>Ga0326727_10001204_pt1 | contig 98332 bp, 70 predicted proteins | sample MB2enrmetagenome_FD_207643 | JGI IMG/M metagenome (GOLD analysis project Ga0326727, IMG submission 207643) | Lab enriched peat soil microbial communities from McLean, Ithaca, NY, United States - MB29MY | ecosystem: Environmental > Terrestrial > Soil > Wetlands > Peat | place: USA: New York... | reverse complement strand
CAAGATCTGGGCCGGAAGCGGAGCCCCTCCTCCTGAAGAGAAAAATCCCAACTGGAGAAGAATAACGCTTCTCAGCTACAGCGCTTAGAGGTGTGATTATAAAGATTGGCCGGTTATTTCCGACATAACCGGCAGAGTGAATCGGGGTAGATCTACGCTGCGCCGTTGATCGCGGGCAATAGGCCCCAAGGCCTTCGTCCACATTCCCCGACGGCATCTTATCCGGTACATTCCCAAAGGCGCGGCACGGGAGGATCTGAAGGCGCGGTGCGGCGCCGGACTGCAAGATCTCGGCGTTCCGTGCCAACGGCAGATAAAGAGGACGGTGCGGCCGGGCTCCTGGAGAGGCCTTGCATAGCACGGCGCGGCCGCAACCAAGGCGAGATTTTCCGTGTTCTCTGCGTCATTGATTTTCTCCAGCCAGAAGGCGTAATGTATGAACCGCTAATAATACGCGAGTAGCAAGGCACTGAATCATGAAATGCCCTCAGTGTCGACACGTTAATCTGCCCTCAGCGATTCGATGCGAAAACTGTAGTACGCTCCTGGACGCTGAGACCATGACAGCGGCCGGCAGTTTCTTAGGACGTTGGCCCATCCGCGCACCCGCCCAGGGAGGCGAGGTCATCTCCAGTCCCCCGCTCGACTTGCAACCCGGGCATGTGTTGGGCGGACGCTATGAAATCCTGGGGCTGCTCGGCGAAGGCGGCATGGGAGCAGTTTACAAAGCCCGCGATCGAGAGGTTGACCGGGAAGTCGCGCTGAAGGTCATTCGCCCCGAACTAACGGGGCATCCGGAGGTTGTGTCTCGATTCAAGCAGGAATTGATTCTGGCGCGGCAAGTAACCCACAAAAATGTGGTTCGCATCTTCGATTTGGGCGAAGCCCAGGGCGCGAAGTTCATCTCCATGGAGTATATCGACGGCCGGGACTTGAGATCTCTCCTGGTGGAGCGTGGGAAGTTTGCGCCCCAAGAAGCCGTAGATATCGTCGAGCAAGTCTGCCGCGCCTTGGACGCCGCACACGCTGAAGGAGTCATTCACCGCGACCTGAAACCTCAAAACATCATGGTGGACAAGCACGGCAGGGTCGCAGTGATGGATTTCGGGATCGCGCACTCCAAGGAACTGCCCGGCCTGACAAGAACGGGCGTGTTACTGGGCACTCCCGAATACATGTCGCCGGAGCAAGCGAAAGGTCAGGAAACCGATGCCAGGTCTGATCTGTTCTCGCTGGGCATCATTTTCTATGAACTGCTGACCGGCGAGTCCCCTTACGCGGCCTCGAACCCGGCCGCCAGTCTTATCATGCGCCTCCAGGCGCGAGCGACCCCGCCCGCCAAGCTGGACCCAGCAATACCGAAGTTCGTGAGTGACGTTGTGGTCCGGTGCCTGGAGATAGACCCGCAGCGTCGCTACGCGAGCGCGGCGGAAATCTTGCGGGATCTCGAAACCCGGCACGCCTCACACCGACGCCTCTCTACCCTTCACATGCCGCGCTTCCGAATGGTGGAGCAGTTTGGGACGAAATGGATTGCGCCCGCCCTGGCCCTGCTTCTGCTCCTGGCCCTCGCCTTGGTGTTCCGGGGAAAAATCTTTCAGCGGGCGGTCCAGCCGCGCCCCTCTGCGCCTGCCATCTCATTGGCCATTCTGCCGTTCCGGAATGCTTCCGGCGACGCGTCGCTCGACTGGCTGGGAGCGAGCCTGGCCGAATGGTTGAGCACGGATGTGGGTCAGTCAGCCCACCTGCGGATGGTTTCTCCCGACCGGCTGCACGAAATCCTTCATACCTTAAGGATTGAGCCGAATTCGACCGTTGACCCTGACACGCTGAGGCGTTTGGCGGAATTTAGTAACGCCGACACCGTTGTCTGGGGGCATTATGCTAGGTTTGGAGACCAAATTCGCATCGATGCCACGCTTCAGGACGTGAAGCGAGATCGCCAGGTTCCACTGAAAGTTGAAGTGGCGAGCGAGAAAGAAATCCCTGGCGGTGTGGACCGGCTCGCCGAGTCCATACGCCGAAGCCTTTCGGTCTCCCAAGACACGCTCAAGGAATTGAAAGCCAGCTCGTACCAGCCCACAGCGAAATCGGTCGAGGCCCTCCGCGCCTACAACCGCGGTGTTGAGCTGATGCGCGAAGGCAAGAACGTTGAGGCCCTGAATGACTTTCAGGCTGCCATCAAAGGGGATCCGGAGTTCGCCCTCGCCTACCTGGGGCTGGCCGAAGCTGACTCCGATTTGGGATACGATAACGATGCGGAACGGTATTCTCGCAAGGCCCTCGAACTTAGCCCGCATTTATCTGTCGCAGAAAAACTCCTGATCGAGGCCAGCCATGCGCGGATCTTGAAGGATAACAAAAAGGCCATCCAAGCCTACGAAAACCTCGCCCAGAGCATGCCTGCCAGTACGGACGTACAGTTTGCGCTGGCGACTCTGTACACGGACGTGGGGGACCACGAAAAGGCCCTCGCTCAACTCTCGAGACTTCTTCAGTCCGATCCGAACAATATCAAGGCTTTGTGGCAGATGGGTGTTGTCGAAAACGCAAGCGGCAAGCCGCAAGCCGCCCTCGAGCCCTTGAACAAGGGCCTCTCGCTCGCCATTCAAACGGACGAACAGGAATTGAAGGCGCTAACCCTGCAGTCGATAGCGATTGCCTACCGCCACATGAATAAGGCGGATGACGCCATGCAATATTACCAGGAGGCCGTGGGCATCAACCGCCGTCTCGGCCTGAAACGCAATCTGGCCGGCAACCTCGTAGAAATGGCTCTCATCCTGAACGCACAAGGAAAGCCTGATGCCGCCCTCGCTGACTACAACCAAGCCCTTCAGCTCCAGCGCGAGATTGGCATGAAGAAAGAGGTCGGCGATACGCTGAATAACATCGGCGTGCTTTACCAGTCCCAGGGGGAGTATGACAAGGCTCTGCAGAGCTACAAAGAGTCCCTCCAGATCCAGCGGGAGGCCGGCGACGAAGACTACCAAGCGCTATGCCTCAACAATATCGGTGGCATTTACCTGGGCAAGGGTGACGCCGATAATGCCTTGACCTATCTTCAGCAGGCCCTGCAGTTGCGCGAAAAGCTCAAGATTCCCACCCGCATCGCTGAGACGCTGGCCGTTCTAGGCCAAGTTTACAACGCCACAGGGCAGTACGACGAGGCCTTAAAGTCTTTCATGGGCGCGCTGGACCTGTATCGCAAATCCGGTGATCTCCGCAGCGCCGCCTACGAATCGGATGACATCGGATTGGTGTTCCAGTACCAAGGCCGCATAGGCGCCGCCGTGAGTGCGATGCAAGAGGCCGTCAACGGCTACCACGCCTTGGGTGACCGCAGCAGCGAAATGGTGGATCTCCTCAACGATCTCGCCGATACCTTGGCTATGGCTGGGCGCGGGCCCGAGTCCGCGCTCCTGCTGCAGGAAGCCCAGAGCATGGCGCGTGACTTGAAAAGCCAAAGTCTCGAAGCGGAACTTCTCCGTACCGACGGGGACGTTTGCTTGTATCGGGGAGATTGGAAATCGGCCCGGGACTTCTATGATCGGGCCTTACGTGCGGCGTCGCGCGGCGCCGATCCGGCCGAAGTCCTGGTCCTGAAACTGCATCTCGCCGAGGTAGCGCTTGGCGAAGGCCGAAGTCAGTCCACCATCAACGACTTTCGCAACTTGGCCCGGCAGGCCGACAGCCGCGCCCTGAGGTATCTTTCACTCGTGAGCTCCGTGGACATGGCGGAAGCCATGATCAATGCGAAGGATTATTCCCACGCGCAACGGGAGCTTGAAACGGACTTGGGCGGGAGCGAAAAACTTGGTTTGCGGTATCAAAGCGCGCGCATCCACTACCTGCTGGGCAAGGCGCTGCGGCTGGGCGGAAACGGCGCCGACGCGCCGGGGCACTATCGCCAGGCGCTCATCCTGATCGATGAGATGCGCAAAGAAGCCGGGGCGGAGAAGCTGCTCGAACGCTCCGACGTGAAAGCGATCTACGCGGAATCCTCTGGTTGGTCCCAAAGCATGGATTGATAAGCCACTACTGGCCCCCGCTGCTGCACCTCAGTTGGCCGCCGCGCTAATTGGTGAAGGGTGAGGGCGCCGGCGCTTTTTTGTCTTTTGCGCACACCCGGCGCCCCCAATTCCCCCCTCTATGCTCCCGTGCCCGAGAGCGATATCTTCTGTGGGCTGTCTTGGGCGTTGTCCGTGATCATGACGCTTGCCGACCGCGACCCTTTCGCCTTGGGCGTGAATGTGACACTAATCGTGCAGCTCGCACCCGACGCCAGCGTGCCAGATGGGTTCGCCGGAGACAGGCAGGTGTTCGTTTGCGTGAAATCGTTCGGGTCCGCGCCGGCGATGGCGATGCTGTTGATCGTTAGCGGTGTAGCGCCCGGGTTCTTGAGCGTCACGACTTTGGCCGTGCTGCCCGGCCCACCCACCTTCACTGTGCCAAAGCTCAAGCTTGTCGCGCTCAGCCAAGCCTGAGGATTGATCACCGTGGCGCTCAGCGCGACCGTCTGCGGGCTGCCATAAGCGTTATCGGCGACGTACAGCATGGCTGTTTGGGGAGTGTAAAAGGGGCCCGCGACGAAGTTTACGTAAATCGTGCAACTCTTTTCCACAGCCAGTGATTTAGGGCAGAGACTGACTGCGACAAATTCCTTGGAATTCCCTCCGGACAGAATCGAAATAAACGGAGTAGAGATTGTCATTGGCGCATTCCCTACGTTGGTCACCGTCACGCTTTTGACGGTGACCGTGCCCAGATAAACCGTGCCGAAGTTGATGCTCGGTGGCGAGACGCTAGACTCCGATCCGACAACTTGGTAGCTCACCGACGCGGATCCGTTGTTGCCGGCTAGATCGGTGGCATAAACCGTCAGCATCTGCGGCCCCAAGGTGGAGGTAGGCACGGGGAAACCGGTGACCGTCTCGGTAAGGAGACCAGGGCTGGGCGCAGCCGGCCCAGCGGGGCCAGAACCCGGCGTCGGAGTGAGTTGGTTTCCGCAACCCGCAAGACCCGACGCCACAACTCCATTGCCGGATGGATCGGTGCAGGTGAATGATGCCGTGACCGTCGAGTATGGAGCAACGGGAATGGCGCCGGTGCTCAGCGTAAGGTTGGTGACCGTCGGCGCGGTCGTATCCACGCCGAAGCTCACGGTCTTAAACGCCGCCCAGTTGGTGGTACCGGGCGTCTGGACGTTAAACAACAACTCTTCCTGGTTGTCGCAAGCGGTGGAGAAGTAATGCACCTCGTAAAGGCCCGGTCCGTTAACCGTGACGCTTCCGCTGGCGGTGAAGTCGGCCGGCGTAGTTCCAGGCGGAGGCCATGCTGACGGACAAGCTGTTGAGTTGATGACCGTCTGATCGCCCGGTATCGGGTAAGTAGGATCGGGCGCCGCGCCGAGGGCTTCCCAGCCCCACGTGACGCTCTGGTTCGGGGCGGCGACCCAGTTGTTGTTCGGCAGTGCCGGAGCCGTGGGCGGGGTGCCTGCGAACGAGACAGGAACCTCCAAGGTGCTGCTCCACGCAGGAACGGTCGCCACGGTATTCCACTCGGGCTCGCAGCAACCCAGAATATAAGTGGAGTTCGAGGTGCCGCCGGTTCCGCCACCCCTGATCTTCGTGTCCGAAGACAGTTCTATGAATTGAGTCAACATGCTTTGCGGACACAGGCTGCCTGTTTCTGGCCCGACGAACGTGCAGTTTCCAGGCGACCAGGTATCGCTGCCCATTCCCAGAGTCGGTGCCGAACCAGCCGGAATACTCGGGGTTGTGCCAACGATGTCAGTGGAGGTTTCCAGGGAGTTCGCCCAGTAGAGGTTTCGCGCCAATGACTGCGGGCAGTTGTCGCCGGCCGGTATCAAACCGGTGATCGGGGTTGCGTTCGTACAGGTAAGTGTAATCTCAGCACAGAGTGGGTTTGGGGGGCTGTTGGAATCCGTCCCTTCCGCCGGAGCGATGTAGCAGGTAGTCGTGGCCAGCGAAGTCCCCGCCACCATGGTCGTGTAATTCGCCTGGGTGACGCCTGGATTGCTAACCATCGCGAGGGTGTCTGGTTCAATGGTGAGGTCGCTGTTGGTGTTGTAGGCCGTGGTGTAGTCTAGATTAAATGCCAGATACTGGGAGGTTGTGCTGTTGAAGACAAATTGCTGGCTCAGATTAGTGGGGCTGACGGGGGCGGGTGTTTCGTTCAACATCACACGCAGGGTGGCGTCGGCGTCATTCGTCTCAACCAAGTCCAGGCTATGGCCAGTAAAGGCTCCCACCGCAACCGAGTTGGGTGTGTTACCTGCCGCGAAGTACACCGGCGCCTGGAAGGTGCCGTTGCCGTTGCCCAAGAGCACGCTCACGGCGCTGGGGTATCCATCTGCCACGGCAAGGTCCAGGTTGCCGTCGTTATTGAAGTCCCCCACCGCGACCGAGAAGGGTTCGCCGCCTGCCGCATAGTTCACCGGGGACTTGAAGGTGCCGTCGCCATTGCCTAACAGCACATCCACGCCGTTGCCCGTTGCCACCGCCAAGTCCAGATGGCCGTCGGCGTTGAAGTCCCCCACCGCGACCCAGAAGGGAGTGGTGCCTACGGAGTAGTTCACCGGGGACTTGAAGGTGCCGTCGCCATTGCCTAACAGCACATCCACGCCGTTGCCCGTTGTCACCGCCAAGTCCAGGTAGCCGTCGGCGTTGAAGTCCCCCACCGCCACCGAATACTCCCCCGAGTCGGCACTGCCCAACGTGTAACTCTTCGCTGTGCCGAAGGTGCCGTCGCCGTTACCCAACACCACCCACACGGTGCCGTTGAAGTCCGCCACCGCCAAGTCCAGGTTACCGTCGCCATTGAAGTCCCCTACGGCGATAAAGCGGGGGTAGGTGGTTGGCACAACAAAGCTCGACACCACGAACTGGCCACTTCCGTCACATTTGTTCAGCAGCACGCTGATACTCTGATCGGTAGCAGTACCGTTTAGATTAGCCACCGCCAAGTCGGGGCAGCCGTCGCCATTGAAGTCGCCTACCGCGATTGAAGCGGGAGTGCTGCCTACAGCGTAGGGCATCTCGGGCTGGAAGGTGCCGTCGCCGTTGCCCAACAGCACCGCCACGTTGTTGTTGCCCTCTGTCACCGCCAAGTCCAGGTAGCCGTCATGGTTAAAATCCCCGATCCCGACAGAGTTCGGAACGGAGCCTACAGTATAGGAGATCGACACCGGGAACGACACGGGCGGCGGCGACTGGGCCAACCCAACGGAAGCTGATCCGAGGAGAAGTAAGAAGGCGAGAGAAAGGTACACCGAGGTCGTTAGTTTCATAACTTCCTCCTAAATTGGATACGACCAACTTGCCTACGGGCCCTCCGCCCGGCCGCATCGCTGTTGGTCCTTGGTACGGAGCGACATGCAGTTCGTGGCTGGGAGTCTGCGCGTGCGTCGTGGCGCGCATCGGCACCGCACAGCCAGCAGGGGTGAGAGCGAGACACAGAAATCCACTCGAATCGGGCTCTGCTGAATGAGTGCGGGAAAACAGTAGAGAGGAAGAGGGCGAGGAGCCTGGCGCATTCATAGACGCCTCACGAGCCGACGAACACAGCCGTAGTCACACGCGCAGCAGCTTCAGGTGGTTTCGTCGTACAAGTCTGTAAACCGCTAGAACCCTACCCCACAAGGGGGGGGCAGTCAAGTGTTATTCTTCCCGTATTATTTCTTCAGCAATAGACTTCTCATCAACAGAACTTTATGTCCGCCATACATTTCGGGAACTTGGCGTGAACCCGGACTCCTTAATTGGTGCGCACTAGGGCTTACGGGCTGGTGCCCTGGGCCGTGGCGGGTGGCCCCTGGAGCCTGTGTGATAACTCGCTCGTTCCGTCATTTCGAGGAGTACCCATGGGCGTGCGGCCAACCCGAGTGAATGAGGATCCGCACGTCATCCTCCCGTTCGGGCACGCCATGGCGTGCCCGTACGTTGGCCGCCGGGGTGATTTGCGGGGGAGCCTCAGGCGACGAGGAATCTCGCACGGCGTTGAAAATACTCAGAGCGAGATCCATCGCTCCGCGCAGGATGACAGCGAAAGGCTCGGAATGACAGTACTGCGGCGTTGCCACACAGACTCCAAAAGGCAGGAGTCTACGCCGGTCTTTTTTCATGCTCATAAATATATTTGATTTGGGCCAATGCCGCGCAAGTTCTTATAATAGATACTGTCATCACCCCAAATAACGGTTCAGAATTCAGAGGAGAATTCCATGCCTAGGTTGCTCACCCGGCTTTTTCTGGGTCTGGTGCTGGTGGTTGGATCGGCGGGCGGTCGGGGGCTCGCTCAGACTTCAGCGCCATCGGATAACGCGGCTCCGGCGGCGCAGGCCGCGCCGGGCTCCAACACGGCCGATCGCGTGGCTCAACTCGAGCAGGAGATCGCCGATGCGCGCAGCTCCGGCGACAACGCCTGGATGCTGACCAGCGCGGCGCTGGTGCTGATGATGACCGGACCTGGCCTGGCGCTTTTCTACGGCGGATTGGTGCGAAAAAAGAACGTGCTGGCCACCATGATGCAGAGCTTCACCATGATGGTGCTGGTGACGGTGCTCTGGGCTCTTTTCGGTTACAGCCTGGTGTTCCACGGGGGCGGGGGATTCCTGGGAGGGCTTGGCTACCTTTTCCTCAAGGGGGTGGGCGCAGCGCCTAATCCGGACTATGCCGCCACCATCCCGCAACAGACCTTCATGGTCTACCAATTGATGTTCGCTATCATCACCCCGGGCCTGATCACGGGCGCCTTTGCGGAGCGGATGAAATTCAGCGCCATGCTGCTGTTCATGACCTTGTGGACCATCATCGTTTACGATCCGATGGCCCACATGGTTTGGGGGAAGGGAGGCTTGCTCAATGCCTCTCTGGGCGGCGCTGTCCCCACGCTTGATTTTGCCGGAGGGACGGTCGTGCACGTGACTTCCGGGGTGTCGGCACTGGTCTGCGCGCTCTACCTGGGCAAACGGCTGGGGTATCCGAAAGAGCCGATGCCGCCCCACAGCGTGGTGCTGAGCTTCATCGGCGCCTGCCTGCTGTGGGTGGGTTGGTTTGGATTCAACGCCGGAAGCGCGCTGGCCGCCGGAAGCCTCGCCTCAAGCGCCTTCGTCGCCACGCATTTCGGAGCCGCCGCGGCTGCCCTGGGTTGGGCGGCAGCCGAGTGGCTGACGCGCGGAAAGGCAAGCGTGCTGGGAGCGATTTCGGGAGCGGTGGCAGGCTTGGTGGCGATTACGCCCGCGTCCGGGTTTGTGGGGCCCATGCCTGCGCTGGTCATCGGCCTGATCGCCGGGGTGTTCTGCTATTTCATGGTGGCCAAGGTGAAAGGCCTGTTCGGATACGATGATTCTCTTGACGTGTTCGGGGTGCACGGCGCGGGCGGCACGATTGGGGCGCTGTTGACCGGCGTCTTTGCCTCCCAGGCGGTGAATGCGATTTATAAAGACAGCAAGGGTAATGCCCTGCCGGTGGGCTTGATCGATGGCAATGCCCACCAACTCTTGAACCAACTGGTGGGTGTGGTTATTGCCTGGGTCCTGGCGATCGTCGGCACGCTCGTCATCTTGAAGATTGTGGATGTGGTGGTGGGCCTGCGCGTTCCGGCCGAGCAAGAGATTCAGGGCCTGGACCTGTCGCAACACGGGGAAGAGGGTTACAATTTGGAAGTTTGACGTAGCGCGGGCAGGATGCCAACGCCAGGGCGGGCGAGACGCCCGCGCCACAGGGAAGGACATTGGCCAATGAAAAAAATCGAAGCGATTATTCAGCCCTCGAGGTTCGACGCGGTCAAGGACGCTCTCCATGAGATCGGCGTGGAAGGCATGACGGTCCTGGAGGTGCGTGGGCACGGCCGGCAGAAGGGACACACCGAGTTCTATCGTGGGAACGAGTACAAGGTTGATCTGCTCCCCAAGATCAAGATTGAGATGGTGGTGCCGGACGCCCTCGCCGAACAGGCCGTTCAGGCCATTCTAAGAGCCGCGAAGACCGGGAAGATCGGCGACGGAAAAGTGTTCCTGACGCACGTGGACGACGCCATCCGTATTCGCAACGATGAGCGCGGGGATGCGGCGCTGTAGTGGAAATTGGAAAATGGAAACTGGAAAATAGACGTCGCCGCCGGATTCGGGACCTTTGAGGCGGCCAACACGGCCCTTTCTCGAGGTACTGTTCAGGTTACACGTCATCTTCAGGACGCTGATTATGCAGGCTGGCCCTTCTGCTCACATGAGCCCCTTCGGGGCTGAAAGCGCCGGCGGACGATATGGATAGAGGAGCAATCTCCACATTCAGCCTCTCGGATTTCTACGCTTCAGAATCCCTAAGAATCCAGCAATCTTTCGACGACGCCGGTGATGGCTTGGCCGTGCTGCGTGGGCGTTCGGGGGCGGTGGACACGGCGGTGGCCTCGCTGTACCGACACTACTTTTCCTCGCAACTCGATCAACCGTGCAACTTCTGCGTGCTGGCTCTGGGTGGCTATGGCCGGCGAGAACTCTTTCCGCATTCGGACATTGACCTGCTGTTCCTCACCGAAAGCAGCGCCGAGCAGGCCTCCCAGCGCATGGCGATCGCGGCCCTTCTAAGGGAATTATGGGACTTGCGGCTTCGGGTTGGACATAGCGTGCACACGCTGGCGGAGTGCGGCCGGCTCTACCGGCAGAACCTCGAGTTCAACGTCGCACTGCTTGATTGCCGTTACCTGGCGGGTGATCCTGAACTCTTTGACCGGTTGCACGACGACGTTTATCCGCACCTGGTGTCGCGAGATCATCAAGACCTGTTTCGCAACCTGGCAGAGATCACACGCGCGCGGCATCGGAAGTATGACGACACCATTTTTCATCTTGAGCCGAACCTCAAAGATGGCCCCGGCGGCCTGCGGGACTATCATGTTTGCCGATGGCTGACTCGCATCTCGGCGATCGCGAAGCACAAAGTCTGGAGCCCGCCGGAAGAACTATGGCCGGCACCCTGGCGCGCCGAGGTCGGCCCGGCGTGGGAATTCCTCTGCGCCACCCGCTGTTTTCTTCACTATTTCCGTGAACGCGACGACAATCAGTTGAGCTACGAATGCCAGGACGAGGCCTGCGCTCGCGGCATCGGCTTCCAGCGTGGAGCAGACCAGGACTGTGGCGGCACGTCGCTCCCGCCGCCCAGTCCCGAGGATTGGATGCGCGCTTACTTCCGCCGTGTCCGCTCCATCTGCCAACTTACCCTGCGCCTTCTGGACGATTACACGCCTGCCGGCACGGGACTCTATGGGCTGTTCCAAAACTGGAGATCACGCCTCTCGAATGCGGATTTCTCCGTCCTGCGGGAGAAGGTCTACTTTCGCCAGCCTGCGGCGCCGGCCCAGGACCCCGCGCTGGTTCTGCGTTTGTTTGAAATCGTGGCGCGGCACGGGCTGGAAGTGAGCCGCGAGGCAGAAAGGGCCGTTGCCGAAGCCGTGGCTCATGGAGTGACCAACCTCCCGGATTCGGGCATAGTTTGGAACCAGTTTCGCCGAATACTCTGTTTCCCGGCCGCGGCCAAGGCCTTGCGGGAGATGAATCGGCTGGGTGTGCTGAGGGCGCTTTTCCCGGAGTTCCAGGCGATTGATTCTCTGGTCATCCGGGACTTCTTTCACCGCTACACGGTGGACGAGCACTCCTTCATGACGATTCAGAACTTGCACGCTCTCTCTCGCCGGAAGCTGCGCGACCGGCCGAATCCGGACGCGGCGCCAGAGTGGGAAGATCGACTCGCCGAGATCCTTGAAGAACTTGAGCAGCCGGAACTCCTCTACCTTGCTTTGCTCTTCCACGACGTGGGCAAAGGCATGGAGACACCAGACCACGTCAAGGGAAGCCGCCAGGCGGTGGAAGCAATCATGATGCGGCTCGAGTTGGCGCCGGCGGACCGCAACACCGTGCGGTTTCTCATCGTCAACCATCTCGAGATGTCCACCACCTTGCAGCGGCGCGACATTTTCGAGCCGGAAACCGTGCGCGCCTTCGCGGAGAAAGTCGAGACGACCGAGCGTTTGAAGATGCTGTCGCTCTTGACCTACGCGGACATCAAGTCGGTCAATCCGGAAGCCTTGACGCCCTGGAAGACCGAACTTTTGTGGCGACTCTACGCCTCAACAGCGAATCACTTGGCTCGCAGCGCGGATGACGAGCGGCTGACAGTCGCTGTCGCCAGCGCCTCCGCGGCTGAACGAATTATGCCGCTGCTGACGCCCTCCGTGACCCGGGAAAAGCTCGAGCGTTTTCTGGAGGGGTTTCCGCGGCGCTACCTGGCGGCGCATTCGCCCGAGGAAGTTGCGTTGCACCTTGAGCTGGCGGAACGGCTAGCGTCGGCGCCGACGCAAGTTCACTTGAAGGTGCAGGGTAGTCTGCACGAACTGACCGTCATTATCCAGGACCGGCCGTTTCTGTTTGCCTCGATCACAGGGACGCTCGCCGCGTGGGGCATGAGCATCGTGAAAGCCGACGCTTTCGCCAACGCGGCAGGAGTGGTCCTGGACACTTTCCGCTTCGGCGACCTCTATCGTACGCTGGAATTGAACCCTTCGGAGGCGGAGCGCCTGAAATCCAACCTCGTCGATGTCCTGGAAGGAAGGATGGAGCTTGCCAAGCTCCTCCGCGGACGGCTCCACGCCGCGCAGACCCGGAAACCCAAAGTTACCATTCTTACCAAGCTCCGCATGGACGACTCGAGCTCTTCCCACAGCACCCTGCTCGAGCTGATCACCCAAGATCGCCCTGGATTGCTCTACCAAGTCAGCTCTGTCCTTGCCGAACTGGGCTGTAACATCGAGATCGCCTTGATCGACACCGAAGGCGAAAAGGCCATCGATGTGTTTTACCTAACCGCGCAGGGCAGGAAGCTCTCGCCTGAACTCCAAGCAGCGATAGAGACGGTAATGTTTGCCAAACTGTAGCGCTGAGGTGCTGCCCGGCGGCAGTCGGGGTGACGTGGGCGAGACGCCTGCGCTTCGTCTTCCAACACCTGAAACTTGACAGTCGACACCTTTTTCGCACTCACCTCGCTCGAGTTCAAAAAAATTTCAGAAAAAATCGCAGAACTTGAAATCTTTTCTTGACGTCGCCGCGCGCTTATTCTAACTTGCGAAATAGAGTCTGGAAAATTGAATTTCCATGCCATCAAAATTCCGGTGCGACGCATTCCAATCATCCGCGGCGCAATCCGATAGGAGCAAAGATGAAGGTGAAGGCGTTCTTCTGTATGCTCGGACTCCTTTTCTTCGTTTTCTCAACATGCGAGGGGTGGGCGCAGACGACGGGCACCATTCGGGGTTCGGTCGTGGATCCCTCCGGCGCGCTTGTGCCGGGCGCCAGCGTCACCGCCGCTCAAAGCGACACTCATGTAACTCGCACGGTGACGACGAATGAGAGCGGCGACTACGAGATTCCTGCCTTGCCGGTGGGGCGCTACACGGTCTCCGTACAAGCACCCGGATTCAAACTGGCCCGGCATACTGAAATCGATGTGAGGCTGGGTCACGTCACCGCGGTGGACGTCAAGCTGGAATTAGGTCCGGTGGCGCAGGTGGTTTCCGCCGAGGCGTCCGCTCCGCTCATCGAAATCGTCAGCACGCAGGTTGGGGCGGTCGTCAATGACAAAGCGGTGGTGGAGCTTCCCCTGAATACGCGGGATACCTACCAACTGCTGCAATTGCAGCCCGGCGTCCAGTCGCAGCTCGGCTCGGACCTCTTCTACGGCAGCGATCAGCCCGGAGTGGTTTCTGTGAACGGAGGACGCGGGCGTTCGAACAACTACACGGTGAACGGAGGCGATGCCAACGACCAGTTTGTGAATCTGCCGGGCGTGCAGCCTTCTCCGGACAGCATCGAGGAATTCCGCGTCCTGACCAACACCTTCGACGCTGAATTTGGACGCAATTCCGGCGCAGTGGTCAACGTCGTAACCAAATCGGGCACCAACGCCTTCCACGGCGACGTGTATGAGTTCGGCCGCAACAACGTGCTCAACGCGCGCGGATTCTTTGACACCGCAATTCCCGACTTCAAGCAGAACCAGTTTGGCGGCACCCTGGGCGGACCCATTCGCAAAGATCAAACCTTCTTCTTTGCCTCCTATGAGGGACGCCGCATCCGGGAGGGGACTCCTTCGCCGGCATTTCCTGTCCCGACGGTCGCCGAGCGCGGGGGCGATTTTTCTGCTGGGCAGCTCTTTACGGGCACTCTAAGCGATCCTAACGGCACGGTTTCCGCGATTATGAACGCGCGCCCGGGATGCACCGCGGCGGTGGCCGCAGAAGGCGGAGCGCCGATCGCTCCCGGAACTGCTTACTCCACCATTTTTCCCAACAACCAGATCCCTCCGCAATGCTTTGATCCCACGGCGCTGGATTTGATGAATCAGTACGTGCCGCAGGCGAACTTGAACGGCACGGAATACGAGTCCGCCCCAACCTCGCGCGAGTACGATGACCAGTTGACAGGCCGCATCGATCACAAGCTGAGCGATCACCAGCAATTCAATGCATACTATTATTTTGACGACCAGTTTTACACCCAGCCTTTTTCGTTCTTCCAGGGCGGGGGCGCTAACGTCCCGGGCTTTGGGGGGCTTTACAATAACCGCTACCAGCAAGTGAACCTCACACACACCTGGGTGATTAGCCCCAGCACGGTTAACGAGTTTCGCTTTTCCGGCTTCCGCGAAGCGCAAGGCGAATTCAACCATCCTCAGCACACCAACCTGGTCCAGGACTCCTGCAAGACGGTGCCGGCGGACCAGTGCTTTTCGGATCCAAATGATCCCGCGCTCGGCATCAACCCGCACCTCGGAGCCCAGCACGAGGGCGTGCCCTTCCTGACGGTTTCCGGAGGATTCGCCATCGGCAACAACTACGAAGGTGAGCTGCCGCAAATCGGTAACACCTTCCAGTGGATGGACAATCTCAGCAAAGTGAAAGGTAACCACAGCTTGAAATTCGGAGCTGACGCGCGCCGACAACGCTTTGACCAGCTCTTCTACTTTAACGTCAATGGCGATTACTCGTTCCTGGGTGGCGGCCCGAACGATCCCGGGTACTCCGATCTGTACCCGAATTACCTTCTTGGGCTTCCTGACTCTTATTTGCAAGGATCGGCGCAGCACGAATACGTGCGCAGCACCTCCCTTTATCTCTACGCGCAGGATAGTTGGAAAATCCGTCCCGCCCTGACCTTGAACTACGGCTTGCGCTGGGAGTTGAATACTCCGATCGCTGATGTTGGCGGGCGCACCCAAACTTTCCGGCCGGGTGAGAACACCAGTGTCTATCCTTGCCAACTCAGCGCCAGTAACCCCCTTGTAGGTCAGTTTGGAACCACCAATTGCGGCCCAGGCAGCGCCGGCGAGGCTGTGTTCCCGCAAGGATTGGTCGTGCCGGGAGACAAAGGCATCACCGACGCCTTGACGCAAACTTACTACAAGGCCTTCGCGCCGCGCATCGGCCTTGCCTGGAGCCCCTCCTGGAATGCCGGAACACTCGCCAAGCTCACCGGCGGCCCGGGCATGACGAGCTTCCGGGCGGGCTGGGGACTTTTCTACAATCCCATCGAGCAGCTCGTGCTCGAGCAGTTCAGCGGCGAACCCCCGTTCGGCGGCAGCATCAACCTCTCAGAAACCATGTTCAATACGCCCTTCCTCGGCCAGGACGGTTCCGTATACCCGAATCCATTCAATGGCATCTTAAATCCACCGCGTGGCCAGGCGGTTGACTGGTCCACGTTCCGGCCGATCCTGATGTTCGGCGAACTCCAGCCCGATATTCGCTCGCAATACGCGGCTCAATATAATTTCAACGTGCAGCGCGAGGTTACCGGAAACATGGTTTTGCAAGCGGCGTACCTGGGCTCCCAAGGGCACCGCCTGCTGGCCACGCACGACTTAAACTATGGCAACGCGCAAACCTGCCTGGATTTGCAGAACATAGCAAACTTTTACGCTACTTCCAATCCTGCGCTTTCCTCCAACTTCGCCTGCGGGCCGTTCTACGCTGACAGTTCCTTCCAGATTCCCGCCAACTCTATCCCCGCGGGCATGAGCGTGCACCTTCCGTATGGCTCGGTGCCCGTGGTGACAGGGCCGAATAACCCCGCCATCAATTTGGTTGGGTTGCGGCGATACTCCTCGCCGTTTTGCGAGCCGACCACCGGCGCCGGATGCCCGCCGGACGGTACTCCGGTGTTCGCAAGCATATTCGCGCAAGATACCATCGCCAACTCGGCGTACAACTCGCTGCAAGTCTCGCTCGAGCGGCGCTTCGCGAAAGGCCTGCAATTCCTCGCCGCCTATACCTGGAGCAAGTCGTTCGATGAGGCGTCGAGCTTCGAAAATACCCTCGACCCGCTCTGCTTCCGCTGCAGCCGCGCGCTTTCGCTGTTTAACGCTCCGCAGCGGTTCGTTCTGAGTTATTACTGGGAGTTGCCCGTTCCGGAAAAACACGGTTTGGTGGGGAAGGTGGTGGATGGCTGGGGCATGTCAGGCATCTTCAGTTTCCAGAGCGGCTTCCCCATCCGAATCACTTCCTGGAGCGACCTCGAACTCGAGAACAGCCAGGACTTCGAGTATCCCGGCGAGCCTGACTTGGTGAGCAAATTCACAATCCAGAACCCACGCAAGTCGGGCTGCGCTTTGGGAACCGGCCCCTTGGCCGGAGCCGGCGCACCGGACTGCCAGGCGGTTCCCAATCAGTACTTTGACCCCAACGCGTTCGCTCCGCAGGCTCTCGGAACCATAGGCGACTCCCCGCGCTCGCTTTGCTGCGGCCCCGGAATCAACGACGCCGACCTGGCTTTGTTGAAGACCACCCGGCTCGCCGAGCACAAAGAACTCCAGTTCCGTGCCGAGTTCTTTAACGCCTTCAACCACGCCCAGTTCTACGTGCCGGACGGGAATATCACCGACGGCCCAACCTTCGGCCAAGTTTCGAAGGCCCGGGACCCAAGGCTGATCCAGTTCGCGTTGAAATTGCTCTTCTGAACCCCCCGGTTCGCCCGTGCAGGTTCTCGTCGCCCCCGCGAAGGCGGGGCACATTTTAGCTATTTGGATTCCCGATTAAGCAGGACTGACACGTCAGGGGAAGGGGCTCGTTACGACTCGCCACCGCTTTACTTTATGCTATAATGTAAAGCCATGGCTGAAGTCACCATCTCGTCCAAAAACCAAATTGTGATCCCGCGTGAAGCGCGCGAGGCGTTGGGAGTGAAATCCGGGGACAAGTTGCTTGTCATCGTTCGCGGGAAGAGGGTTATTGTCCTACAAAAACCCAAGTCTTACCACGACGCGATTCGAGGCATGGCCCCTGGTCTTTATTCCCGCGACTACCTTGAAAAGGAACGACAGGGTTGGGACTAGACCGTCTCAGCGCATTCCTGCGGCGACATCGTCTGGTGGCACTGGATACGAGTGTCTTCATTTACCAGATCGAGGCAAACACTCGGTACCTACCGCTCACCGATTACATCTTCTGCTGGCTTGAACAAGCTAACGGGCAAGGTGTAACCTCAACCGTCACCATGACCGAGTTGTTGGTTCAACCGTATCGTGAATTCGATGAACGGCGTGTGCATGTGTTTTTCGCTTTGCCTTCCACATTTCCCAACCTGCAATGGGTTGCTCCGAATTTGGAGATCGCGGACCGTGCCGCGCAGATTCGCGCTATCCACCGCTTGCGAACACCGGACGCTCTGCAGGCCGCGACCGCCATTTGCACTGGTGCGACCGGCTTGATCACCAATGATCCGGTCTTCAAACGGCCTGGAGCGTTTGAGACACTGGTGTTGGACCAAATCCTGGAGTAGGTAGCCCCGCACTCGGCTCCTTCCCCCACCTAGAATGACAATGGTCCTGGGTCTCGGATGTGGTATCGTAATCTGTCAACGCAACAACATATGTCGCATCGGGAGAGTGGGACAAAGCTCGAGGTGATTTACGGCATTCACGCGGTCAAGGAAGCCGTGCTCAGCCATCCGGTTGAATACGTACTGGTTGCGCAAGGGCAGCACAACCCGCGGGTGCAGGAAATCATTGACGCTTGCCGAGCCGGTGGCATCGGAGTGCGATTTGCTCCCCGGCCCGCGTTAGAGCGCATGGCGGGCAACACCCAACATCAGAACGTCGTGGCGATCTGTGCCCCTCGGGCCTACGACGACCTTGAGACCCTGCTCGGCAGTTCCGCGCGGCCACTGCTGGTGGTACTGGACGGGGTGGAAGACCCAGCCAATCTGGGAGCGATTGTGCGCACGTCAGTGGCTGCCGGGTGCGAGGGGGTCATTATTCCGGAGCGTCGCGCCGCGGGCATATCGCCCGCTGTAGCAAGGGCTTCCGCCGGGGCGCTGGAGCACGCCAAGGTTGCACGCGTCACCAACCTGGTCCGTGCCCTGGAGGAGATCAAAGAGCGCCGGATCTGGGTTTACGGTTTTGAGGCAAAAGCCGACAAGTCGTACCTGGAGTTGGATTATGGCCAGGGCTGTGCGCTGGTCTTGGGTGGAGAGGGTGCGGGCCTGCATCGTTTGGTACGCGAAACGTGCGATCAACTGGCCCACATTCCCCTGCGCGGCCCTGTGCCCGCACTAAACGTCTCCGTGGCCACTGCTGTGGTGCTTTATGAGGCCTTGCGGCAACGAGCGCTAAGGGCGGAAAATGGAAATCGGAAAATGGAGACTGGCCTCTCGTAAACCCAAACATAGCCCTCATTTACGAGCTTCCAATTTCCAGTTTCCTGCTTTCGCGGCAACTTTGGGACGCGCGCGCACATCTAATCACGCGGGTACGTGCAGGGAGGGGCGAATGACTGTGAATCGCACTTATGGTTTTCTGAAATCAGCCTGGACCGTAATGCTGGTGGGTGGTTTTGTTAGCCTGGCGAGTACTGCTTTCTGTCAGGAAGGTGCGCAAAACCCGCCGCCCTCAACCTCCCAACATGAGGCGACCGAAGCCAAACCCCCCGAGGCCGCCACGCGGATTCGGGTCCAAGCGAATATTGTGACCGCGCCGGTGACGGTGATCAATTCCAAGGGGGATTACGTCTTCGACTTGCAGGAGAAGGACTTTGAGGTTCTGGACAACGGAGTACGCCAAAAAATCGAACAGTTCAGCCTCGAGCAGCGCCCTCTGGCGGCAGTCATCGTAGTGGAAGCCAATGGCACGTCGGAGCCTTTGCTCGGTGAGGTCCGCCCCCTCGGTCCGGTTTTCTCTAGCCTGTTGCTGGGACCGCAGGGACAAGCGGCGGTCGTCACCTATAGCAATGAGATTCGCGCCGTCCAGGACTTCACCCAGAACGGCGACGAACTGGAAACTGCTCTGCGTCGCGTCGAGGCGCGCGGCGGCTCTCAGCACCTGAACGATGCCTTGGCGCAGGCCATCGTGATGCTGCAGAGCCAGCCCAAGGACGACCGCCGGATCATCGTAGCTTTTTCTGATGGACATGACATAGGGAGCAGAACGACTAAAGAGGAAGTTGTCCAACGGGCTCTGAACGAGGGCATAACGATCTACGGTCTGGGATTCAGCCAGTCGCGCTCGATGCTGACGAAACAGCCCAAGGCTCCCTCGCAGAGCGTCCTGGCTAGCAGCATGGCTCAGCCCGGCCCTCCTAGCATGCCGCAAACACCCTCGAACTCCGAAAGCAACTGGAGCAGTGGGGCCAACTTGCCGATCGTCCCGCTTTTCCTGGCAAGCGGGGAGATGATCCGCTCTATTGTGGCCAAAGACCCCCTCGAGTTCTATGCGGGGTACACCGGCGGGCTGAGTTACGGGGCCTGGTCAAAGAAGCCGATGCAGGATGAGCTCAACAAGATTGCCGACGAAATCCAGAGCCAGTACGAGATCGCCTACGTTCCCCACGCGCCCGACAACAACGGCTTTCATCGCATCGAGGTGCACGTCGACCGCAGCGGAGTCAAGGTGCGGACCAAGGCGGGCTATTTCTTGGGCGGGGCTGGGAGCAATCCCGGGCAGTGAGGCGGTCAGCCGTCAGCTTTCAGCCATCAGCAATCATTCTGAAAGCTTATGGCTGAGAGCTGACTGCTTTCACGAATAATCCTCGTAAGGCATCACTTCGACGCGCTTACCCGATTTCAACTCGATCTCGGCGAGGTAGGGCCGCATGGAAAGCGGGTCAACTTGCAAGACCATCACGTGGGTTACGCCTTGCTTTTTGCACACCACAGTGAAAAACCTATTGTGCTTGCCCGCTACCAGAATGCTGGGGTAGGTCTTCCACTTGAGCTTCAGATTGCGGACGCGGGGGCTAATATCGGGCCGGAACTGCATAAGAGTAATCGTCGAAAACGGCATATCCACTGACGTCCCCGGACACTTGAATATCAGGCCGCTATCGGAGACTTCCAACTTCCCGGCACAATCGATTTCGATTTTCTCGCTTCCGCCCGCGTATTGAAAAATGGCTTCCTTGGCCTGCTCGGTTCCAGTCGTCACGCCGCGCGGAATCAGGAAGACGAATACTATCGGCCAGATTCTCCAAGTCCGTTTTGCCCAATCCAATTTCATTAAAGCTCACTCCACCGGGGTCAGACGCCCGGCCGGCGATCCGCCTTCGGCCTACTTACTGATTCTAGCGCCGGATTACCTTTTGGGGAAGAACTTCTCGGGCGCCCAGGCCGGTTAAGTTCACCACGGCAACGGCGACTCCACCCGGCGCAACGCAAGGATGACTGTGCCACCAATGGGATGCTTCCGGGGATTCAGTCATTCTATTACGGGCCCGGCCGCCTCCTGCGGCAACCCAACACCGGCCTGGTCTTTGGCGTGCTCGACGGGGACTTCGACGTCGAGGTACCACGGAACCGCAAGCGTGCCCCATCTGGCCGGCCGGAAGGACCATCGCGTGATGACCCTCGTGGCCTTTTCCAACAAAGAGGGTATGCCCTTCAGAATCTCTGAATCGATAACTTTGCCGTCTGCGCCTACCAGCAAGCGCAGCCGAACGAAAGCATCCGTTGTGGTGCTTATCCCCGACGCCGTTAAGACCTCGGGAGGCTTCACTTGACGGCCGAAATCCGATTCCGCTTGCGTGGGCATAAGGTCCATTCGGTTGGTGCGGAGAGAGAAATTCACCTCCAGCCTGGTCTCGAAAGCGGTAGGGGCGTTCCCGCCCCTTGCCACATACGGACGGTAGCGCCAAGCGGCAACAGCATTGAGCGCAGCAGCAGCCAAGAGCGGATTGCCGTTCAGCACGTGCACGTTCACAACTTTGCCTTCAGTGTCGACCGTAAGCCGCACACGAATTCGGCCCTGAATGTAATTCACTTTAGCCAGGACGGGGTACTCAGGAGGAATTTGGGACACGAGCAGACGGGAAGCTTCTTTGGCGCCCAGTTCCGGTAGATGCTGGTCTTCTCCAATCGCCTCGGTACGCGCGGGCAACAACCTTAATACGCAAAACCACACGATGCCCAGGCCTAGACAGCAGCGGCACGCTCTTTGAAGAAAGCTAGCCATCGGATTCAAATATTACCTGAGCAACCACGAATCGCCCGGCGTGCGAGATCGAGACGGCGGTCCGGACAACTCCCATTTGACGCGCAATTTCCTCTGCTTGGCCTCTCAGGCTCAACTCCGGCTTGCCGCTTGGGGCGTGGGTTATTTCCACATCGACCCATCGTACGCCGTGGCTCCAGCCCGTCCCCAAGGCCTTAAAAGCTGCTTCCTTGGCCGCAAAGCGCGCTGCGAACCGCTCCGCCGAGTTCTTGAACCTTTTGCAGTACGCAATCTCGGCCGGCGTGCATACGCGGTTCGCAAAACGTTCGCCGTGCTTCTGGAGAGCTTCCTCGACGCGAGAAGTCTCCAGGATGTCAACACCAGTTCCCACGATCATGTTCCACAAGCCGGGGCTGACTCGAAGTCCAGAGCGTTCATTGCGTAGCGCTGGCTGTTGTCTGAAAGCTCGCGGCGCGCTCGTAGGCCCGGACGGTGTAGTAGACTGCCTTATCGAAAAACTGGCCTAAAACGCGCTGGAGGTCCAACGCCTGATATAGATCTATGGCAGAATCAACCAAACCGGCGACTCGAATATAGTCTCGTAAATGATACTTCGTCAAGGTGAGGGCGTAGACAACTTCGCTAAGCGGCACTCCCTCAGTCTGGCGTTGCTTCCCCAACTCGGTGTATCTCGCTTCAATGTCCTCTTCGGCCTTGCTATTCAGCCACAAGCCGAGGTCCTTGTACACGTTATAGGTGCGATGGTGCATCGCTTCCCGGGATAATCTGTGGTAAGACGCGGTACGCGGGTTGGACTGAAGGTCTTCAACCAATGCGCGGGTCAGCTCATCTGCGTGGTGTTCGATCATACGCACCAGGCGATCCGATAACATCGTGCTCCTTTCCCACTCAGTTGGATGTCTCAGTTTCGCTTCATGGTTGCAGTGCGTCAATGAACGATCGCAGAGCGAGACTGTCTTCCCTCAAATATCTGGCGTCCCTCTTCTGCAGAAAAGGGACTTGACAGGCCCCGGTCAAAGACTTAGTTTGCGTTATTGGTTGAACGGCCCTGTTAAACCTAAGTCAGAATACCAGAGTGGCAGGCAAGGTTCAACTGGCATCCTTGAGCGTGGAACGTCGTTGAATAACCCGCGCGGGCGGGCTCAGGAAATCGGCCGGCGTATGCTATATTCGACTCTTGGGTTACTCTTCTTCACATCTCGTTTCGCGGGGCGGGCTAGCATGGATTGAACACCCACTACTCACCCGCAATCCCTGGCTGGTCCATGCCTTTAGTACCCGCCGTGGCGGGGTGAGCCGCGGACCCTCCGCCGGCCTCAATCTGGGACTCACGAAGGGCAAGCCGCAGCTCGGAGTGCGGAAGAACCGGGAGCTCTTCTTTCGGCAGCTTGGCGCGGAACACTTTGCGCTTGCGTCGGTACGGCAAGTCCATTCCACGGTCATTTATCAAGTTGGTCACTCAAGGGGCCGCGAACTTGAGTACCGCCTTGCCGGGAGCCCGTCGTCCAGTCAATCCGGCCTTGCTCAGCCTGAAGGCGATGCGTTGCTGACTGATCAAGCCGGCATCCTGCTGTCGGTGCGAACTGCCGACTGCCTGCCCTTGCTCCTGGCAGATCCAAAACATCGGGCGGTGGCAGCACTTCATGCCGGGTGGCGCGGCGCACTAGGGCGCATCATCGAAAAAACGGTGGGGGAAATGCGCCGCGTGTATGGTTCCTCGCCCTCGAGTTTGCTCGCCGTGCTGGGTCCTTCCATCAGCGCCTGTTGTTACGAGGTGGGAGAAGATGTGGAAGAAGCCTTTCGAGGCCGCTTCCCAAATGCGGATGAGTTCTTTCGCAAGCCGCCGGGACGCCCGGCGTCCCGTCCCCAGCGCTACTCCCTCTCATTCCCGGTTGCGCAGCCGCCTGGGCACAGCCCCGATCCAAGACCCTCAGCGCATCTTGACCTGATTGCGGTGGCAAAAGATCAACTCCATGGCGCGGGGCTCGCGCCTCGCCATGTCGCCGCAGTCGATTTCTGCACCGCTTGCCACCCGGACCTGTTTTATTCCTATCGGCGCGACGGAAGCGGCACGGGCCGCATGGCGGCGGTTATCGGAATTCGACCTGCAACCCTTCGCTAGCCTCGCGCGAAACCACCCCGCCCCCCTGCTGATCACGGAGGGGAATCGGCTCCCTTCCTCTTTAAAGAGGGGTCAGGGGGCAGTGTCGCCATTTCGCATTCCTTTCAAACGGAGCTGGCCGCAGGCGGCGCCAATATCCTGTCCTCGTGAAATACGGATGTAGGCTGGAATCCTGCATTCCGCCAGAACCTGTTGGAAGGCCAAAACTCTCTCCATGGGAGAGGCACGATAGGGAAGCTCGGTGCCGGAGTTGTAGGGGATGAGGTTGACCTTGGCGCGCAATCCGCCAAGCAGTTTTCCCACGCGCTGGGCATCGGCGTCCGCATCGTTGAAGCCGTCGAGAAGAACGTACTCAAAGGTCAGCAGTTCGCGGGGGCGTAGCGGGTAGGCGCGGCAGGCGCGCAGGAGGTCGCGCAGCGGATACTTCCGGTTGATCGGCATCAGCTCCGTTCGCTGTTCTTCGGTCGAAGCATTCAACGAGACGGCCAGTTTCGGACGCCCCGGGTCACGCGCCATCTCGTTGATGCGCGGGACGATGCCCGAGGTGGAGATTGTGATGCGACGCAGCGGAATGCCAAAAGCTTGCGGATCGGCCAGGATATGGACGGCTTTCATCACCTGGGCAAGGTTCAGGAGCGGCTCGCCCATTCCCATGAAGACCAGATTGAGCCGAGTACCAGGGAGAATGTCGCGCGCATTAGTTACCGCCATTACCTGGCCAAGAATTTCTCCCGCCGAGAGGTTTCGCTGCAGTCCCAAGAGCGCGGTAAAGCAAAAGCGGCAATCTACGGCGCAGCCCGCCTGACTGGAAAGGCAAAGCGTCGCCCGCGACTCCTCCGGCATATAGACGGTCTCGATCAGCGTTTTGTCTTGAAGGCGCAGTAGGTGCCGGGCGGAGCCGTCCGTCGAGGTGAACACGCCCTGGACGCGTGGGTAGTCGACATCGTACTGAGCTGAGAGGGCCCCTTTGAAATCCCTATCGAGGTCCGTCAAGCCGGCGATGGCCGTTGCGCGGCGGCGGTAAATGGCATGATAGAGTTGGCGACCGCGATACGGCGCCTTCCCCAGGGACTGTGCCAGTCGCTCCAACTCCTGGCGATCAAGCCCCACAAGGTTCTGCATTCCCGTGTTCATCGGATGCCCCGGCCTCAACTCATGCTATCATTCTGGCGATAGTGCCTCAAGCGCTTGCAGCATTGTGGCGTAACGTTAGGGGAATCGCGCGTGCTCCAACCACCCCTCGCCCTTCCTTATCCACGGAGGGGAGTTCGATCTCGCCTCCTCACCTGAGGAAGGGTGAGGGGTGGTGGGGCCAAGTCATTCTCACGGAAGCAACTAAATGAGTCCACGCCGAGTCAATCCCGAACTCATCGGTCGACGACGAGAGGCCCTCCAGCGCGCAGGTTACGCGGAAGTCCTGGAACGTGGAATCGAGGCCACCACACTGGATTCCGTCGTAGCCAGGGCGGAATCGAGTAAGGGCGGGGCGCTCTATTACTTCCGGACCAAGGAAGACCTCCTCTTCGGCGTTCTGGAGTGGCTGCTGCGCCAATTGAACCGCAGCCTGGACGAGGTTGTGCATTCTCAGGAGCCGGCGCGCACGCGGTTGGGAGCAGAACTGGAAGTCTTGTTTCATAGCACCGAGGTTAATCGCAAGCTTTACCTGGTCTTTTTCGATTTTGTCAGCCGCGGGGCACGCCATCCGCGATTTCGTAAGCTCTTTTCGGATTTCTTCGAGAGGTGCCGACAGCGAGATCGGAAAGTCGTGGAAGACGGAATCAGTGAACAGCAGTTCCGCCGGGTAAATCCTCTGGAGGCCGCTTCCACCATACGCGCCCTCGTCGACGGCTACTGTCTTCAATGGCTTTTGGGCCCTGAGGACGTGCCGGTAGAAGTGTATCGTGACCGTTGCCGAGCGGTGCTGGGAGCGTATCTGTTGCGTGGTCCCAAAAGCCGGGAGACGTGACCACCCGCACCCGCGAATGGTCGGCAATCTACACTCGTTTCGGAGTGCAAATGGCTGCGAGGATAGTTTCGGCCCTCTTCGTACTCCTCTTAGTCGTTGGAGTCCCGGTCCTTTCCCTATCCACAGCTCGCGATGACCGGCTTCGTCAAGTGCGACGGCTCGAGCTTTATGTCTCCGCTGCGATTTCGCAGTGGGCCTTGGCGGTCGTCGGGGTGGGTGTCTTTTTTCTCGGCTCGCTGAGTGCGCTTTCCGTAGGCTTCAGAAGGCTCGCACCCGCCACTGCTCTCATCTGGGCAAGCGCTTTGGTTGCGCTGTCCGTGGCCGCCATTCTCGTAAGCCTATTCCTGGAACGACATGGGTGGTGGCCGGCAGAAAGCGAGCTGACCTACCTCTTGATTCCCCGGACGCGCCAGGAAAAAGCCTGGTCGCTGCTTCTGCTGGTTCCCACGGCCGCTCTCTGCGAGGAATTCTTGTACCGCGGCTTGCTTCTCGCTCAAATCAGTCAATGGCTGCGGAGCGGCGCCTGGGCGTGCGCTGTTTCATCGCTGGCGTTTGGATTGGCGCATGTTTATCAAGGTTGGAGCGGGATCGTGCGAGCCTCTTTGCTAGGGGCTTTGCTTGCCTACCCCGTCATTCATTTCCGGAGTCTCTATCCTTCCATGCTCGCGCACGGACTGATCGATGCCGTGGCCTTGGCGTGGCTGAGTCCAAAGTTTCTAGCAGGGATTAGGGATTAGGGACTAGGGATCAGGGACTAGGAAACAGAGAATTAGGAAGCGAGTTCCGGACGAACAGAGGGCTGTTCCCTTTGCCCTAGTCCCTAACCCCTAACCCCTGTCCTTAAGCTCCGCCGTCGGAGACAGGCGCTAGCTTGTAGAATATTTCAGCGTCCTCGAGTAGCTCCTCTGCAACTTTCAGGCACGCTACGCGCAAGCACTTATTATCCAGGCAGGTTGGGCAGTTTACAATAATGCGATCAAAGAGGTAATCGGCGAGCTCTTGTTCCCCAAATGTGTGGGACATATGACTGGTCCTCCGGAATATAGCAAGACCTCAGAAACTGAATTAGCTTCTCGCCCCCAGCGCATTATACTTCTGTTCGAAGAACGAAACCACTACTTAAATCGATAGTAGCTCAGCTTGACGTTGTCACGGCGAGCCTGCGGTTAACGGCTGCATTCAAATGAGTCTGGAGTTAAAGCCGGAAACCGGCTAAAATGAAAGAATTATGGATGAGCGCGAATTTTTCGATGAAAACGAGAGTCTAAAGCCCGCCACCCTCTCCTGCCTGCATTGTCACCAGACGGAGGCGTACGAGATTCGCTGGCTGGTGCGAACCAAAAAGAAAAGGCTTCCGGGTCACGCCGATGAACGAGACCGAGCGCGGTTCGCCAAATCCAGGGACTACATGATCCGGCGAGACGATGTCGTTCAATGCAAGAATCCCCGCTGCCGGAAGCGGTTCGAGGTTTACGGTATCCAGTCGGTGGTTTTTATGTGAGCACGCCCTTCCTACTTACCTTGTGCCACTTGGTGCAAGGTGGGCAGAGTGGAAGTGTCCCATCCCCCGCCCAGCGCTTCGATGAGGAGCACGCTGGCGCTCATACGGCGGGTCAGAATGTTCACGGCTTGCACTTGGTCCTGAAGCAGAATGGCTTGTTCGGTGATTACCGTGAGGTAGTTGACGGTGCCGGCCTTGTACTGGTAGGTCGAGATATCGAGGGCGTTCTGGGCGGCTTTCACCGCCTGGTCCTCAGCCTGCGCTTCGTCCTCGAGCACGCGTAATGCCGCCACGTTATCCTCGACTTGTTGGAAAGCCGTGAGAACGGTCTGGCGGTAACTGGCCACCGTAGCGTCGTAGGCAGCAATGTTCTGATTCAGCGTGGCTCGGCGTTTGCCGGCATCGTAGACCGTCTCCGCCAAACCTGGCCCTACGGACCAGAATCGGCTGGGCCAGGAGATCCAATGTTTGAATGATGTGCTTTCAAGGCCTATCGGCGCGCTATTCGTGGTGAGACCGATGGACGGGTAAAAAGCAGCTTTGGCAATACCGATCTGCTCGTTGGCCTCGGCCATTTGACGTTCGGCGTTGGCGATATCGGGCCGCCGTTCCAGCAGTCGGGAAGGCAGCCCCACCGGCACGACTGGCGGAATGATCTTGATGGAATTGTAAGAAATGGTGACTTCCGTGGGAGCTTTGCCCGCCAAGACAGCGATGGCGTGCTCATATTGCGCTCGGGCCACGTCAAAATCAATCAACTGGGCCCGCGCCGTTTCCAATTGAGTCTGCGCTTGCGCAACGTCCGAGCCCGACGCCACTCCGCTACTGAACCTGTCCTGGGTGAGTTTGAGGTAATCCTGGTAGGATTTTACGGTGGTCTCGAGCAATAGTTTCTCGCCATCCGTACCGCGCAACTCGAAATAATCCTGTGCGAGCTCTGCCTGGTAAGAAAGCCGGGCATTTTCCAACTCGGCGTCGCTCGCTTGCGCGGCCTCCTCGCTCGACAGAATGCTCCGCCGGACACTTCCCCAAATATCGGCTTCCCAAGACACATTCACGGGCAGGTCATAAGTCGTTTGTTGTCCGGTGTGCGTTTGTTGCCCGGATGCAAAAAGCACATTGGTTGACGCCCGCGCGTTCACTATGGTAGGAGTGACGGAAATGGTCGGAAACAGGTTCGAGTGAGCAATCCTCACTGCGAACTTGGCCTCGCGGAACTGCGCTTCCGCCATTATCAGATTCTGGTTGGAAATGCTCACCTGTTCTTCCAGTGCGTTGAGCTCGGCATCGTTATAGATTTCCCACCACTTTCCGCGCTTCACCCCTTCGCTGGGCTGAGCCTGCTTCCACTCCTGCGTTTCCGCCCAGGTGGCAGGCGGGGTTTCCTTGTACGCGGCGGGGGCTGGCGCGGTGGGCCGATGGTACTTCGGGCCGACCATGCAAGCAGGCGAGATGAACAGAAGGCAGAAGACAGAGAGCAGTAGGCAGTAGGCAGTGGGCAGTCCGCAGTCCGCAGTGGAGTGTTCGGCTGTATGGTGATCCATAGTTCGCATCTCAGTACTTCGTAATCTCCGATCCGTTATCTTCGAGACGCCGAGCGCCTAAGTGCCTCCACCACCAATGTTGGAAGCGGTCGAAGTACAGATACACCACTGGGGTCGTGTACAGGGTCAGCAACTGGCTCACCACTAAGCCGCCGATGATGGCGATTCCCAGGGGACGGCGGAATTCCGAGCCCATCCCAGTGCCGAGGGCGAGTGGCACGGCGCCCAGCATGGCCGCCATGGTTGTCATCATGATGGGCCGGAAGCGCAACAGGCATGCTTCGTAGATCGAATCATGGGAAGACTTTCCTTCGTTGCGTTCGGCGGCCAGCGCAAAGTCAATCATCAGGATGGCGTTCTTTTTCACAAGTCCGATCAGCAAAATGATCCCAATAATGGCAATCACGGTGAGTTCGGTGCGCGTGAGCAAGAGCGCCAGCAGCGCGCCCACCCCCGCCGAGGGCAAAGTGGAGAGAATGGTGACGGGGTGAACATAGCTTTCGTAAAGGATGCCCAGGACCAGGTAAACCGAAATGAGAGCGGCGGCGATCAGCAGCGGCTCGCTGGAAAGTGAATCCACATAAGCTTGCGCGTTCCCGGAGAAGCCGGTGTGGATGGTCGAGGGCAAACCAATTTGTGTGGCCTTTTGCAATATGGCGTCCGCCGCATCCCCCAGGGGCACGCCCGGTTGGAGATTGAACGAAATCATTACCGACGGTGAGAGTCCCTGATGACTTACCGCGAGTGGCGCGGTGATGGAATTAAAATGCGAGAACGCGCTTAAGGGAACCTCGTGCCCGTTCGGTGCATAGGCATAAACTTGACGCAGGAACAAGGGGTTCTGCCAAAATTCGCGCCCCACCAGCATGACCACGTAATATTGGTTGAGCGCAGTATATATGGTTGAGACCTCGCGCTCACCGAAGGCGTCGTAAAGGACGCTGTCAACGAGTTGCGACGAAATGCCGAAGCGGGCGGCGGTGGTGCGATCCACCTGTACGTAACTTTGCAAGCCGCTATTCTGCTGATCGGTATTCACATCCACGATCAACGGGATAGTCCTTAATTCCTGCACCATGCGCGGGCCAAATCTTTGGAGGTCGCGCAGATTATCACCCTGCATGGTGAACTGATACTGGGCGGCGCCAAAGCGTCCCCCCACGCGAATGTCCTGCGAGGATTGCAGATAAAGCGCTGCGCCAGGGACAACCGCCAATTTCGGGCGCAAGCGCGCAATCACCAGGTCGGCGGTGATTTTTCGCTGGGCGGGGGGCTTGAGCATGATGAACATGCGCGCTTGGTTAATGGACCCGCCACCGGGGCCGCCTCCGCCGCAGAAACCGCTCACGGCTTGCACGGCTGGGTCAGCCGTGATGATTCCAATCATCTGCCGCAGAATCTTGTCCATGGCCTGATAGGAGGTGTCCTGATCGGCGATGATCGACCCCATCATGCGCCCGTTATCCTGCTGCGGGAAGAATCCCTTAGGAACATGAATGTAAAGGTAAACATTCAGGGCGATCGTGGCCAGCAACACGGCCAGGGTGGTGGCCGGGAAACGCAGGACGACGGCCAAGGTTCTGCCATAAAACCCTACCACCCAATTGAAGGCGCGTTCGGAGGCCAGGTAAAGCCGGCCGTGGGACTCATGCTGCTTGAGGAGATGCGCGCTCATGGAGGGCGTCGCGGTGAGCGAGACCACCAAGGAAACCAGAATGGCTGCGGACAGGGTCACGGCAAACTCGCGAAACAACCGGCCGACGATCCCCCCCATCAGGAGCAGGGGGATAAACACCGCCACCAGCGAAATGCTCATGGTCAGCACGGTGAAGCCAATCTCCTGCGCGCCCTTCAGGGCCGCCTGGAAGGGCGCCATGCCCTTCTCCAGGTGGCGCGTGATGTTCTCAATGACCACGATGGCATCATCCACGACAAACCCGGTAGAAATGCAGAGAGCCATCAGGGAAAGGTTGTCAATACTATAGCCGAGCAAGTACATGATCCCGAAAGTCCCCACCAGGGACACGGGAACGGCGATGCTGGGAATGAACGTGCTCCGCGCATTGCGCAGAAAGACGAAAACCACCAAGATCACCAGAAGCACCGAGATCATCAGCGTCCGCTCCACATCTTTCACGGAGGCGCGGATGGTCAGAGTCTGATCCATGGCGATGCCCGTATCAATGGACGGGGGAATGTCCGCTTTGAGCTGGGGCAGCATGGCCCGGACGCGGTCTACGGTGTCGATGATATTTGCGCCCGGCTGGCGAAAGATGACGAGCAAAATGGAAGGCTTCCCGTTGGTATAGCCGGAGGACATCACTGTCTGCGGTCCGTCCACCACTTCGGCAATATCGGAGAGGCGCACTGGCGAGCCACTCCGGTAGGCCACAATCAGCGGCCGATAGTCCACCGCGTGGAAGAGTTGGTCGTTGGCGCCCACCTGCCACATGCGAAGACCGTCTGAAAAGTATCCTTTCGGCGTGTTGGAATTGGCGTTGCTCAGTACGCCGCGAACCTGCTCCAATCCGATGCCGTACTTGTTGAGCAAGGTGGGGTTCACTCCCACGCGCACCCCGGGCAGCGCGCCCCCTCCGGCGAACACCTGGCCCACACCGCTCACTTGCGACAACTTTTGCGCCATGATCGTGGAGGCCCAATCGTAAATCTGGCTTTTGGAAAGGACGTCGGACGTCAGAGAGATGATGAGAATAGGCGAATCAGCCGGGTTAACCTTCCGATAGGTCGGGTTGCTGGGAAGATTAGTGGGAAGGTATCCGCGGGCCGCATTAATAGCGGCCTGAACATCGCGCGCCGCCGCATCGATGTTCCGGTCCAAATTGAACTGTAAGGTGACGCTGGCGCTTCCGAGGGCGCTCGAAGAGGTCATTTCACTGACCGCCGCAATGCGGCCAAACTGACGTTCGAGCGGGGTGGCCACGGAGGAAGCCATGATCTCCGGGCTCGCACCAGGCAAACCGGCGCTGATGGATATGGTAGGGAAATCCACCTGCGGCAGTGGCGCCACCGGCAACAAACGGAAAGCCACGGCGCCCGACAAAAACACGGCGATGACGAGAAGCGTCGTGGCAACCGGGCGGCGGATGAAGGGCTCTGAAATATTCATGCTAATTCGATCCGGGACTTAGCAATTGTCGATTGCCGATGGTCAATTGGCGATTCTGTCAATCGGTAATCGGCAATCTTGCTCGTCACGCTTCACTCGTCACTGTCTTATTGCGGCCACGCCAATGCGACAGCCGCAGCGCCAGGCGATCGAACCAAAGGTAAATGACCGGAGTGGTGTAAAGCGTAAGTAACTGGCTCAAGATAAGCCCGCCGACCATGGTGATCCCCAACGGCCGACGCAATTCCGAACCCATTCCGGTACCCAGCGCCAAGGGAATGCCGCCCAGCAAGGCCGCCATGGTGGTCATCATGATGGGCCGGAAGCGCAACAAGCAGGCCTGATAGATGGCATTCACCGGTGTCATGCCTTCCTTGCGCTCTGCATCCAAGGCGAAATCGATCATCATGATGCCGTTTTTCTTGACAATACCAATCAGCAAGACCAGACCAATCAGCGCGATGACGCTGAAATCAATCCGGCAAATCATGAGAGAGAGCAGGGCGCCGACTCCCGCCGAAGGCAGCGTGGAGAGGATCGTAATGGGATGAATATAACTTTCATACAACACTCCCAATACGATGTAGACCGTGACGAGCGCCGCCAGAATCAGGATGGGCTCATTGGAAAGCGAGGCCAGGAACGACGCCGCTGTACCCTGAAAGGCCGCCTGAACGGCTGCCGGCATGTGGCTCTCATCCTTCACCTTGTTCACCGCCGTCACGGCGTCGCCCAGAGAAGCGTTAGGGGCCAGATTGAAAGAGAGCGTGACCACCGGGAACTGGCCCTGGTGATTAACGGTGATAGGAACGTTGGTCTCCTCGACATGGGTGAAGGCTGAGAGCGGCACCTGACCGCCGTTGGGGAAATGTGAAGTGGAAGCGATCTGAGCGCCACCGAAAGCGTTATCCGAGGCGATGGTGGAAGAGGAAAGGGAAGAAGACGAGGCGGAATTCGAGAGACTGGTGTTGGCCGCGGTCAGCGAGCTTGTCGGTCCATATAACTGGGCAGCGGCCGAGCCGCCCGCTACCAACCCTGTGGATCCGGTAGTGCTGCCTTGGTTGGTGCGAATGAAGAGGTCGCGCAGGTCCAGAGGATTCTTCGTATAAGACGGATCCACTTCCAACACCACGTGGTATTGGTTCAACTGCGTGTAGATTGTGGACACTTCCCGCTGTCCGTAAGCGTCGTAAAGCGTTTGGTCGATGGTCGAGGGGGAGATGCCGAGACGGTATGCTGTGCTGCGGTCGAATATCAATCGGGTAGACAGCCCGCCCACCTCCTGGTCACTCGCCACATCGCGCAACAGCGGTGACTGTTGCAATCGACTGAGCATGCGGGGGGCAAAGGAATAAAGCTCGTCGGTGTTAGGATCCTCGAGGGTGTATTGGAACTGCGTGCGGCTGACGCGATCCTCCACCGTGATATCCTGCACCGGCTGCATAAACAGGGTGATTCCCGGCACCTGAGCGAGATCCGGCTGCAAGCGGCGGATGACCTCGCTGGCGGTCATATTTCGTTCGTCGAGCGGCTTGAGGTTGATGAGGATGCGCCCGCTATTGAGCGTGGTGTTGGTCCCATCGATCCCGATGAACGAGGAGAGACTTTCCACGGCGGGATCCTTCAGAATGATCTTGCCCAGCTCTTGCTGCAAGGTGGCCATTTCCGGAAAAGACACCGTCTCCGCGGCTTCCGAGATGCCTTGGATGACGCCGGTATCCTGAATGGGGAAGAATCCCTTGGGTATATAGATGTAGAGCACAATGGTGAGGGCCAGGGTTCCGGCGGCGACCAGCAGCGTCAGGGTTTGGTGGCGGAGGACCACCTGAAGGGTCCGGTCATAAAAGGATATGATGGCCTTCCAGCCCCTCTCGGTGACCCGGTAGAAACGGGTCTGCTCGGCTTCCGGGGAATGCTTGAGCAGCTTCGAGCACATCATGGGAGTGAGCGTCAAGGACACGATCGCGGAAACCAGGATGGTGACCGCCAGGGTGACGGCAAACTCACGGAAAAGCCGCCCGACAATGTCGCCCATGAACAACAGGGGAATGAGCACGGCAATCAAGGAGATGGTCAACGAAACAATGGTGAAGCCAATCTGCGCCGAACCTTTCAGCGCCGCCTGAAGCGGCGGCTCACCTTCTTCGATGTAGCGGGTGATGTTCTCGATCATCACGATGGCGTCGTCCACCACGAATCCGGTAGAGATGGTCAAGGCCATCAAGCTCAGGTTATTCAAGCTATACCCGAGCAAATACATCACTCCGAAGGTTCCCACCAGCGAGAGGGGCACGGCGACGCTAGGAATGACGGTAGCGGCGAAGTTGCGCAGGAAGAGGAAAATGACCATCACGACCAGAGCCACCGTCAGCATCAATTCGAATTCGACGTCGTGGACGGAGGCGCGAATGGTGGTGGTCCGGTCAGTCAATATCTGGACCTTTACCGAGGTTGGCAGCGACTTCGTAAGCTGATCCAGCAGGGCCTTGATGCGGTCCACCACGGCAATCACGTTGGCCCCGGGCTGGCGCTGAATATTCACGATCACCGCGGGGGTCTCGTTCATCCAGGCGGCCTGGCGGATGTTCTCGACGTCGTCCTGGACGGTCGCCACGTTGGTCAAGTTCACCGGCGATCCGTTCCGGTAAGCCACGATAAGCGGCTTGTAGTCCTCGCTGGAGATCAATTGGTCGTTAGCGCCAATTTGATAGTTCTGGTGGGGGCCGTCAAAGCTGCCCTTGGCCTGGTCCACGTTGGCGGCAACGATGGCGCTCCGCAGATCCTCGAGGTTAATGCCGTAGGAGGCCATCAAGGTGGGATTGGCGCGAATCCGCACCGCAGGTTTCTGCCCGCCGCTGATGCTCACCAAGCCCACTCCCGGCAACTGGGAAATCTTCGGCGCCAGGCGGGTATCCGCAAGGTCCTCGACTTTCGATAAGGGCAAGGTGTTAGAACTGAGCGCCAGCGTCAGCACCGGGGCGTCGGCAGGATTGCTCTTGCTGTAAATGGGCGGGGTGGGAAGGTCCGGCGGGAGGTAAGTCCCGGCGGCATTGATGGACTCTTGCACTTCCTGCTCGGCCACGTCGATATTCAGGCTAAGGTTAAACTGCAAGGTGACGATGGAACTGCCGTTCGAGCTCGTCGAGGTCATCTGCTGGAGCCCGGGCACCTGGCCGAATTGGCGCTCCAGCGGCGCCGTCACCGAAGACGCCATCACATCCGGGCTGGCCCCAGGATAAAAGGTGATGACCTGGATAGTCGGATAATCCACCTCCGGCAGCGCTGAAACCGGCAATTGCTTGAATCCTACCGCGCCCGCCAGCAAAATGGCCACCATGAGCAGCGAGGTGGCTACGGGCCGGATAATAAAGATCCGAGACGGACTCATTGTTTAATTGCAGTGATGAGTGACGAGTGACGAGTGACGAGCAAGAACACTTTATTGCCTATCACGCCCCACTTGGCCCCTCTCACTGTTCCTTCGCTCCTTCAAGAACAGTGACCAGTGACGACGCCTTTTCTGGCTCGTCACTGGTCACTCGTCACTGTTGTTTCGTCTTCTGAAATCGGACTTTCGTCCCTTCTTGCAGCCGGTCCACACCAGTCATCACTACCTCGTCACCCGGCTTCAGCCCTGAGGTGACCTCGGAGTCATCCCCTTCCGCGGTGCCGATGGTAATCGTCCGCACGGTCACGGTGGAATCAGGTTTCACAAGAAATACGTACGTCCTCTGGGAGTTCCGTTGAACGGCCGCCGTGGGGACGAGAGTCACCCCATTCTTCTCCTCCACCAGCAGCTTGGCATTGATAAACTGATTGGGAAACAAGGCCCCGTCTCGATTGTCGAAATTGGCGCGCAGCTTGAACGTTCCCGTGGTGGGATCGATCTGATTATCGAGCGTCGCGAGCCAACCTTGGGCGATTTTCGTCTTCATTTCCCGATCATACGCTTCGACTCTGAGCCGGGCTCCTGCATCCATTTGCTTAACAATGGCCGGGAGCTGATCTTCGGCAAGCGTAAAGATCACGCTGATCGGCTCAATCTGGGTAATGACCACCAACCCGGTGGCGTCGGTCGGGGTCACGTAATTCCCGGGATCGACCAGCCGCAGGCCCACGCGGCCGCTGATGGGCGCCGTAATATGGCAGTAGACGAGGTCGAGCTTGGCCGTATCTATTTGCGCCTGGTCCGTTTTGACGACTCCTTCGGTTGACTTCACCAACGCCTCTTGGGTGGCCAGTTGTTGTTCCGGAACGGCGTGCAGAGGGACGAGCGTTTGATAACGCTTTAAATCGACCTGGGCATTGTCGAGGTTGGCCTGGTCTCTGAGCAATCCTGCCTCCGCGTTCTCCAGCATGACTTGATAAGGCCGGGGATCGATTTCCGCCAGCGGATCGCCTTTGTTCACAAGCTGGCCTTCCTGGTAGAGGACCTGCATCAGATAACCGGCAATTTGGCTTTTTACCGCTACGGTATGAATCGGCGTGACAGCGCCCAGCCCGGTAAAATAGACGCCGATGGCGCCTTTGGTGGCCTCGACGGCAACCACCGGAACTTCGCCGAAATTCCGCCCCGGCGCTCCCCCTGCCGGGCTGGTGTTCGCGGCTTGCGGCGCCACCATCCCCTTGTGAACGCGGTATGCTCCAAAAGCCAAAATCGCCAGCGCCAACAGCCAAAGCCACCACCGCCGCTTGGGTTCTTTGCCCGGAACCCCTGGCGAAGCGTTTGGTCGAATCTGGGCCTCGTCATTTCGCTCTAGTGTACTGGGCGTACTCATGGTTCAATCCTTGTTTCGTGCAGATTGTAAGCCGGTCCTTATTTGAAGTCTTACTTACCATTGGGTTTAGGCCTTTTCGACTGACACTCATCCCCCGATGAATGCCGCAATATAAATGGACGGTCAATCCGTCGGCTTGGTTACCAGCGGTACCCACTACCAACGTTTCTTACCGACTCCGGAGCGCGGCTGCCCGTCCAAGTTTTTAGGCTTCAGCCGCCCACACCGAAAACCCAAGATAACCGAGTCACCGTGGGATGGTCAACTGCTAGAATACCCACGTGCTGTTGTGAACTGAACGTAGTGCCGGCCTTTAGCGCCTGCCCTGAGAGAGCGTGATTTTTTTGAATGTTGCCGAAAAGTGCCATTGATAACAAATGAGTTAAGTGCTCGAAAATGGCCAAAAATCCAAAAAAATCACAGACTCTGAGCGAAGCGAAGGGTCGGCAATTGCTGGCATAAATGCTGGTGCTACAAGCTGAAACAGGACACTGCCGATTCCTAATTCAGGATTAGGGCCGAAATACATCGCGGCGCAGGGGTTGGCACCGCCAGCCAGCACGCGCCAAAGGCGAAATGTGGTTGCCTGGTTCATAAAGAAAGGATACGATTCAAGAGGGATTCGGATTTTCCCCGAATCTTGAATTCTGACTCCTGCATCCTGAATTCCTGCATGTTGCTCAATCCTGAACAACTTCGGGCGGTTCAACATGGCGACGGGCCGCTGCTGGTCATTGCGGGTCCGGGCAGCGGCAAGACCCGAGTGATAACGCAGCGGATCGTTCATTTGCTCGAGCATTACCCCGGCCTCGCACCGCGCAACATTCTGGCCTTAACCTTTACAGAGAAGGCTGCCGGCGAGATGCAATCTCGCGTCCGCCAAGCCTTGCCAGACCTTGCCGCCAACCCTCACGTCTCCACTTTTCATGCCTTTGCCTACGAAGTGGTCCGCAGTCAAAGCACGCAGGCATCTTCCGGCTCTGACCTGAAGGTCGCGACGGCGCTGAACGTTGACGCTGGCGTCGCGCCCGGCGAGCGCATGTTGTTGAATAAAGAGGATGTGTGGGTCTTCCTCCGCCAGCGCCTGGACCGTCTCGAGCTCGAGTTCTTTCAGAAGTTGGCCGAACCTGGGGCATTCCTGCACGCACTCAATGATTTCTTTTCTCGCTGCCAAGACGAGCTCATCGAGCCGGAAGACTTCGCGAAATATGTCCAAGCGGCCGAAAGCGCTTTCCTGGAGAAATCCGGCAAACTCGGCGCCGAGGAACGGGCCCTGGAAGAGGAGGAGATCCAAAAGAAAAAGGAGTTATCCCGTGTCTTCCGCAATAGCCGGAGTCTGATCGCGCGGGCGGGCAGTTCCAGCCTCGGTAGCCTGATTCCGGAGGCGGTGCGCCTTCTCGACCGCGAGCCCGAAGTCTGCCAAGCTTACCGCAATCAGTTCCGTATTGTCCTGGTCGATGAGTTCCAAGACACAAACTATGCCCAAGTGGAGCTGCTCAGGCGGTTGGTCGCTCCGCCCTTTAACATCACCGCCGTCGGTGACGACGACCAGGCAATCTACCGTTTTCGCGGCGCTTCCCATGGCGCCTTCGACATGTTTGGGAAGGTTTTCCCGGGTCACGAGACTATCTTTTTGAATCGCAATTACCGCTCCACTGAGCGTGTGCTGCACGTCGCGGACGTGGTGATCAAGAAGAATGGTACCCGGTATCCCGGCAAGCCTGAATTGATACCTGAACGTGAAGAAGGCTGCCCGGTTTATCTGCCCACTAGCCCAGACTACGTTAGCGAGGCGAATTGGGTTGCCGATGAAATACAGCGACTCGTCGATGGCGGGACTTTCTATGGCGACATCGCCGTCCTGTACCGTGCGCATAGCTATCGCGATCGGCTCGTCCAGGAATTCAAGCGCCGGAGCATACCATTCGCCATTCGCGGCCTCTCGGTTCTTTCCACCGTGATTATTCGCGACCTCCTCGCCTATCTCAACTTGATCCATTCGCCACACGACAATATCAGCTTGACCCGCGTGCTGCTGGCTCCGCGCTGGAACTTTCCGGAAGAACTCGCCCTCGAAATCCGCGTCGAGGCGGACAGGCGGCGCCACTCGCTCTACGATGTCCTCACCACGTTCAGCAGGGGCGGTTCGCGAACCGCCCCTACTGCAGCCCCCCTCGAAGCTACCAACTGGGGGGCGTTGAAACAACTCCTTCACGACCTGCACTGGGCGGCCCAGAATGTCACCGTGACGTCGTTGTTCAGCCTGCTTTGTGAGCGCCTTCAAATACTTTCGTTTCTTGACGAAAGGGACCTCCGATACCTGAATGCGTTCGCTGAGTTCCTGCGCGAGTGGGAAGAAAAGCTCTCGAAATTCCCGGCCCTGGCCGGCCCTGAGTGGGAAGAGGAACACGAGGGGAAGAAACCAGCCAAGAACTTGCATGAATTCCTTTTCTATTTCGAGCATTACCTCGAGGCGGGAGGAAAGATTGAGGCGCCTGTCGTTGAAGACGGCGCCGGCGCGGTCCAGATGATGACCGTCCACGCCGCCAAGGGGCTGGAGTTCCCTGTGGTTTTTTTGCTCAGCGTGGCCTCTCGCCGCTTTCCCAGCGTCGAGCGCAAAGCAGTCATTGAGTTTCCTGACGAGCTTCGCAAGGGGCCTTTGCCGCCTAAGAGTATCCACACGCAAGAGGAACGCCGGTTGTTTTTTGTGGCCCTTACACGCGCCAAGGACCGCCTTTATGTTTCCGGCGTGGCGGCGCCTGGGAAAAAGCAGTCAACCTTCATCGACGACCTGCTCCGCGTCCCGGTGGTGGCTGCTCGGGACATTGAGCGTCTGACCGTTACTTCCTACCGCCCCGTCAATGTCATTCCGAGCCCCCCTGCTGTCATTCTGAGCGAAGCGAGGAATCTCGCTCTGCTTCCTTCCCCGGCGAGCCAGAGCGAGATTCCTCGCTTCGCTCGGAATGGCAGAAGTCCTGCACAGCAAGAACTCTTCGGCGATCTGTCTGAACTTCCTGGCGTGCACCCTCCGATTGCGGCATGGGCGGGCCGCGAACCGGAGACCAAGCCGGGGGAAACGCTGCGCCTAAGTGCTTCCTCGATTGAGGATTACGAGGCCTGCCCTCTCAAGTTCAAGTTTGGCCATTTTCTGAAGATCCCCACCGGACCGCAGGCCGCCCTCACCTTCGGGCACATCATGCATCGTTCCGTAAGGCGCTATTTCGAACTGCGGGCCAGGGGCGAAGCCAGTTTCGACGCGGTGAGGGATTTCTACGAGGCGTCCTGGAGGAACACCGGGTTCGAAGACGAGTACCAGGAGCAGACTTACAAGCTCATTGGGCTGGAACAATTGCGCGCCTTCGTAGAAAAGCAGGGACGCACCGAGATCCTTCCTCTGAGCATGGAAACATCTTTCTCGCTTGATCTGGGCGAAGTCTTGTTGGAAGGGCGCATCGACCAGATCAGTCCCATGACGCCGCGCGCGGGTGAGAACGAGGACGTAGTTGAACTCATTGACTACAAAACTGGAAAGCCTCGCTCGCAAAAGGATGCCGACGGCAGCTTGCAGCTTTCCGTGTACGCTCTGGCGGCGCAGGAAGAATTGAAGCTGAAGCCCCGCCGCTTGACCTTCTATTGCCTGTCCAACAACCAAACTGTCCACACCGCACGGACCGATTCAGACCTTAAAGCCCTTAAGACCAGGGTCCTGACGGTCGCCGATCAGATTCGCGAGAACCAATTCCCTCCAACACCCGGTTTTGTTTGCAAATTCTGCGATTACCGTCCGATCTGCCCTGCACACGAAGAGAACTACTAGTTCGCAAGAGATGGCTAGTTTCGTTACGTCGAAGCACGTCTGCTCTTGAATCTCCCGCGCCGCAGGTTGGCTCGTTCTCGTGCCTCGCTGTAGCCTTGCCGAAGGGTCCCGCCGCAGGCAAGGGCACGCGGCGAGAAGCCTCCCTTTTCGCGTTTAATTGGCGCATTTGAGGCTCGAAGTCGGTCGGTTTTGGGTTCGTTTTAGCTTCGTTTTGAACACGTCTCCCTGTGTTTTCAATAACATACTGGCTTCGTTCGTACTATTTCTTGTTTTTCCGGACCCAGGTTATCCCGAGTGCCGGGACTATTGCGCTTTTCCTCGCGGAGCGAAGCCTGCCCACGACAATGTGTCCACAAAATGACAACTATAATAGGCTATCATAAGTCTCGGGGTTTGTCAAGTGAAAAATGCGGACTTAGGCATTTGGCGGGTGGCGCAGACTCCTGCTTTGGGGAGTCTGCGATGTCCCGAAGGGACAGAGAAAAAGGTACCGACACTATTCCCGGTGGCAGGAGCCAAAGCCTACTCTTGCGCTCGATTTTCAGTTATGATTCCCAACGACCCGCCGAGGAGACGGTATGATCTCGATTGCCCTTGTCATCATTGGCCTGGTTTTGGGAGTCGTGATTGCATGGCTATGGGCCACGACCCGTTCCGCAGCCGTCGTCCGAAAAGTGCAGGTCGAAGCGGAAGGCCGAGTGAAGGCGGCGGAAGCTACCGCCACCGAAGTGCGGTCACAACTGACCGCGCTGCACGGTTTATTCGAAGCCAAAGAAAAAGAGACTTCCAGCCTGCAGCAACTGTTGCGCGGTGAGAGCGAGCAAAAAGTCAAAGCCCAAACCGAACTCGAGCACTTGCAGCAACGCTTGGAGGATTTGGCGGCCTTGCGCGAGCGAATGAAGACTGAGGGCGAAAAGCGCGTCGCCGCAGAGACCAAGCTTCAGGAAGCGCAGGCGAGCCTGGAAGAACAGAAGAAGTTAGTTGGTGAGGCCAAGAAGAACCTGTCGGATGCGTTTCAGGCGTTGTCGGCGGAGGCGCTCAAGAGCAACAACGAGGCTTTCATTGCTTTGGCACGGAGCACCTTTGAGACCATTCAAGCTCAGGCGAAAGGAGACCTGGATACACGCCAGCAGGCAATCGATGCGCTGGTGGCGCCGCTTAAAGAATCCCTCAGCCGGTATGAAACGCAGATCCTGGAAATGGAGAAGGCGCGGCAAAACGCTTACGGCACGCTCGATGAGCAACTCCGTACCTTGGCCGCCACAAACCAGCTTTTGCAGGAAAAGACTTCCTCGTTGGCAATCGCATTAAGGGGCGGAAGCCAGGCCCGGGGCCGCTGGGGTGAAATGACCCTTCGGAACGTGGCTGAGTTGGCCGGCATGTCGGAGCACTGCGACTTCACGGAGCAAGAAACCTTCGTTTCGGAGTCAGGGCGGTTGCGCCCTGACATGATCGTAAGGTTGCCCGGCAACCGGCGTATCGCCGTCGATGCGAAGGTCCCGCTCCAGGCTTTCCTCGATGCCTCGGCCGCAACCAAAGAGGAGGAGCGGAAGGAGGCGCTCGAAAAACATGCCCAAAGCGTGCGCCTCTATATGAATCAGTTGGCCGCGCGCAGTTATTGGGAACAATTGGAGCCCGCGCCAGAGGTTGTGGTGCTGTTTCTTCCCGGGGAGTCATTCTTCAGTGCGGCGCTCGAGCAGGACCGGACCCTGATTGAGGACGGACTTCGAAAGCGCGTGGTGTTGGCCACTCCCACGACACTTATTGCCTTGCTGTGGGCGGTAGCGTACGGGTGGAGGCAGGAACGAATCGCCGAAAATGCTCGCGTCATCAGCGAATTGGGCAAGGAACTCCACGATCGGCTGCGGCCCTTCCTTGCTCACTTCCAAGCGATTGAATCGTCTCTGACGAGAGCGGTTGATTCGTACAATAAGGCGGTGGGTTCACTGGAAGGGCGCGTGCTGCCTGCGGCCAGAAGGCTAAAAGAGCTTGGAGCCGCCACAGGCGATGAGCTGCCTGCCATTGAACCAGTGGACGAGACGCCTCGCACCCTGACCGCCGCGGAAGGGAACCTGGATGAGAGCGCGCCGAAGCCTGGTCCGCAAGAGACCGTCGAGAGTTAGCAGCCCCTGGGAGCCTCACTGCGTCTAGAACGTCCCGACATTCCGAGCGGCCATCGGACTTGGGCCCACCAATAGAAATCAATGGCAGCCTTCGATACCCGCTGGAAAGCAAGGGTCGATTATCGATCCAGCGGCCGATGGAATCTCGTTCCCCCGATGTCGCCGAGAACAAGTCTCGTGGGAATGACGTGGTTTTCGAGATTGTAGTGAGGAATGGCGGAATTGGTTGGAGTTTTCGGACTGGTTGGGAAAAGCCCCTAAAAAACTTCGGGGATGCATCGCTGCATCCCCGAGAGTTCCTTTCGGATTTTGGGAAGAGCTACCTCTTCTTTTTTGCTTTCTTTTTCGCTGCCATTCTATTCTCCTCCAAACTTTTTGAATTTCACGCCAGCGTTGCTGGCGGAGCGCGTATTCAATCTCATGTATAGTGACACAGCATTATCTTGTCAAGAGGAAAGTGAAGTTTGCATGAAAAAAAATACAAAAACGGGATTCGATTCATTGAAAAATAGAAATAGGCCGGGAGTTTTTCGAGTGATCGATGTCTGAGTTAGGCTTCGCTGACCTCCTCGACGCAGTCGCGCGCGACGCCAACGGCCCCCGGAGAGCATGAATTGGCATTCCCACCGGAGCGAGGACTCTCGCTCTGCGCCGGGCGCACCGGGAACGAAAGATCAGGGCGAGATTCCTCTTTCGCTCGGAATGGCACGGACTCTTATGGTTGTGAATGACTGACGTTCTAAACAGGCATATAATAGGGAACGACGCGGAACTTTAGAATTGCATCCAAAAGACATGGCAACAGTATCGACAGTCAGCGAGCCTCAGCCCGTCCTGCAGAACTCGACTGCAAGCGGAAAGCGAACCTACCTCCTTCTCGGAATGCTCTTCTGGGCGCTGACGAGTGTGCCTGGTTCGAGCCAGCAGAACCCCGAGCAGACGCCTCCAGCGACCTTAAAGGTGTCGACGGAAGTGGTGAACGTGTACGCCGTGGTGGCGGACAAGAAGAAGCACATGATCGCGGACCTCAAGAAAGAGGACTTCCAAGTTCAGGAAGACGGGGTGCCGCAGCAAATCCGCTACTTTTCGCGTGAGACCGACACCCCTTTGACCATGGGAATCATGGTGGACACGAGCCCTAGCCAAGGTAGGGTGTTGGGCATCGAGCAGGAGCAAGCAGACGCTTTTCTGCACCAGGTGATGCGCCCAAAGGATCTGGCCTTCGTCCTGCACTTCGACGTCGACGTGGAGCTCCTCCAGGATTTCACGGCCGATCAGAAGCTGCTCGCACACGCCATCGATGCGACCGTAATTAATGGCGGCGGCCATGGCCCGATGCCCGGGCCCTTTCCCACCAGCGACACCGGCGGTGCCACCCACCTTTATGACGCCGTCTACCTGGCATCGAACGAACTGTTGAAGAACGAAGTCGGCCGCAAGGTGCTCATCCTCCTGACGGATGGTGAAGACCAAGGCAGCAGGGTCAAGTTAGAGACCGCCCTGGAGGCGGCACAGAAATCGGATGTGATCAACTATTCCGTCGATATCGTTGACCGTCCTTTCTACGGCATCCGCTCCATTGGTTTCAGCGGCGATTCGGTTCTAAGGAAGCTTTCCGACGATACGGGCGGACGCGTCCTCCAAGTGAACAAAACCAAGGATACGGCGGCGGCGTTTCAGGAAATCGCCAACGAACTGCGAACTCAGTACCTGATCGGATATACGCCCTCCAACACCAAGCACGATGGCGCCTTCCGTAAGATCCGCGTCTCGGTTGATAACTCGGACTACAAAGTACAGGCAAGACGTGGTTACTATGCACCCACCGAGTAGGCACCGACATCCTGAAACCTGTTAAGGAGAAAGAGCCCAGTACCCGTCCTTGGTACGGATACGCAGGGACGTGTCGACCGGCTGGATGACGATTTTGCGGAAGGTTCCGTCGTGGACTGCATTCGTCGAAACGTACGCCAAGCTGTATTGGCTGCGGAGTTCGCGGGCGATTTCCTGGAAGTTAGACGCCAAGTCACCCGCCTCGAAGGGGAAGAAGGCGTGTCCACCGGTAGCCTTGGCTAACATCTGCAGGACCTTGTCCCCTTTTCCCTCCGCACCGCTACGGTTAGTGCTGATCGTGAAAATCGTGACCTCCGCCTTCTGCGCCCAGGCTATCGCTTCGTCCCGAGTGTGCACGCTTTGATTATCCTGCCCGTCACTGATGACGATCATGACGCGGCGCAGGTAAGGCTCGGGCGGAGGAAAGACGTATAGCTTTTCTTTGCAGGCAACGAAAATGGCATCGTAGAGGCTTGTAACCCCGCCCGCGCGCAGGCCTTGGATTGCGTTCGAGAGTTTCTCCATGTCGTCGGTGTAATCCTGTATGAACTGCGGTTGCACATCAAAAGCTGCCACAAAAGCCGAATCTTTGCCGGGGCGCAGCACTTCGTTCAGGAAATCGACAGCGGCGTCCTGCTCAAAGTGCAGCCGGTCGCGAATGCTGTTGCTTGTATCGATCAACATCCCGATGCGCAAAGGGAGATCCGTCTCACGGCTGAAGAAGCGGATCTCCTGGGGCTTGCCGTCTTCGAAAATCCTGAAATCGTCCTTAGTGAGGTCGGTGACGAGCCGGTTCTTCTTGTCAGTAACCGTCGCCAGCATTTGCACCAACTCAACGCGCACCTGAATCCGACTCTGGTCGCCGGTAATTTGAGGATTGTTGGCGGTGGGGCTGGCAGGCTCGGCGGGAGGCTGCTGGGAGAAAATCCGTCCCAAGGGCAGGCATAATACCAGAAGAACCAAGAAAAGTGTTCTCATCCGCGAACTCTCCAATACACCTAACAATTATAGGAGCCCTCGGCAGGCCGGTCAATTCTATGCTATGGCAGGGTGATCGAGGTGTGACCCAGATCAAATTCCTGGCGGCTGTGCCGAAAACCACGTCACCCCGCGCACGCCGGAATCCAGTGGTTCCTTGACTGACCATGGACCGCCGCTTCGGCGGAGGTGACGAATGCTGAATTTCAATGTGAAGCACCTTGGTTTGGTTCTGCTGTCGCTTTAAGGGCGTATAGGAGTTTTTCGAAGCGCCTCGACGTCGCCTCGCGTGAAGTGACCGATCCCCGTTCGAATTTGAAACTCAAGACGCTGGTGGATTCGAGACCCATTCTGACTAAGGCAGGGACGTCGATTCCTGCCTCCGCCGTGTCGAGCTGCTCGGTCTGGGCAAAGATGGCGGGAGCGCGAGGCATGAAGCGCGGGCAGCAGTCCTCAAAGGGTTCACAGGAGATTTTGTAGGTCCCAATCTGACGGGCCAACCGCAGTATTTCAGCTTTGTCATCGCCTGCCAACGGGCGGTAGAGGGGCAAGTCGAGCCCGTGGTCGATGGCCGCCAGGTTATGCAAGGTCTGCGAGGCCACCTGCGACACGCTATCGCCGGTCACCAGGCCCATGGCGCGCTCGGCGCGAGCGATCTCTCGCGCAATGCGCGCCATCATGCGCCGGTATAGCAGCACGCGCAAGCTCTCTGGCGCGCTCGCAACGATCTGGCGCTGCACCGCGTCAAAACCCACCAGGTAGAGCCGGGAAGTAAACTGGTAGGGCGTAAGCGTCCGAACGATCTCCTCTGCCACGCCGCTTGATGAATCCCGCGAAGGCGAGGGGTTTCCGTAGAAATGCACGAAAGCGGCATGACAGCCGCGACGCATCATCTTGTAGGCCGCCACCGCAGAGTCGAACCCGCCCGAAAGCAACACGATGAGCCGGCCACTGGTGAGGGCGGGCAGACCGCCGGGACCGTCCACACGGTCGACATAGATGAGTGTCTTCCCAGGCACCACCTCGACCCAGCAAGTCGCTTCGGGGTTGCTAAGATTCACCTGGACGCTTGGGTTGATGGCGCGCAGATGGTCCAGGATGACTCGCCCAAGTTGGCGCTCCAAATCCATGGAGTGCATGCCACATCCCGTGGCTGCAATCTTGGCGCGGACAGCGAAGTTGCGCGGATTCTTCTCCGCCATCAAAGCGCAGGCCACGGGACCCATGTCAGCAAGCGAACTCGGCACTTCGCGCGCCGAGGCGATATAGGCGAGTCCGAGGACGCGACGTAAACGCTCCAGGATAGCAGGCGCGGCCGATTCATTCCCGGGGACTAGCAGGAAGCGTTCGGCAAGGCTCTCCAATGATTGGACGGGCAAGTCGGCAAGGCTCTGCTTGACGGCGGAGCGCAGCCGGCTGAGAAAGTAGTTCTTATTCCCTCCTTTGAGCCAGATTTCGTGATAGTGGAGAATGAAGACCCGGTTCATGCTTTCCGCCAATCCTTGAGGATCTCTCGCGCCGCGTTGTGGCCTGGCGCTCCCGTCACTCCTCCTCCGGGATGCGTGCCCGAGCCACACAAATAGAGGCCGCGGATGGGCGTGCGATATTGCGCCCAGCCCGGAACCGGCCGAAGGAAATAAAGCTGGTCGGTGCCCATCTCGCCCTGAAAGATATTCCCGCCCGTCAGGCCGTACCGCTCTTCGAGGTCCAGCGGTGAGAGTACGTGGCGATGCAGCACCAACCCTTTGAATCCCGGAGCATACTCCTCGATCAGGTCCATCACGGCGTCGGCGTAGCTCTCCTTAAGACCGTACCAACTGGAGGCGACCTCTGGAGACAGCGTATAAGGCGCGTATTGCAGAAATATGTTTGCCACGTGCTGCCCCGGCGGCGCGAGGGAGGAATCATAAGTGGTTGGAATGGTGATCTCGAGCATTGGCCGCCGGCTGGGGCGCCCATACTTTGAGTCGTCGAAGGCTCGCTCGATGTATTCGAGCGTGGGACAGATATGGATCGTGGTCTTGTGGTGCGGCGAAAGCTGCGAGCCCGGAAGGCACTTGAAGTCCGGCAAGCCATCCAGGGCGAGGTTAATCTTCATCGATACGCCCTCGCTCTTGAATGCTCTGACGGCGCCCAGGAATTCCTTGTCCAGGTGACTCGACTCGACAAGTTTGAGGAAAGTCCGCTTGGGGTCCACGCCGGATACGACAATCCTGGCACGGATTTCCTCGCCGCCCTCCAGCACGATGCCGGCGGCGCGGCCACCTTGGATCAGCACCCTCTCCGCCCGCGCTTCGGTCCGAATTTCCGCACCTCGGCTGCGTGCCGAATCAGCCATGGCCTGCGTGATGCCGCCCATGCCCCCACGAACGAATCCCCACAGTCCACGCTTTCCACCCACGCCTCCCATGCAATGATGCATAAGGACGTAGGCTGTCCCGGGCGTGTAGGGACCACCCTTGGTACCAATCACGCCATCAGTGGCCAGGGCCGTCTTGAGCTGCTCCGATTCGAACCACGGATCGAGAAAATCCTTCACGCTTTGGGTCAGGATGCGGAGGTGGCCGACGCGTTCCTCTTTCGGCATCCTGTTGAGCCCCAACCCTAGCCTGGCGAGGCTCTGCCAATCATCGAACCCTCGGGGGACCAGGCTAGGTGGCGTCCGGAGCAGCAGAGGCTCGATAAAGCGCGCCAGCCGATCAATGTGATCTTCATAGCGCGGGTAAACCTCAGCGTCGTGAGCGGAGAATTTCGCAATCTCCTGGCACGTCGCCCGGGTATCCGACCACATCAGCAGATAGCGCTCGTCAGGAAATGGGCTGAAGAAGGCCGGGTCTTTAGGATAGACATGATACCCAAATCGCTCCAGCTCCAATTCGCGAATGACTTTGTCCTGGAGCAAGCTGCAAAGATAGGAAGTCGTCGAGTACTTGAAGCCGGGGAAGATCTCCTCCGTGACACAAGCGCCTCCCACCACGCGTCGGCTCTCGAGCACTAAGACGCGAAGCCCCGCGCGTGCCAGGTAGCCGGCGGTTACAAGGCCGTTATGGCCACCGCCGATGATAATCGCGTCATACGGTTTAGTCATGGTGCGCTATAATTCCAGACGCCAGCTTAACCGAATTCCAAGACAGTGGCGAGCTTTTGTAGGGGTGCCCCCGCGAGTTGACGGGTTGCCCGACCTCGTAGCGAAAGGCTGACTTTTCTATGGCACGAATCCCCATGCTCAAAGTCGCCATCCTCAGTGCATGGCTCATCCTGACGCCTGTCATGTGGTACGCCGCGACCAGGTCATTTTCCACCGTGGAGCGCGTTCTCCGGGCTGCCAGCCCGCAATTCAGCGAAGCTACCAAGGGGATGGCCGAGGGACAGGCTCGTGTGGTGCTGCGGCACTTGGCTTCGGAAATCAACCGCTCATTTTTCTGGGGCTACGGTTTGGCCCAGATCGTTTTAGGCGGCGCGCTGGTCTTGCTTCTTTGGCGCGCAACCCCACGAGATACTCTCGGATTTGGAGTGGTCTGCTTCATGCTGGGTCTGGTCCTGATCCTCACGCTCGTCCTTACGCCGATGATCATTTCACTGGGACGAAGCATCGATTTTGTTCCCCGCAACCCACCCCCACCCGTCATGCCGCGCTTCTGGGCGCTGCACGGAGCTTTCACCGGCCTGGATGGCGTGAAGTTCCTGGCAGGCCTGGGCCTGCTGGTTCGCCGGATTCTGCGAGGGTAGGAGCCGGAGGCAGGGAACAGGGAACAGTTCCTACCCCCTTCGGTTGATGTAATTGAAGTAGGAAATCACCTGAACTGCGTCCAGGATATCCCGATCCGTGAGAGCATGTTTCCGCAGGGCCTCCAAATTAGTTTTGATCCACGACATATCAATCTCCACTATCGGCGCCTCACACGGGTTCAGTGGTCGCCAAAAAGCGCCGAAGCGCGGCGTTCACCTGCTCCGGTTTCTCGAGCATCGGATAGTGTCCGACCCCAGTCAGCACCTCGTACCGTAATCGGGGCAGGGTCTTCTTTATGAGATCGACGAAGCGTTCGGGATTCCAGAACGAGCTGAATACCGCGAAGGCGGGAATGTCCAGCGTCTCGTGCTGGAAGAGCCGGGGGTCGGCAAGACCCTCCATGCAACTTACCAGTACGTGTTGGGGAGTCGAGAGGATACTTTCGGTGACTGTCTCTCGGACAGCCGTGGGCGTCTCCGGAACGTAGAGTTGGTCGACAAAGCTCCGGACCTTAGCCTCATAATCCGGCGACCGGAACTCTTCCGCACGCTTGCGCAGCCCGGCGATCTGCTGGTCGACATCAATGGGCATGCTGAATGCGGCATCGACCCAGATCAGCGCGACAATCTTCTCCGGCCGGCGGCGCGCATACTCGTACGCTACTATCCCGCCCAGACTATGCCCCACGGCAACGACCTTCGGCGCCCGCACCTGTTCGACCACGGCGTTCACCGCGCCCAGAAACAGGTCGATGTTGTACGGAATGTCCGGCTTGTCGCTGCCGCCGTGACCTGGGAGGTCGATGAGCAGTACTCGATAATGCGGTGCCAGCACGGGAGCCTGGTTTACCCATAGCGAGGTGCCGCACCCCCAGCCGGATAGGAAGATCACGGGAGTCGCGCCGGAGCCGAAGCTGCGGTAGTGAACGCGGCGGCCATCCAGATCCGCGAACTGATCGCCCGCAGGCGGTGAACTTTTCATCAGGCTCAATGGTGAAGTACTCATGGTGGGCCCTCCTTCCGCTGTCCGTCGTCACCAGGTGGCGCCGTGGGCTACATGATGTCGCCACCTCCGTGGCTTAAAGGCAGTTCTCGTGTCTTAAATTAGCCTTCCTCCGCCTGCCGCTCCTCTTGCTCTGCAAGGTAGGCTTCAATCCCTTCCAGATGTTCCAAATAATAGATGATGGCGCAATAGACGTCCCCAAGGGCCAGCGAGGGGAAGCGTTGTTGGATTTGCCCGGCGGTGGCGCCCTGTTTGAAATGCTGCACTACAAGGTCAATACGTACCTCAGACGATCCTACTCGAATCGTCCCATCGACCCAGAATTTGAGAGCCGGGGGAGGGATTCTGGCTAAAGCATTCATAGCGGCCATTATACAACGGGGTGGAACTGATTTCCGTGAAGGCGGGAATCCACTGCTCACCGCGGAGGCGCTGAGACTCAGAGAAGAGTCATTAGTGCTTCCTGCCTCTGTGGTGAGCCATGTCTTACCGATTCGCCGAACAAGCCATTCATCTAGCTGATCTCTTTCCAACGGTCATGGAAGGACTTTTTTGCCAGGGCAGGTACATCTCGCGCATCGGTCCAGCGGGACGCGGGGTAGAACGGCACTTTCCGAATCCAACCGGAGCGAGCGAGCAGGAACTGGCCCCAGCGTGCCATTCGCCCGCCCACCTGGTAAACCCAGGGGCGCGAGAATGCCCAGGCCCACAAGCGCATCATGGTCTTCTCGTGCAGCAGCGCGCCTTTGGCCCGGGGAGCTGGAACCTGTTCCTGAGCTTCACTCCGCAAGTACAGCAAAAGGTCGGGAATGTTGATTTTGACAGGACAGACTTCGCGGCAGGCGCCGCATAGCGAAGAGGCGAAGGGCAGTTCTCGCGCCTGGTCAAGGCTGGTGAATTGAGGAGTAACCAACGCCCCGATAGGGCCGCTGTAAACCCAGCCGTAAGCATGCCCTCCAATCTTTCGGTAGACTGGGCAAGTGTTGAGGCAGGCGCCGCAGCGGATGCAGTAAAGGGCTTCGCGCATCTTGGGATCCGCCAGCGTCGCCACGCGCCCGTTGTCCACCAGCACCACGTGCATCTCCTCCGGACCGTCCTCACCCGGCCGCCGCGGGCCGCTGAGTAAAGACGTGTAGGTCGTCAGCTTTTGCCCCGTACCGGAACGGCCCAGCATGCGCAGGAAGACACCCAGATCCGCAAAACGCGGGATCAATTTCTCGATGCCCACCAGCGCCACATGCACTCGCGGCGCCGTGGTGCAAAAGCGGATGTTCCCCTCGTTTTCGATCAACACCACGGTGCCGGTTTCCGCTACCAGGAAGTTGGCGCCGCTCAGTCCCATTTCCGCCCTGGCAAACCTTTCGCGTAGCGCCTGGCGCGCAATCTTCGTCAGACGTTCCGGCACCTCGGTGCGCTCCGACTGAAGGTTCTTCGCGAAGAGTTCCGACACGTCATGCCTGGTCAGATGAATGGCGGGGGCCACGATGTGGGCGGGCCGGTTGCCCTCGAGTTGGATAATGAACTCGCCCAAGTCAGTCTCAACGGGGTGAATTCCTTGCGCCTCGAAAGCGTGGTTCAGCTCCACCTCCTCCGCCACCATCGATTTCGCCTTCACAATTTCTCGCGCTCCGCATTGGTGCGCGATTTCCAGAACGATCCGGCAAGCCTCGTCGGCAGTCTCAGCCCAGTGCACCTTGCCGCCGTTCCGCTCCACGTTGTCGGCGAAGTGTTCGAGGTAAAAGTCCAGGTGCTCGATCACTTCCCGCTTCAGCTCGCGAGCCCGTTCGCGCAGCCGTTCCCAGCCCGGCACTTCCCTGATCGCTTCCAAGCGGTGGGTGTAAAGACGTAGCGTGGAGGAACGATAAGCTTCCTGAAGATGCGGGTCGGCAAGGTTCTTGCTGGCCAGCTCGTGAACTTCGTTACTGTGAACACCGGTGTCCGACATAGTCGAGAGTCGAAAGTCAAAAGTCGAAGGTCAAATCAAGCGATATCCAATCCCCTCCCCCCCTCGGGGGAGAGGGTGGCCCGCGGCCGGCGCTTTCATCAGTCCGTCGGCTGACGGAGCCGGGTGAGGGGGTCGCCCGCTTACTGTTGCGCCAGCACCTCCGCCAAATGCATCGTCTTGAGCGCCAATCCCTGGCGATGAATCATCCCCGCGAGGTGCATCAAGCACCCGGAGTCATTGGCGACCAGGAACTCGGCCTTGGTCGCGGCGGCAAAACCGAGTTTGTCCTGGCCCATGGCTGCCGAAACTTCGGGAAACTTGACGGCAAACGTCCCCCCAAAGCCGCAGCATACCTTATACCCTTCCATCTCCACGAAATCGATGCCCCGCACGTTGCTCAGTAGCTTGCGCGGCTGCTGCTCGACGCCCAACTCGCGCAGAAGGTGGCAGGAATCGTGGTACGTGACGCGATGGGGGAAGCTCGCCCCAACATCCTCAACCTTCAGGACGTTCACCAGGAATTCCGAGAATTCGAAAAACCTGTCGCGCAGTTGCTGGCATTTTTTCAGGCGATCTCTGTCGTTGGCGAACAGCTCGGGGTAGAATACACGCACCATCGAAGCGCAGGAGCCGGAGGGGCACACCACATAGTCCGCATCATCAAAAAGGTCGAGAACTTTGGAAGCTACTACGCGGGCTTCATCCCGGTAACCGGTATTGAACGCCGGCTGGCCACAGCAAGTCTGGGCTGGATTGAAGGTGACTTCGACATCCAGGCGCCGAAGGATCTTGACGACGGACTCTCCAACTTGCGGAAAGAACTGGTCACCTATACACGTCACAAACAACGCCGCACGAATTTTCGACATCCGAAACCTCTCGAAGCTCTCACGCTATTAGAAAACTCGGCGGGGGTCAAGAATCAAAATCACGTCGAATGAACTACAGAGGCGCTGAGACACTGAGGAAGACCCATGTCTTAAGCCCTCCGTGCCTCTATGTCTCTGTGGTGAACAGCGGGCTTTCCGCACTTCACCGCAGCGGCACGAGTCGTGGAGCCGACTCCTCGACTACCCGGGAAACTTCAGCCGCGCGCTGATGGCTTGAATCTGGTCGAGAGACTTGGTCTTTTCGAGCGCAGCGATCTGCAATGCGATGTTGCCAATGGTTGTAGACTCACTCGGCCCGCGTAGAACTTCCCGCCCCGTTAGTTCCTGGGTCAGACGGTTGAGGGTTTCGTTCTTGACTCCGCCGCCCACGATGCAGATGCGTTCAATCGGCTTGCCGGTTATCGCCTGAAGGTCCTTGATCACTTTGGCGTACTGCCGCGCCAGGCTGCGGAAAATAATGGCCGCAATCTCCTTGGGCTGAGTCTCCTCGTCGAACCCGTGCGCTTTGAGAGCGGCATTGATGCGGGCAACCATGTTGCCCGGCGCAAGGAAGGTTTCCGCCTCCGCATCGAAAGATGGCCCGATCGCGGGAGCTTCCGAACATTGCTGCGCCAGGTCGGCAGGAGTCAACTCCAGCCCTTGTGTTCTCCACTCGCGTAAACACTCCTGAAGCAGCCACAATCCGATCACGTTGCGCAGGAATCGGATGCTGCCTGCAGCCCCGCCTTCGTTGGTAAAGTTCTGTTCATAGGAGTCGGAGGTCACCACCGGGCCGGGAACCACCATGCCCACCAGGGACCATGTCCCGGAGCTGATGAACGCCAGCTTTTCATGCGGGAAAGGAATGCCTGCCACGGCTGCGCCGGTATCGTGGCAAGCCGGCGCGATGACTTGCACGTTTGACAGGCCAAGGTCCGTGGCGAGTTCTTTGCGCATCTTCCCCAGCGGCGTCCCTGGCGGCGCGATATGAGGAAATTTCTCGAGATTAAGCTTCAAGGCGCGAGTGAGTTCCTCCGACCAGGAGCGCTTATGGACATCGAGGAGTTGAGTAGTGCTGGCTTCCGTATACTCAGCCATCGCCACTCCCGAGAGCCGGAAGAGAAAATACTCCGGCAAAGTCAACCACTTGTCCGCGCGCTCCCATTCCGAAGGGAATTCGGCGATGTGCGCCATCAACTGGAAAACCGTGTTGAAAGGAAGAAGTTGAATTCCAGTGATTTCGTATAAGCGCTTTTGCGGAATCAGCGCATAAACGCGCTCCATTTGAGGGAGATTTCTGGCGTCGCGGTAGCAGTAGGATCGGCCGATGCGATTCATAGTTCGGTCGAGCAAAACGTAATCCACGCCCCAGCCGTCGACGCCAACGCTGGCGATGCGGCCCGAGGCTTTGGATGCGGCCTGGTGAAGTCCTTTGACGATCTCCTGCCAGAGGCGGTCCAAATCCCATACCAGGTGGCCCGCCTCTTCACGCGCGCCATTGGGAAAACGGTGGACCACTTCCAGAGTTCCTTCCTCCCCCGTCCAACGGCAAAGGACCACACGGCCACTCTCTGCTCCAAGATCAGTTGCCACAATGTGTGTGCCGGTTTTCATGGTCGTCATTCCTTACCCGATTGTAAGAGCGGTCCTTGTGACCGACCTCGCGCAACCCCAAGGGTTGCCCCTACAACGCGCTACGCGTAGCTTCCGCCCGCGGCCTGGTTCCGCTCGGCGCGCTCGCGCTCGATGCGTTGCATGTAGCCGGACTCCCGGAAAGCACCTAAGGGGTCTTCCGGCAGGCCTTTGGAGCGTCTCCACTCACGGATTACCGGTCGCACATCCGTTGAGAAGGCTGCTTTGAGACACTCTTCGGCGTCGACGAGTTCGCACTTCTGCTGGTGGCGAGCCAGGCTCTCGTTATCGACAAGTGTAGCCTTGGCATACAGTTCCTGGGCGGTCACCGCCGTCTGGATCATTTCTTCGATCTTGCCTTTCAGGTTGTGGCTCTGGTCGATCATGTAGGCGATGTCCGCGCGCCGGCCGGCCTCCCACTCGAAGTAGAGGATTTCGTGGAAGATGCGAAAGACCTGGTAAGGATCGATCGAGCCCAGCGTCAGATCATCGTCAGCGTATCGACGGTCATTAAAATGGAAGCCGCCCAGCATGTCCTCGCTCAGGAGCCAAGTCACGATTTGCTCGATATTCTGGGCTTGGTAGTGATGGCCCGTGTCCACAAGTACCTTCCCGCGTGGACCGGCCGCGCGCGCCAACAGTAATGCCATGCCCCAGTCGGCAATGTCCGTGTGGTAGAAGGCCGGCTCAAAAGGTTTGTATTCCACCAGCAGCCGCTGCGTCGATGAAAGCTGCGCGTGGCTGGCCTTCAAACCCTCTGCGAACCACTGCTTCCTTTGCCGGATATTGGCGGTGCCCGGATAGCACGATCCGTCCGTAAACCACAGAGAGATGTCCCGGCTCCCTGTCTGCTTCCCGATCTCGATGCAATCCAGGATGTGCCGCAATGCCGCTTGGCGCACTGCTGGATCGGGATTCGCCAGCGATCCGTATTTGTAAATCTGATCCTGGAAGACGTTGGGGTTGATCGCGCCGACACCAATGCCGAATTTGGCGGCGTACCCTTTCACTTCATTCGTGCTCTGGAGGCCTTCTGGGAAATCCCAGAGGACGTGCACGGCCACGGTGGGACAGATGCCTGTAAAGTGATGAACTTGCCCGGCATCACTAAACTTCTCTTCGGTGGACGTGGCTGCGCCCAGTTGAGTGAATTTGCCAAAACGCGTGCCGGTGTTGGCAAACCCCCACGAGGGTAATTCAATTCGGAACGTCTCCAAATTCTTCCAGAGAGTCGGTTCGGACGAGCCTTTGGACATGCTGCACCTCCATTGGGTTGGAGCCACATAGTACTGGTTTGGCTCAAGCTTAGTCAAGGCGCACGATGCGCCGGGGCACGATCCACCACCCCCAGCCCCTCCTCAACTGAGGAGGGGAGTTTCGAGTTCCCCTCCTTGGTTAAGGAGGGGTCAGGGGTGGTCGGATCATGCGGTTCACGGAGTTTAGGTAGCGTGCCCGGTACGTGGTAGAATAAGGCGTCAAGATGAGCGTTCGGGAACGCGTTCGGACCCTTTTTCGCCTCTTTCTGCTAACCACAGTGTTGGTAACCGTGGCGCTGGTCAGCGCCCTCACCACCATCCGGCTTACCATTCGCGGGCATCAGGAGACGATGCCCAACCTGGTGGGACTGACCTCTGAATATGCTCAACGCATGACGAGCGGGCTGGGTCTTGAGATGAAAGTCGAAGATAAGCTCTACAACACTCAATATCCAGCGCAGACGATAGCGTCGCAGATGCCTCCCCCGGGAACCCGCATTAAGATCGGCCAGCATGTGCACGTTCTGGTGAGCCTGGGTCCGCCCCAAGTCTTCATCCCCAATTTCGTGGGGGCAAGCATCCGGGCGGCGCGGATCACCGCTGTTCAGCGCAACCTCGAAATGGGCGATGTGGTGGGCGTACACTGGCCCAGCGCCGAGCCTGACCAAGTCGTCGCGCAGGATCCTCTACCTGAAAGCGCCGAGCTCAGGAGCCCCGCCGTGAATATTCTGGTTTCTCTGGGCGAGGAGCCTGCCGCATACCTGTGCCCAAGGTTTGTCGGCCAATCCCTTGCGGAAGCGCGCCGCAGCCTGGAGAAGGCAGGCTTCAAAGTGGCGGGCGTTACCTCCGTCGCCGCGGCAAGCGGTGCGCGCGGCATCATCTTGACGCAATCCCCGCCCGCCGGCAACAAGATCGGGCCTGACGCGGAATTCAGCTTCCAAGTTTCGCAGTAGCTCAGCAACGCATGTTTGAAGAGAGGACGGTTGGCTGCGGGGCCGACCGAGGTGATATTATGTCATCCTCCGAGTGTTGAAAATAACAGCGCAAACGGCACTCTAACTGCAACACTATGTCCCTAAGTGCCTCCGGGTCTCTAACTCGGATTCAAATTGTCCCTCGTCGCCAGACTTTATGGGTGGAAATTCGCAGTTTGACCTTCAGTTGGACGCTGACAAAAAGACCATGCGAGAGACTCTGTCCGACACGGGCTCGATCCGGAGCGTCTGGATATCGTTCACGTACTAAAAGGTGGGAATCTTAGAAATGAGTCCGATCAGGCTAGTCATTCTCAGTTCAGTCATTGTCTTCCTTGCACGCCCGGGGGCCCTCAGGGCCTCAGACGACTGCCTTGCGTGCCATGGAGCCTCCACGGGCTTGACGAACTCGCAAGGCAAACCCATCACCGTGAAGCCGGAATCGCTCGCGCACAGTGTTCACAAGGAGCTGCACTGCGTGGACTGCCACGCCGGAGCGGCCAAGCTCCCTCACACGGCCAAGGTCGCGTCCGCCTCCTGCCTTACGTGTCACGGCGAAGTCGCGGGGGAGTTGGCAAACCACGCTCATGCCGCTCTAGGGAATCCGGACAGTTCCGAAACCTGCATGAGTTGCCACGGGAACGCGCACGAGGTGGCAGCTCCCGCCGCCCGTGGCGCCAATCTCTGCGCCACTTGCCATGCCGGCGAGGTGAAAGAATTCGCCTCGAGCGTCCACGGACGAGCCCGCAAGCAAGGCGACACGAACGCGCCAGGCTGCGCAGACTGCCACGGGGCGACCCACCAGGTGGTCGAGCCTTCCGCGGCCGACTCACCTGTTAACGGCAAGAACCTGCCCTCCACCTGCGGCCGCTGTCACTCGGATCCGAAGCTGGCGCAAAAGTACCTGTTCGCCGCCAGCAGGCCCGTGGAGGCGTATGAAGCCAGCGTTCATGCTCGCGCTACCGCCGACGGAAAAAAGGCAGCCGTCTGCAATGACTGCCATGGAACGCACGCCATCCTTCCCCCTACCGACCCTCACTCACCGATCGCAAAGCTCAATGTCGGCTCGACCTGCGGCCGCTGCCATGAACAGGCTTTTGCTCGCTACAAGGACAGCATCCACAGCCGGGCCGTGGCCGCGGGCGTCCCGGAGGCTCCCACCTGCACAGACTGCCACGGGGAGCACAATATTCTCGCCCGAGGCAATCCCCTCTCGCCGGTTTTCGTGACCAACGTTTCCACCGCTACCTGTTCGCGCTGCCACGGCGACACGCGGCTGGAGAGGCGTTTCAGCCTTCCTCTCGACCGCGTCACCAGTTACGAGAACAGCTACCACGGGCTGGCTTCAAAGGCCGGCTCACAGACGGTCGCCAACTGCGCAAGCTGCCACGGCGTTCACGATATTCTTCCCTCCAGCGACCCGCGTTCCTCGATCGCCAAGGCTAATCTCGCGGCCACCTGCGGCAAGTGCCATCCCGATGCTGGGAAGACTTTCGCCCTGGGGCCCGTGCACGTGCTTCCCAGCACCGCGGCAGCTAATCCCTTGCTTCGCTATGTCCGACTGTTCTACTTGTTCACGATTCCTGTCACGCTCGGTTTCATGCTCTTCCACAATCTCCTGGACTGGTTGCGCAAGCTACGCAGGCATATCGCTCAATACGGATCCCTCAGCACGCCGCTGCGCCTCACTCTCAGCCAGCGCGTTCAGCACTTGATTCTTCTTCTCAGCTTCCTGCTTTTGGTGGTTACGGGCTTTGCCCTGAAGTTTCCGGGGAGTTTCTGGGCTGAACCGATCGTGCGCTGGGAAAGAGATTTTCCGCTGCGCGGGCTCATACACCGCATCGCCGGAGTGGTCTTGATTGCCGCCGGTTTCTACCACCTTATCTACTTGTTTTTCACCGTGGAGGGGCGCAAGGCCCTGCGCGCCATGTTGCCCAAGTTGCGGGATGGTCGCGAGGCAGTCCAAACCATGGGCTACAATCTTGGCTACCGGCGCGAGTTGCCGCCGTACAGCAAGTTTAACTATGCGGAGAAAGTTGAATACTGGGCTCTGGTCTGGGGAACTGTGGTGATGGGCGCCACCGGCATCCTGCTCTGGGCCCACAACTTCGTGCTCCGTTATCTCCCCAGTTCCTGGTTGCAGGTCGCCACAGCCGTTCATTACTACGAAGCCATTCTGGCCACACTCGCCATCGTCGTCTGGCACTTCTATGCCGTCATATTCGACCCGGACGTCTACCCCCTGAAGTGGACCCTGGTGAATGGCCGCGCTCCGGAGCATGAAGTTCGGGAAGGGGAGGACTCCGAGCCCGCAGAAGCGGAGTCAAAGGCCGCAAACGAGAAACCGCCGTCAACCGCCGGCGCCTCAATACCAAAACAGAACCCTCAGAGCGGGCGAGAACGCGTGAACTAATTCATGAACGGACTGAACGGTTTCACGCCAAGGCGCAAAGCACGCGAAGGTCGCAAAGAAGAGTAGGCGTCGTCGCATTGCGTTGCCTCGCGTCTTTGCGACTCGGCGTGAGTTGTTTTGATTCTTTCAAGCCTTGAAAGAGTAATCCCGATATCCTGTTGTGGACCATGACACGCCGGACATGACACGCCGGACGCGCCGCCGCGTGAAAACGGAGATACAATACAATCATCCCGGAGAGGGGAGGTCTCTCCGATGCCGGATGGCAGAGTTCGTTCTGGAGATGGCGGCGTGCCTGGACGTCTTCGCAGGGCTGCCGCCGTTTGCTGGCTGCTTCTCTTCGTCCTGTCGTCCGCTTCGACCGTTGCAGGGTGGCAGAATTCCCAGCCCCCTGACTCGCAGGATTTTCAGGTCACGGTTCTGGACGAGAACGGCCTGGCGGTTCCTTCGGCCCGCCTGACGCTCACCGATCGCTCGAATTCCTTCTTCCAAAAGGCCGAAACTGATTACGCGGGCCGCTATCAATTCTCAGCCCTAGCGACGGGAGTCTATTCCCTGCGCGTGGAAAAAGACGGTTTTTTCGTGTTCAACTCCAACGATGTTCGGGTGGCCGAGGGGAGCAACCTTGAGGTCATGCTGAATCACACCCAGGAGTACACGGAGTCGGTCAAGGTGGTGTACTCCCCCCCGGCCATCGATCCGCAAAAGACCTCGGTCAGCGCCTCCCTATCCAACCAGGACATCATCAATCTCCCTTTTACGGTCGGCCGCGATATTCGCTACGCCCTGCCCTTGCTGCCCGGCGTTCTTCAGGACGCCGACGGGCAGCTTCATGTCTCCGGGGCGAGCACGTACCAGATCGCTGATCAGCTCGACGGGTTTAATGTTTCCGATCCCGCCACGGGGCTGTTCAACGTCCGCACAAGTGTAGATGGCCTTCAGTCGGCGCAAGTCGAGACCGGCCGTTACTCCGTCGAGTACGGGAAGGGCTCCGCGGGCCTGGTGAGCCTTAGAACGCTCATGGGAGACGACCATTTTCGCTTCTTGGCCACGGATTTCATTCCAGCGATTCAGGAATTGGAGGGTTTCCACTTCAAAACCTGGACACCCCGCGTGACTTTCTCCGGCCCGATCAAGAAAAACAAGGCCTGGTTCATGAATGCCGCCGACGGCGAGTACGACTTGAACCTCATCAGGGACCTTCCGCCCGGCGCGAACCGCGGCACGGCGTGGCGTGTCAGCAACCTCTCGAAGGCCCAGGTGAACTTGACCCCTTCCAATATCCTCACAGCGAGCCTCCTGGTGAACGACTATCGCTCTGACCACCTGGGACTCTCAGTGTTTACGCCCCTGCCCACCACTCTCGACCAGAAGGACGCCGCCCAGCTATTGATGCTCAAGGATCAGCAGCTTTTCCCGGGCGGGACGCTTCTCGAGGTGGGAGGGGCTCTCGGCGAGTATCACGACTCACTCCTTCCCCTGGGCTCGAGTCCCTACATCGATCGCGCGGGGCAATTTAGCGGCAACTACTTTGAAACCACCAACGGACGCGCCCGCCGCGCGCAAGGCATCGCTAACCTCTTCCTTCCACCCAGAGCCTGGCACGGCCGCCACGAGTTCAAGGTTGGGCTGGACCTTGACCGCATCGCGGACCGTCAGTCTTACCGGCGGGGGCAGATCGAAATCCAACGCCCGAACGGCACACTCTCCCAGGACGTTACCTTCCAGGGCGGCGCACCGTTCACTCAGGACAACTTTGAGTCCAGCGGCTATGCGCAGGACCGTTGGTCGCCCTCTGACCGCTTGCTGATCGAGCCGGGAATACGCTTTGACTGGGACGATGTGGTCAGGGATTTCATTGTTTCCCCGCGCCTCGCCTCGACCTATCTCCTGAGCCGGAGTGGCGACACCAAACTTTCCGGCGGAGTGGGCGTCTATGGCGACGCAGCGAATCTCGATCTACTGACCCGCTCCCTGGATGGCCAACGCACGGATCTTTTCTACGGCCTGACAGGCCAGACGCTCGTCCAGCCACCCGTGGTGGCCACGTTCATCGTCGATCAGCGGATGCTCAGGTTTCCTCGCTTCACCAACTGGAGCCTGGGCGTTGAAAGGAAGATGCCGCGCGCCACCTACCTTCAACTTCAGTTCCTCGACAAACGGGGGCGCGACGGCTGGGCCTTCGTTAACCAAGGTGGCGTGTTCGGCGGCAACTACCAGTTGGAAAGTCTAGAGCGGGACCACTACGATTCGGTGGAGATTTCCGCGCGCCACACTTTTCGGGGTGGTCACATGCTTTTCGCTTCCTACACGCGCTCCAAGGCCGACTCCAACGCCGTCCTGGATTTCAGCATTGACAACGTGCTTTTCAGCCCGCAGGCAGGCGGTCCACTTCCCTGGGACACGCCCAACCGATTTCTCTCCTCCGGCTACATGCCCTTGCCTCGAAACTTCACCATTGCCTATTCTCTCGATTGGCGCGACGGCTTTCCCTTCAGCCTGGTGGACGAAAACCAGCAACTGGTCGGCGCACCCGGCTCCATGCGCTTCCCTCAATATTTCTCTCTCGACATACAAATCGAGCGTCGCATTCACTTGTTCGGATTCGTGTGGGCGTTGCGCGCCGGATGCAACGACATCACCAATCGGCCAAATCCGTCCGGGGTGAACAACAACGTGGATTCTCCCGAGTTCCTCACCTACGGCGGCATCCAGGGCCGCGCCTTCACCGCCAGGGTCCGCCTCCTGGGCCGAAAGTAATGCCCTCGCCTCGCCGCCTCCGAGTTTCCCTTTCGCACACGGTTTACAGAATGCCCGAGTGAAGCAAACCGTTGTATACTCAGGCTGGAAGCCGGATTGAGTGCCCCTTGACGCTCTTTTCCTTTCTAAGCTAACGTCTAGCGTAGGGACAGTTTGCGGCTGCATCGAGCAACGGGTAGCGCTGACCTTCAGGTCAGCACTTGGCGTTACCCTTGGACAGCAGCGGCTGGCGGAAGACAAACCACATGGAACTCTTCGAGCTCACCACGGCGCTAATCAACATCGAATCTGTGACCGGCCACGAGCGCGCTTGCGCAGAGTACTTGGGGGGGTACCTCGCCGGGCGAAGCTTCGAAGTTGTACACCAGCCGGTCTCGCGCGACCGTGCCAATGTCTATGCAAGAATTGGAAAGCCGGACGTGGTCTTGAGCACGCACATCGACACTGTTCCTCCGTTCATTCCCGCCCGCGATGACGCGGAGCTGATTTACGGGCGGGGAGCATGCGACGCCAAGGGCATCATCGCCGCACAGATTGCGGCGGCGGAACGCTTATTGAGCGAGAACGTGACGGACTTCGGCCTGCTCTTCCTGGTTGGTGAGGAAACCACCAGCGACGGCGCCCGCGAAGCGAACCTGCACCCCCCGGGCTCGCGCTACATGATTAACGGCGAGCCGACCGAGAATAAACTGGTGCTGGGTTCGAAAGGCAACCTGCGACTGGAAATTCGAGCTCATGGCAGGATGGCGCACTCGGCTTATCCGCAACTCGGTGAATCGGCCATCGAGAAGCTGGTCGACGTGCTTGTTGACTTGCGCAAGGTTCCGATGCCCCGGGATCCGTTGTTGGGCACAGCCACGCTGAACGTTGGAGTGATCTCCGGCGGCCGGGCGCCCAACGTTGTCCCGGACCACGCCTCGGCCCAGATCGTGATTCGCACCGTAGACAGCTCGGACGAGATACGCCGCCACATCGCGGAAGTGGTGGGCGGGCGGTGTGAGTGCGAGTTCATTCGAGATACTCCGCCCCTGCACATGGAGAAACTGGACGGGTATGAGACCGACGTCGTGGCCTTCACCACCGATCTGCCCTCGTTAAGCCGCTGGGGCCGGCCCGTGTTGCTGGGGCCGGGGTCGATCAGTGTGGCGCACACGGAGCGTGAGTGCGTGGCCAAAGCTGACTTGGTCAAGGCCGTGGAGCTGTATTGCAGGCTAGTCAGGGAGCTGAAGAAACCGTAGGTGGCATGTGGTAGGTGGTATGCGGGGGCTAGGCGCGGGCGCATAAGCGCTGTCCGGGGTTCCCCATATACCACCTACGACATACCACATACGATTTGGGGGCAGAAAGGCAATTGGTAATTTTACGATGAACAAAATCGAAGTTGGCATTCTGGGCGCGACCGGTATGGTGGGGCAGCGCTTCGTGAGCTTGCTCGAGCACCATCCCTGGTTTGAAGTCCGATGGCTTGCGGCCTCGGATCGGTCGGCCGGAAAAACTTATGGAGAGGCCTGCAACTGGCGGGTGCGTGACCCGATGCCCAAGGCCGCCCGGGAACTTACCGTGCATGAGTGCAAGCCGGACCACGCGCCACAACTGCTCTTCTCTTCGCTGGATTCCAAGGTGGCCGGCGAGGTCGAACGGGAATTTGCGCAGGCTGGCCACGTGGTGGTCTCGAATTCCAGCAACCACCGCATGGAGCCGGACGTGCCGTTGTTGATTCCGGAAGTCAACCCGGACCATCTGGCCCTGGTACGAATCCAGCGGAAGCGTCGCGGATGGAAGGGGATGATCGTCACCAATCCCAACTGCACGACCGTCGGCCTGGCTATGTCGTTGGCGCCGCTCGAGAAGCAATTCGGGGTCGAGAAGGTGATGATGACCAGCATGCAGGCGGTTTCCGGGGCGGGTTACCCGGGAATTCCTACTCTGGATATTCTTGGCAACGTCGTCCCTTTCATTTCGGGCGAAGAGGAAAAGGTGGAACGCGAGACCCAAAAGCTGCTGGGGAAATTCCTCGATGAGTCGGTCAAGCCCGGGGACTTCTTGGTGAGCGCCCACTGCAACCGCGTGCCGGTCGAGGACGGCCACACCGAGTCGATCTCGGTTTCCTTGAAGACTGAGGCTTCCATCGAGGACCTGATTGAGGCGTGGCGGAAGTTTCGTTCGCTTCCCCAGGAGCGAAATCTGCCGTTTGCCCCCAAGCATCCCATCATCGTTCGAGAGGAGCGCGACCGCCCGCAGCCCAAGTTCGACCTGGCGGCCGAGCACGGGATGGCCACGGTCGTGGGTCGCGTGCGTCCCTGCCCGGTGCTTCAATTCAAGTACATCGCGCTCAGTCACAACACCATTCGCGGTGCGGCTGGTGCGGCTCTGCTGAATGCGGAGTTGATGAAGTCGGAAGGGTACCTGGATTAGGGAACAGGGAATAGGGGACAGGAGATAAGGAATAAGTGAGAGGGACCGAGTCACGGAAAACAGGTGACAGGGAACAACCTTCCTGTCTGACTTTCTCTGTTCCCTGTTCCCTATTTCCTGTTCCCTGCGTGGTGGACATTGAGTAACGCGATAACGCTCGCCCTGCTTGGCTACGGCAAAATGGGCAAAGCTATTGCCGCGCTGGCGCCGCTGCGCGGCTTCGAAGTGCGCCTGGTCATGGATGTCGATGTGAACGCAGAGGGCCAGGGCATTACGCGTGAGAACTTCGCCGGCCTGGACGTGTGCATTGACTTCACCACTCCCGACGCGGCGGTCGAGAACATTCGCCGTGTGGCGGCACTGGGTGTGAATCTGGTGGTCGGCACAACCGGTTGGAATGACCGGCTGGAGGAGGTGCGGAAGATCATCGACAACGCGGGTGTGGGCATGGTTTACGCGCCGAACTTTTCGATAGGCGTCAACCTGTTTTACCGCCTGGTCCGCGCCGCAGCGGATATCTTTGCGCCCTTTGCAATGTACGATCCTTACGTGGTTGAAGCTCATCACAAGTTCAAGATAGACGCGCCCTCCGGGACGGCGCTTGAAGTCAAACGGCAAATTCAACCTGCGCTTGGAAACCGCGAGGTCCCGGTCACCAGCGTGCGCGCGGGTTACATTCCCGGCACCCACGAGTTGGGTTTCGACTCCGAAGCCGATACAATCGTCCTTCGGCACACGGCGCGCGGCCGCCAGGGGTTTGCGGAAGGCGCCCTGCTCGCGGCACGCTGGGTGGTGGGCAAGAAAGGGTTGTTCAGTTTCGCAGAGGTTTTGGAATCGCCTCGGTGAGGGCGAGGCAAGGGGCCGATACTCTCAGAAAGGATTTGGGCATGAAAACCTTCTCGGCATACGTGGAATGGGATCCTGAGTCGAAGCTCTACGTTGGAATTATCCCCGGCATCCCGGGTGCACATACTCAAGCGGCAAGCCTGGATGAATTGCGCATTAACCTCAAAGAGGTTCTCGAATTGTGCCTGGAGGAGCTTTCATGAGCCTGGACATTCGTGGTTGCGGCACGGCGCTGGTGACGCCGTTCAGGAAAGACGGCACACTGGACCTCGATGCCCTGCGGCGTTTAGTGCAGTTCCAGCTTCGCGCCGGCATCGACTTCCTGGTCCCCTGCGGCACCACGGGGGAAACTCCCACGCTTGAGCACGCCGAATACCTGGCGGTGGTGCGTACCGTCGTGCAGGAGGCGGGGGGTAAGGTTCCCGTAATTGCAGGGGTAGGTGGCAATAACACGCGCAAATTGATCGATCTTGCGGCGGAGGTGAGCGGGTTGGGCATCCAGGGAATTCTCTCTGTCGCCCCTTATTACAACAAGCCGACCCAAGAAGGCCTTTACCAGCACTTTCGGGCCATCGCGGAATCCACCAACCTGCCGATGATTCTCTACAACGTCCCGGGACGGACCTCGTCGAATATCGAGCCTGCCACGGTAGCGCGTCTTTCGAAGATCGCAAACATAATCGGCATCAAGGAAGCGTCGGGCAGCATCGTGCAGCAGATGGAAGTCCTTGCCGCCGTCCCGCCGGCCTTCCGCGTGCTTTCCGGCGACGACGCGTTCACGTTCCCGCTCATGGCGCTGGGTGGCGTCGGCATCATCTCGGTGGTCTCGAACGAAATCCCGGCTGAGATGACCAGGCTGGCACACCTGCTGCTGGAAGGGAAACTCGAGGCGGCGCGCCAACTCCACTTCAATCTCTTGCCGCTCATGCAGGTGAACTTCATCGAGACGAATCCCATCCCCGTCAAAGCCGCGCTCGCCATGATGGGCATGATCGAGGAAATCTACCGCCTGCCCATGGTCCCCATGAAAGCCGAAAACCGCACCAAGCTTGAGAAGGTCTTGGCCGCGCAGGGGTTGCTGCAGTCGCAAAAGGCCTAACTGCTTGGAGGTCGGGTATGATACCCTGACGGCCCGCACGTTGCTGGGGAGGCCCGTGTGGCCGCCCGAGGGCAACCACCGGGGTTGCCCCTACAAGGAGAGGAACTGATGGCAGACTTTTCACGTCGTGCGCTGATCAAGATGGCAGGTGCGGGCCTTCCCGCCGCCGCGCTGGTGGGGCGCTCGCAGGGATTCTCCGAAACGAAGGGATCTGGTGGAATGGACGAGCCAATGCAAGGCGACTCAGGCCACGCGCCTTACCATCGTGACCCGGTGACTTTCTATGTGCATCGCTTGGGCACGGATCACGCCGAGGGCATCGCCGCCATCGACATGAACGGCGACGGCCGCCTGGACATCACCAGCGGAGCTTACTGGTACGAGAACCCGGGCCCTGCCGGAGGCGAATGGAAGCGGCACAAGTTCCGGCAAATCGCGCCCGAGCTGCCTTCCAGGGCTTCGGCTGCGGAGAACAAGGCTTTCTGGGACGAATTTGTAGCGGACAACGGCGAGTTCGCGGTGGACGTCAATCACGACGGCGCCATCGACCTGGTAACCTCCTCCTGGCAGAACGACGGCATCTGGTGGTTCGAGAACCCCAAGAAGCTGGGCGAGATGTGGAAACCCCACTTCATCTGCCACTCGAAGGAAACCGAGGGCTTCGCTTTCCAGGACCTGGACGGCGACGGCCACCCGGAGCTGCTTGCCGCCCACTACGGCCGCCAGGGCATGCTTTGGATCAACTTCGCCGGACCGGAACCGGCCGTGCACAATATTGGCGGCCATGATGAGGACGGCCACGGCTGCGGCGTCGCGGACATCGACGGGGATGGCAAGCCTGACGTGATCTCGATTCACGGCTGGTTTCAGAACATTGATGCCGCCCACGACAAGTGGGAATGGCATCCCGAGTGGAACTTGGGAGACTGCGGTTTCCCCATACTCGGGTTTGATGTCAACAATGATGGAAAGATGGACCTGATCTATGGGCACGGCCACAGTTACGGCCTCTATTGGCTGGAACAGACCACACAGAACGGCAAACGCGCCTGGAACCCCCACTTGATTGACGACTCGTTCTCGCAGATCCATGTCCTGGCCCTGGCCGACCTTGACGGTGACGGCGAACTGGAGCTCCTCGCCGGCAAGCGTTACCGCGGGCACAACGGCCACGATCCCGGTTCCTATGAGCCTTTGGCCATCTACTACTACAAGATCGATCGCCGCAATGCCTCCTTCACGCGCTGCACCGCCAGCTACAACGGCACGGCGGGCGCAGGGACGCAGTTCGTCGTAACCGACATCGATGGCGACGGGGACCTCGACGTCCTGGTGGCCGGCAAGACCGGTGTTCATTGGCTGGAGAACTTGAAAGTGAATAAGCGCTCACGCGAGGCGAGGGAGAAAGAGTTGCTCCTCAACACGGACTGGCCTTTCCCGGACGAGAATCAGTAATCGAGAGCGTGCGCTGAACCCCCGGGTTTCTAAGACGTCGAACTCAGAACGACAACGGACCGAGAGGTGGAGTGCCAGGCAAGGACAAGATGTCTATGGGGCTCCGTGTCCCTTGCGTTTTCTCCCCAGTTCGACAACAATTGAGAGCCAACCCACGGAATTGAAGCAAAGGAACTGTCGTGCAGCTCATCCCACGTGATGGGAAATTCTACGATCTTTTCAACGAGCAGGCCCAGAATATCTACCAGGCGGCTCAAGTGTTGGTCATCCTTTTCCGGGACTTTAACGAGGTTGAAAAGCGAGTTGCCGAGATCAAAGTCGCCGAGCACAAGGGCGATCAGATCACGCGTTCCGTAATGACCAAGCTGAACCAGACCTTCATCACTCCCTTTGACCGGGAGGATATCCATGCTCTCAGTTCGGCGCTCGACGACGTGATGGATCTGGTGGATGCGGCAGCGAGCCGGCTCATCACCTACAAGGTGAAATTCGTAACACCTGGGGCTTTGCAACTGGCCGATGTCATCCTTCGGGGAGCGGAGATACTGGTCAAGGCCATTTCAGAGCTGAAAAGGCCTCAGAGTATTCTGAAATACTGCGAGCAGCTCAACCAGATCGAAGAAGAGAGCGACCGGATCAAAGGGGAATGCATCGCCAAGTTATTCGAGGACTCGACGCTGCCGATCGAGATCATCAAATGGAAAGAGATCTACGAAGTACTGGAAGCTGCCACGGATAAGTGCGAGGACGTTTCGGACGTTCTGGCGGCGGTCGCTCTGAAAAGCGCTTAGTTCTCTCGAAGCCTTAGCCGCAGCCCCTTAAGACGATCCCACACGCAACGAAATTATGTTCTGGTTTGCCATCGTACTGACCTTAGTCGCCCTTTCCTTCGATTTCCTGAACGGCTTCCACGATGCCGCCAACTCCATAGCCACCGTCGTCTCAACCCGCGTGTTGTCTCCGCGGATTGCGGTGATCTGGGCAGCCTTCTTCAACTTCGTCGCCGCCTTTACGTTTGGCACCGCCGTGGCCAAGACGATGGGCCGCGGCATGATACGCCTGGAATTTGTGAACCTGTACGTTATTCTCGCCGGTCTTATCGGGGCGATCGTTTGGGATATCCTCACCTGGTACTACGGCCTGCCCGTAAGCTCCTCCCACGCGCTCATCGGCGGCTACGCGGGCGCCGCGGTAGCCAAGGCGGGCTGGAAAGTCATCATCGTGAGCGGCTGGACCAAGACTCTGCTCTTTATCGGCCTCTCTCCAATCGTCGGTTTCGTTCTGGGCGGCGCGATGATGATTGCGGTGTACTGGCTGTTCCGCAACTACTCGCCGGTGCGAGTCGATCGCCTTTTCCGCAAGCTACAACTCATTTCGGCCGCTGCATACAGCTTTGGCCACGGTACGAATGACGCGCAGAAGACCATGGGGATTATTGCCGGAGTGCTCTTCACAGCTGGAATTCTTGACCATTTCTACATCCCGTTCTGGATTGTCCTGATGGCCCACACCGCCATCGGGCTGGGAACCCTGGCCGGCGGGTGGCGGATCGTCCGGACTATGGGCATGAGGATTACACGCCTAAAGCCGGTCGGGGGGTTCTGCGCCGAGACCGCAGCGGCAATCAGCCTGTTGGGAGCGGCGTCGGCAGGCATTCCGGTTTCCACCACGCACACCATCGCGGGCGCCATCATGGGTGTGGGCAGCGTCCAGCGCTTGAGCGCCGTGCACTGGGGCGTGGCTAGGAAAATCGTCTGGGCTTGGGTATTGACTATCCCCGCCTCTGCCCTCGTCTCCGCAGCATGCTTCCTATTGCTGCACCACTTCATCCCCGCGGCTTAGCCCTTGTGTTTTGTTCGTGGCTAAATCTTCTTCTCCTTCCACCGCCCGCGCCGGAACAGCACCACCATGGCGACAGCAATGGCGGATTCGGAAACGGTGATGGCCCAGAAAACGCCGTTGGAGCGCATGCCGAGTGGGAGGGCGAGCGCGTAGGCAAAGGGAATCTCGAAAACCAGGAAGCCGAACGCGTTTATGATCGTCGGCGTAAGAGTGTCGCCCGCGCCGTTAAAGGCTTGCATCATGACCATCTCATAGGAGTAGCCGATGTTGCCGATGCTCACGATGCGCAGGCAAGCGGCAGCGACGGAGGCTATCGCCGGGTCGTGGGTGAACAAGCCCACTACGGGCCCAGGGAACAAAACGAAGAACACCCCCACGCCGCCCATGACCAGCATGTTATAGAAGCCGGTCTTCCACACGGCTTGCTCGGCGCGCTCGGGTTGCCCGGCGCCGAGACTTTGGCCAACCAGCGTCGCGGCCGCCCCGCTCAATCCCCAGGCGGGCAGGATAAAGAAGACGAGAATCCGTATGCTGATGGTATAAGCGGCCAGGGCGGAACTGCCGAACACGCTCACAATGCGCATCAGGCTGATCCAGGCGATATGCGGAATCAGCATCTGCGCGATTCCGGTCACGGAGACCCTGATCAGCCTCGTCATGACTTGCAGGTCGAGGCGAATCTGCCGTGCCAGAATCCGGATGTGCTCCCCGCCGCGCGAGAGCCGGTAGAATTGATAGACCACTCCAATTGTGCGCCCGCTGAGCGTAGCCACAGCGGCGCCGGTCACGCCCAGGCGCGGAAACGGTCCGATGCCGAAGATCAGGCAGGGGTCGATCACCAGGTTGATGGAGTTCGAGAGCCAGAGCACGCGCATAGCGATGGCCGCGTCGCCCGCGCCGCGAAACACCGCGTTGTTCAGCATTAACAACAACACGACGCAGCATCCCCCCAGAGTGATGCGGGCGTAGCGCGTGCCCACCGCAACGACGGCCGGCGACGCGCCCATCAGGCGCAGCAAGTGGGGCGCGAAAAAGAAGCCGGAAGCGCCCATCACCAGACTGGCCGCCAGCCCAAGAGCGATGGCCTGTACGCCGGCCACCGCCGCTCCCTCGCGATCCTTCTCGCCGATGCGCCGCGCCACCATGGCCGTAGCCGACAGGCCCAGCCCCATGCCGGTTGCATAGATGATGGTGAGCATCGCCTCGACCAGTCCCACCGTGGCAATCGAGTCTGCCCCCAGGCGGGCCACCCAGAAGACGTCCACGATGGCGAAAAGCGATTCCATCAACATCTCGAGTACCATGGGTACCGCGAGAAGAAAGATCGCCTGCGTCAGGCTGCCCGTGGTGTAGTCCTGGTGCGAGCCACGCAAAGCTTCGCGCAGAGAGGCCCAAAACGAAGACGAGTCGCTAGTGGTGACGGCGGTTGCCATAGCTAAGACCTAGTAGGATTGGTTTTAGATTTCGACCCGGACCGGGGTCATGCGGATTCAGAACGACGCGAGTTCGGAACTACCGAGGCATGGTTCTCATAATGTTCTTATCGTACGGCAAGAAGGCGCTGGCAGGCAAGTGGAATGTCAGGGCGGGTAGTGTCCCGATTTAGCGCTACGCCGAAACTAGTGCTCAGTTGAATTGGTGAGCGAACTTATTCGTCGGAAGCGGAAGGGCGGGGCTTTAGTCCCGCCGTTAATCTGGAGAGGTCATGGCGGGGCTTCAGCCCCTGAAGCGGCTTGGCTTCAGGGCCTGAAGGCCCTTCCAAGCCTACAACCCTGAACGGCGGGGCTAAAGCCCCGCCCTTCCGCGGCCACTTGAAATTGCGCTCATTAAACCAACTAAGTCCTAGGACACTGTCCTGCATCCCAGGCTACGACACGGCAGGTACGTCGTCGCGCACGCGCGAGGCGTCTTCCAATTCCGGATCGTAGTTAAGAACGGGACGGAGCCAGCGCTCCACCTGACGGAGGTCCATGCCTTTGCGGCGGTGGTAGTCCTCCACTTGGTCGCGGCCGATCTTGCCGACGGCAAAATACTGCGCCTCGGGGTGGGCAAAATACAAACCGCACACCGATGCGGCCGGCGACATGGCGAAGTTCTCGGTGAGCCGGATGCCGGTGTTCTTCTCCGCCTGCAAGAGGTCGAACAGCTCGCGCTTCTCGGAATGGTCGGGGCAGGCTGGATATCCTGGCGCGGGTCGAATGCCGCGGTAGAGCTCCAGGATCAGGTCCTCAGGCGCCATGTTTTCATCTCTGCCATAACCCCAATAATCACGAACCTTTTTGTGCATTAACTCAGCGAGGGCCTCCGCCAGCCGGTCGGCAAGAGCTTTGGCCATGATGGAATTGTAGTCGTCGTGGTCCTGGTGGAAGAGGGCGAGGAGCGGATCGAGATTTATGCCCGCAGTCACTGCGAAAGCGCCCAGATAATCCTCCAGGCCGGTTGACTTGGGGGCGATGAAATCCGCCAGCGCCCGGTTGTGGTGCCCCGGCGCCTTCTCCATTTGCTGGCGCAACGTGTGGAAGGTCACGAGGAGACCGGAGCGAGACGCGTCACGATACACCTCGATGTCGTCTCCCACGCTCGCGGCCGGGAAGAAGCCAACCACGGCGTTGGCGGTGAGGGATTTCTCCTTCACGATGCGCGCCAGCAGTTTTTGCGCATCGCACAACAATTCGCGGGCCTTGCCGCCCACGGTTGCATCTTCCAGGATCTTCGGATAAGTTCCGCGCAACTCCCAGGCTTGGAAGAGCGGAGTCCAGTCGATGTAAGGAACAATCTCCTCTAAGGGCACGGCGGGAAAAGCGCGAATCCCCGTGAACTCGGGACGCGGAGTGTCCGTCCGGGTCCAGTCGAAGGGCGGCTTGCGCCGGCGGGCCTCCTCGAGCCGCAGAAGTTTCTGCGCGGCGGGCTTGCGCGCGGCGCGGAGCTTTTCCTGCTGGCGGCGGTTTTCTTCCTCGAAAGCCGGGCGCGAAGCGGGATTCTTGAGTTGACTCACCACCCCCACGGCCCGCGACGCGTCCAGGACGTGAACGACCGGCTGGCGGAAATGAGGCGCAATCTTCACCGCCGTATGGACGCGGCTGGTGGTGGCGCCGCCGATGAGCAGCGGAATGGTGAGTCCTTCGCGTTCCATTTCCTTGGCCACGTGCACCATTTCATCGAGCGAGGGAGTGATGAGCCCGCTCAGGCCGATCATGTCCGCGTGGGTCGCCCGCGCGGTTTCGAGAATCTTCTCGCACGGAACCATCACGCCCAGATCGATCACCTCATAGTTGTTGCAGCCCAGCACCACACCCACGATGTTCTTGCCGATGTCGTGCACGTCGCCCTTCACGGTGGCCGTCACGATCTTGCCTTCGGTTCGGACCTTTCCGCCCGCTTCCTTCTCCGATTCCATGAACGGCAGCAGATAGGCGACGGCCTTCTTCATGACGCGGGCGCTCTTGACGACCTGGGGCAGAAACATCTTGCCGGAGCCGAACAGGTCGCCCACCGCGCTCATGCCGGCCATCAGCGGGCCCTCGATCACGGCGATCGGCCGGCCGAGTTTTTGGCGGGCCTCCTCGGTGTCCGCCTCGATGTGATCGGCGACGCCTTTCACCAACGCGTGCAGCAGGCGTTCCTCGACCGTGCCCTGGCGCCAGGCGTCTTCCTGCACCTCCGCCGGGCCGCGCTGCTTCACCGATTCCGAAAACGCCAGAAGCCTTTCCGTGGCGTCAGGGCGGCGATTCAGCAGGACGTCCTCCACCAACTCGAGCAGGTCGCGCGGCAGTTCCTCGTACACGGCCAATTGCCCGGCGTTCACGATGGCCATGTCCAGTCCCGCTCGTATGGCGTGGTACAGGAAGGCCGAGTGCATGGCCTCGCGAATGACGTTGCTGCCGCGAAACGAGAACGAGATGTTGCTGATTCCGCCGCTCACCTTGCAGCCGGGAAGCGCGGACTTGATCTGGCGGGCGCTTTCGATGAAGCTCACCGCGTAGTCGCGGTGCTCCTCGATTCCCGTCGCCACGGTGAGGACGTTAGGGTCAAAGATAATGTCGCAGGGGTCCACGCCCACTTCTTCCGTAAGCAGGCGGTAACTGCGCGCGCAGATTTCCACGCGCCGCTCCGTCGAGACTGCCTGGCCCGCCTCGTCGAAGGCCATCACCACCATGGCGGCGCCGTAGCGCTTGATCAATCGGGCACGCTGCCTGAAAACCTCTTCGCCCTCTTTGAGGCTGATGGAATTGACGATGCCTTTGCCCTGGATGCACTTCAGCCCCGCCTCGATGACGCTCCACTTGGAGCTGTCGATCATGATGGGGACACGGGCGATGTCAGGCTCGGAGGCGACGTAATTCAGGAAGGTGGTCATGGCCTGTTCGGAATCCAGCATGGCCTCGTCCAGATTGACGTCGATGATCTGGGCGCCGCCCTCCACCTGCTGCTTGGCGACGCTCAAGGCCTCCTCGAATTGGCCGCCCAGGATCAGCTTGGAGAATTTCGGCGAGCCGGTCACGTTGGTGCGTTCGCCGATGTTCACAAAATTGGTTTCGGGACGGATGACCAGGGGCTCGAGCCCGCTGTAGCGGGAATAGCGCTCGACCTGAGGCGGCACGCGCGGCGGCATCTTGCTGACCGCCTCGCGGATGGCGCCAATGTGCGCGGGGGTTGACCCGCAGCAGCCGCCCACGATGTTCACCCAGCCATTTGCAGCAAACTCGCGCAAGTCCGCCGACATGCTCTCGGGAGTTTCGTCGAACCCTCCGAAGGCGTTGGGGAGGCCGGCGTTCGGATAGCAGCTTGTGAAGATGGGCGCGATCCTCGAGAGTTCTTCGATGTGGGCGCGCATCTGCTTTGCGCCCAGCGCGCAGTTGATTCCCACGCTCAGCAGTGGCGCCTGCGAGACTGAAATCCAGAAGGCTTCGACTGTTTGGCCCGACAGCGTGCGCCCGCTCAGGTCCACGATGGTCACGGAAGCCGCGAGCGGCAGGTGCTTGCCCGTGTTCTCAGAATACTGCTGGGCGGCAAAGAGCGCTGCTTTGCCGTTGAGCGTATCGAAGATGGTCTCGACCAGCAGCAAGTCAACGCCGCCCTCCGCGAGACCCCGGATCTGCTCGTAATAGGCGTCTCTTAACTGATCGAAGGTGACGGCGCGCGCCGCGGGGCTCGAAATGTCCTGCGATGCAGAGGCCGTGCGGCTGGTGGGGCCAATGGAACCCGCCACCCAGCAGGAGCGCTCGGGATTCTGGCTGGTGAACCGGGCCACGGCTCGGCGCGCTGCTTGCGCTCCGGCCTTGTTGAGGTCGTAGACGTGATCTTGGAGGCGATATTCGGCCATCGAGATCGCGTTGGCGTTGAAGGTGTTGGTCTCGATGATATCCGCGCCGGTCTCGAGGTATTGGAGGTGGATGTCCTCAATAATCGCCGGTTGGGTGATATTCAAAATGTCGTTGCAAAGGTGCAGGTCCCGCTCGTGGCGGGCGAACTCCTTGCCGCGATAGTCTGCCTCTTCCAGGTTGTGGGCTTGGATCATGGTGCCCATGGCGCCGTCGATAACGACAATGCGTCTCTTTAGAGTCTCAACCAGCAAATCCGCGTTGGGCATGGCATCTTTCATTTTAATTCGAGTTCGTTTTGCTCAAAAAACAGTTTGTTTTGTGTACACAAAAAACGTTAAGTCATTTATTTGCAACAGATCGATGAGTTCGTTCCCCCGAAAAAACATCTCTTTTTCCACTTCTCCGACATTCACGCACAAGCCCGCTTTCACGCCAAGGCGCCAAGGACGCAAAGATCGCAAAATTCTGTTGATTCTCACAGCGGTCCTTTGTTTTCAATAACATTCTCGCTTTGTTCCGGAAAAAATCAGCATTCAGCACTCAGCTCTCAGCTTTCAGCCAAACCGTTCATGCCCGGAGGTGACTTGAGCCCAGAGGTTGCTTGGCACCGTGGGACCCCGACCTGCCATGCCCGCTATCGGCATGCGACTCTTCCATAGCGGTCCTTTGTTTTCATAGACATTCTCGCTTTGTTCCGGCGATTCTAGAGTGCGTCATCGGAGTTCGAACTGAGCCCCAAAGGGGTGGCACCAGCACAGCCCAGGCCAGCGGCCCATAAGCGTTAACCTAATGGCCCAGCTCGAGCTACGCAGCACTCACTGGCCGCTTCCAGAGGCCCGGAGGGCCGACAGAGAGTAGCCCATGGCGCAAGCCGTGGGATCGAGGAGCGACCCCGGGTTGTATAAGCCCCGGAGGGGCGACAGAATCCCCGGCACGGTCTCTGTCGCCCCTCCGGGGCTGCGGGTATGAACGCCGTGAGGGATCCCACGGCTGACGCCGTGGGCTACTTTCTGGCGCCGCTCCGCGGCTCTTGCAGCCCTCGCGTCTTTAGGTTAACACCTATGGGCCGTTGGCCTGGGCTGAGTTATGGCGCCCCTTTGGGGCTGAAGGCGTTGCAGAATGTCTTGTTCTTGCTCCTTTCAAGCACTGATTTGTGCTAATTTGCGCGCAAAACGCGCGCAACTTGCAGCATTCAAAAAGTGATTATCCTTTGTTTTCAAGTACTTCTTAGCTTCGTTCCCACTGTTTTGTGTTTTTCCCGAATTCCCTCTTCCGCCTTCGCCGGGGGCCGTCTGGTTCGATATTGCACATGGGCACTCCCGGCGCTTGCCTACGACATTGTGTCCACAAATTGAGCACACACATAGGCTACTACAACTCATCGGATTTGTCAAGCGAAAAACGGCAAAATGCAAGAAACACAGGTCAAAGCTCCCTCCCCGCAGGCTGTCCCGCTGTAGGGGGACGGCTTGCCGTCCCCGCATTCCCCTCTGTTTCCGACGAGGGTAGGGCAAGCCCTACCCCTACACCGCCCGCGCCAAAGGGGGCATGGCCATGCGCCCCCGCCATCCTCGCCCTCCCTCGTCGACGGATTGGTGGCAAGGGCGCTCACTTGACCAGAGACGGCTGATAATCTACGCTGTCAGCGAGCTTGTTTGAGGAAGGAGCAGCACATCATGATTATTGCCTCACTTAAACGAATTTCGCACTGGAAGCTCCTATTAGTAGCCGGGGCTTCGGGGCTGGTTTTCGTGGCGGCCTTTATCGGCATTCTTTCCCAGGTTCAGGCGCAGACGGCTTCGCAGGCGGCCACGGTGCATGTGGACGTGACGCCGGGGCACATCCTGAATACGATCTATCCCGACACGGCCACCGGGGCGTGGATGGACGACTTGTCGAAGACGCAGGTGGATAAGCTCAGCAAGCCCGAGACGATTCAAGGCGTCAAGAACCTTGGCTGGGGGTCCATCACCATGCGCAACAACAGCGAGCTGCGCCTGGCCGCATGGCACTGGAACGAGAACGGCACCTGGAGCGACCCGGCCACGAAGAGCGGATACTACGCGGGCAGCGCCGAAGTGGGCGAGCCGATCCATTACGGCTATTCCTACTCGCTGCCCCATCGCGATTTCATGACCAGCGGAGACACCCCTCTGGTGGCGGGTTTCCAAAGCTATTGGAAGAGCAACCCCTACCTCACCAGCCATTTCACCGGCGAAAGCGACGCCCTGCACCCGCAATGGGTGGTGGCCGACATGGGCATTGCACGCGCCGTCAATGCGATCCACATCCAGTGGGTCGATCCCTACGCTGTCACATACGTAGTCCAATACTGGATTGGCGACGACAACGCGCTCGACTGGGACATGGGTCCGAACGGGGTGTGGAAGGCTTTCCCATCGGGCACGGTCGAGAACGGCACCGGCGGGGACGCGCACCTGAAACTCTCCGATAAGCCGATTACCGCCCGATTCGTGCGCGTCTTGATGTCGAAATCGTCGGGAACCTGCGATACGCATGACGCGCAGGACATCCGCAATTGCGTGGGTTATGCGCTCCAGACGATGTCCGTTGGGACGATGGATGCGACCGGCGCCTATTCGATCGCCTACCCGGCGGATGGCGTCGAACCGAAACCCTCCGTGCCGGGCGAGCGTCACCGGCATCCCCCCGGTCAGCCCATGGCGTTCCCCAACTCGGCGGCCGACACCGCAGGGAACTTCTGCGCCTCCTCCGTCGACCCCTGGCACCAGGCCGATAACCTCGTCACCGGCGGCGGCGACGAATACAACGGCATGGATAATTTCTTTACCAGCGGGTTAACCATGGGGCACCCGGCGCTGGTTGCCTGCGCAGCGATTTATGACACGCCGGAGGATTGCGCCAACGAGGTGGCGTACATTCATAAGCGCGGTTATCCGGTGGTAGGAATTGAAATGGGCGAGGAATGCGACGGCAAGCACACCATGCCGGAAGACTACGGGGCCATCTACTGCCAATGGGCGACGGCCATTCACAAACTCGTTCCCGGCGCCAAGCTGGGCGGGCCGGTTTTCGAAGGCGTCAACAAGGACATCACCCTTTGGGTGGACGACCAGGGCCGCACCTCGTGGATGGCTCGCTTCATCGACTACCTGAAGGCCCACGGCCACCTTCAGGATCTTGCGTTCATGTCTTTCGAGCATTACCCATTGATGCAGAACGGCGCCGGGCCCCCTGACGAGTGGGACACGCTTTACATGGAACCGGGAATCATGAAGCATGTCCTCCAAATGTGGCGTGAGGACGGCGTTCCCAAAGACGTGCCGCTGATTATCTCCGAAAGCGGAATCACGGCAGGCCACAGCTCCCGGGGTTACCTGGGCGTGACGGGCCGAGCCATCTGGGAATGCGACGCGTTCGGCACGTTCTTCGAACAGGGTGGCAAGGCGTTCTACCGGCCGGCCATTAATGATGGCGCCAGCGGCGGGGGCTTTCTTGGCGCCGGAAGAGATCCTAACGGCGGCGGGGCCTACGGTACGCCGGAATACACTCCCTTCACTTCCGCGCACATGATCAACTTCGAGTGGCTCGAGCACGGCGGGGGGGCCAACCAGATTTTCCCCGCCTCGACCGATCTTTTTGACGCCGCCGGGCGCACGGTGATCACTTCCTACGCAGTGCATCGCCCGGACGGAACCTTGTCGTTGATGCTCATCAATCACGACCTGAATGCGGCTCACGAGATTCATCTCGTCATCGACGATGCCAAACACGCGCGGCACTCTTTCGCGGGGCCGGTCGCCCTGGTGCAATACTGCAACACTCCCGGCGAGAACAAGAACACCACCATGGCCGCCAGCCCTGATGGCATGTACACCCTGCCCATCGGATCGATTACAGTGATTCGCGGAAAACTGCGATGAATTCAATGATGCTTATTGCGTCTTATCGTTGACGGAAAACAGCGCACCATCCCGCTTCCTGATCTCGATCTCAAAGCCAGCACCACTGCCAATCGGGAGCGTGGCGTCAACCTGAGAATTCCCACCAATCCAAATGAGATTGTGATGGGGTTTTGATCAAGCAGAGAGGAATCGGAATTCCTGACCTAAAAGGGAGGATCCCAGATCAAGCCCAGTTCCAATTTGAAACCAGGAAGAACCGGGTCACCACTTAACGTGTCTGGCGAAAGCAGGGTTTCGAATCCCGCTGGAGTGTAGATCTCAACCTGCCGGGACTCTGGAAGGATCAGCCATCCCAACTGCAAACCGACGGCGCGGTATTCCTCCATCTTCTTGCGGAGGGCTTTGACCTCGTCGGAAGTGGACGCCACTTCGATCAGGAAATCCGGGCAAAGCGGAATGAACCGTTGCTTCTCAAGCTGGCTCAATGCCCGCAGCCGCGAAAGCCGAACCCAGGCCGCATCGGGCGACCGCATCGCTCCGTTCGGGAGACGGAACCCAGCGCTCGAATCAAAGGCGATATCGCTTGCGTCTTTGGCCGCCCATGCGAACAGTTCGCTTGCGACTTTGAGAGTCTGAAAACTGGAGTAGCCCCCTGCTGGCGACATCACGATGATTTCTCCATCGGCAGAGCGTTCGATGCGCAGTTCGCTGTTGGCTTGGCAAAACTGGAAGAATTCCTCTTCGTCGCCGTCAACTATTCCCGGCGGCAAGCGCAGGGCCTTCTGCGAATCTGGAATTGGAATTGTGAGCTGCATCGCGTTACCTACTTACTGTGCGCAAAGACTTCGGGTATTTATTCTACCACCGCCCATACCTCCAAGGAAGCAATCCGCCGAGAACCTAGCGCAGGCTGAACGGATGCGGGCCGACGCAGCGCATACGGTTAACTGCGGGGATTCTTCGCTCCGCTCCGAATAACAAGTAGGCTGGGCTAGTGGCGCGTGCCGCGCATTTGGGCGACGTGGCGGGGGCGCGGTTGGCACCGGGGACAGAAGTGGCTGCTGCGCCCGGCAATCACCAGGCGCCGGATCGGCCGGCCACAGCGGCGGCAGGGCTCGCCGGTGCGCTGGTAGACCCGCAAGCGCGGCTCGTAGTTACCGGGGCGTCCCTCGATGTCAACGTAGTCGCGGAAACTGGTGCCTTGGAGCTTCACCGCGTGGTCTAGTACTTTTCTGACGGCCTTGAAGAGCCGGCGAGCCTGGGAGGCAGAAACCCTGCCCGGCTGCGCCAGGGGGTGGATTCGGGCTACAAACAGAGACTCGTCCGCGTAGATGTTGCCGAGGCCTGCGAGCAACTGCTGGTTCATCAGCCAGCTTTTGATGGCGCCATGCCGTCCGCGCAGGGCGTTCAGGAACTGAGCCTCGGTGGCTTCCTGCGCGTCCGGGCCGAGGCGGTCGAACACGGATTCCAATTCCTCACGCGTGCAGGAACGCAATCTGCCAAAGCGGCGCACGTCGCGAAAGCGCAGCTCATCGTGCTCACCGACGGCGAGGAGCACGTGGGTGTGCGGTGCGAGAGGTGTTTCGCGCGCGGAGACGGTGAACTGCCCGGTCATGCCGAGCCGCACGAGAAGATAACGCGGCGGCGTGTTCTCGGCCTCGAGCTCGAGAGCCAGCGCCTTGCCCTTGCGCCGCATCGAAACGATAGTCCGCCCCTCGACCTCGGCGACGAACCGCTCCGGCGAGCCCGCAATAACGCCCGGATGGCGGACCTCGACGGCAAGGATGCGGCGCCCCAAGGCATGCTGCTTCAGACCTTGCAGAACCGTTTCGACTTCGGGAAGTTCGGGCATTGGCGATTGACGATTGTCGATTGACGATGGCCGATTGTCAACCGCCGATCCGAAACCGGCGATCGACAATCATTCGTGGCGCTCCTACAACTGTGTTAGATGGGAAGGCGGGCCCGCGGATTACACAGCTACTTTGATATCACCCGCCTCAACTTGCACGGGATAGGTAGCGATTTTGAGGGAACTGTCACCGACGTTCTCGCCGGTGCATACGTTGTACTCCCACTGATGCCAAGGGCAAACAACCACCTCGCCCATGAGTTCACCTTCGCCGAGCGGTCCGCCTTGGTGCAAGCAGGTGTTGTCGGTGGCGTAGATCGTGCCGCCCACGTTGAAAAGCGCAATCGTTTTCCCGGCCACTTCGACGAACTTCGCCGATCCGGGGGATAGCTCATTGAGGCTCGCAACTTTGATGAACTCGGCCATGCGCACTCCTCCTTTGCGGCGGCGGTTACACACCACCTTTGAGTGGTTTTGAAGTTCCCCGCTCGGGATTCCGCCTAACCAATTTGGACCATTTCCGGCGTTCCGGGCTTGCCGATGCGAACGGATTTCTTGAACTCTTCCAGCATGCTCTCTTCCAGGCGGACCTCGGTGGGGCGCTTGCCTAGGCTCATACTGTCGATCTTCTCTTGGAGCTTCAGCAGAGCATAGAAGAGGTTTTCGGGACGCGGGGGGCAGCCCACCACGTAAACGTCCACGGGCACGATCTTGTCAACGCCCTGAAGCACTGCATAGGTATTGAACGGGCCGCCCACGCTCGAACAGGCGCCCATGGAGATGCACCACTTCGGGGCCGGCATCTGCTCCCAGATGCGCTTGATGGCGGGCGCCATCTTCAGGGTCACCGTGCCGGACACAATCATGAGGTCGGCTTGGCGCGGGCTGGGACGAAACACTTCCGCTCCGAAGCGCGCCATGTCGAAGCGCGAAGTGGTGGAAGCGATCATCTCAATGGCGCAGCACGCCAAACCAAAGGTGAGCGGCCAAAGGGAAGACTTGCGCGCCCAGTTGAAAATCTGGTCCACCGTGGTGACGATGAAATTCTGTTCAAAGCGATTCTCAATCCAGCCCATACTTCAGCCTCGATCCTCGCACGGAAGTATCTAGCATTCGGTCGCCCAACTCTCATTATACCGCTATAGGCAACTGGACGACGTCAAGTCCATAGCCCCGTGCCGCGGTACACTGCCTTGTGTCCGCAGAGACGAACAGTTCAGCGGCCCACTCTCCTGCCGAAGCGACTTGTAGAGCGTCAGACGAACGTAGAGGCCAGCGCTCGAAAAGTTCGATGGCGCGCGCCATCACTTGGTCCGTCACATCGGTGACACTACAGTCTTCAATGTCCGCCAACAACGCCCGCTTGGCATTCAGATATTGCGATGGTGACAACTTTCCTTCCCGGCGGAGCCTGCAAAAAGCCGAAACCACTTCTGCGAGGGAAATTACCGAAACACCCAGAGAGGATGCCGAGGACAGAATTTCCTCGAGGTGATTGCTGCCTGGTTCTTGAAGGTACCTCTTGGCAAGGGCTGAAGAGTCAAGGAAGACGTTCAAGGCTTCGACCGCCTCTCCTGGAGTATGGCCTTGCTTAGGGACGCCCCTGGCACAACCAGCCTCAGGCCAGGGCGCTTCCAGGCAGGTTTCGAATCGCGCGGCTCAGGAGGAACTATGTTGGCAATTGCTTTGCGATGGCGGAGGATGCAAACCTTCTCGCCCTTCTCAACCAAGTCGAGAATCCCGGATGCGTTCCGTCGAAATTCGCTGAAGGTGACCGTCCTCAAGTATTCTCCCTCCTACGCCGAATTGTACATAAACGCACAATGATGTGCAATTGTATTCGTAATTGCGGGTTCACTCAGTTGCGGGCTTCAGTTTTCGTACTGAGGCGGCTCCGGCGGCATCCCCGGCAGCCTCGAGGGCCTGGGCTTCGGCGCCATAGGCTTGCCAATAAGCCGGGTCAACCTCGCGCGCCGCGCGAAACTGCTGCGCCGCCTCCCTGTGCCTGCCGAGCTTCATCCAACAGGTCCCGAGATAGAAACGTGCGGTCATGTCCTGCGGATTCACCTGCACCGAACGCGCGAAATAATCTGCGGCTTTGGCGTAATCCGCGCGCGGAAAATAGACAGAGCCCAGAATATCGTAGGGAAGGCTGTAAGAGGGTAGAGCTCGAGCGGCTTTGTGATAATAGGCCAGCGCCTCGTCGTGGCGGCCTTCGAGGTCGGCAACCTGGCCCAAGCCGATTAGGGACTCGCAGGTCACGGTATTCAGCGGATGAAAGGCGGCCAGGTTCAGGCGCAGGGCAGCCTCGAATTCCTTTCCGGCGCCTTCCAGGTCATGGTCGCGATATTGCAAATCGAGACCGTCGTGTAAGCGCACCAAGGCCGCGTCCGGAACGACCTTGAGGGAATAGCCGAAAAGCGTTTCGTTGCTGCGCCAGTTTGGAATTGCGCGGATGTCTTGAACGGACCAGAAGCAGAGGATGAGGCCGAGAGCAGACAGAACCACGAGAGCCCGGCGGGCGGGCGGCAGGCGTTGCGGGAGCCAATCCAGGCCGAAGTACGCGAGGGCCAGGCAGAGGCCCACAGACGGCAGATAAGAAAAGCGTTCCGCCAGCAGCGGAAAGCTGAGCTGGCGAACGTCCAGACAGGGCAACAGGGTTACGGCCCACCACACCAGGAGAAAGCCAAGAACGGGCTGGCGCTTCCGCAGCGCGCCGGCCGCCATCAGAGCCAGCAAGGCGAGCCACGGCCACACCGAGAGCAAGCTCGAGCCCGGCTCGAAGGTATGAAAAACGTTAAGGTGGAAAGGCCAAAAGAAGAGCCGGGCGTGCTGGCCCAACAAGCCCACCGCGGCCGCCACGATGTTGAGCGAGATCTTCCACAAATGACCTACCCCGGAGAAGTGTCCCAGCGCCGCAACGCGCACCAACGAGTACGTCAGCACCGCGCCGGCGTACATGCTCCAGCAAACGACTCGCCGGCCCCAGGCCCCGGCAGTTTCGGCGAAGAAGTACCAGTAGACAATCACGAGCAGCGGAAAACTAAGAGCGGCTTCCTTGAAGAAAAGCGCCGGAAAATAGGCAAGTGCGGCAAGAGCGTGGCGCGCCCAGCGCCGGCTTCCTGACCTTTCGGCGCGCAAGAAAAGCCGGAATCCCAACAGGTAAAAAAAACCACAACCCATCTCAGGAACCGAGGCGATCCAAGCCACAGCTTCCACGTGCAGTGGGTGCAGAAGCCAGAGCAGTGAACCGGCAAACGCCGCCAAATCGTTCTCAAGGAGTTCGCGTCCGATCTGAAACACCAGGAGCCCCGTGGCGATGTAGAGCAGCCATTGGAAGAGATGATATACGGTGGGATTAGGACCGGCCACACGCCAGATCAACCAGTAGGAAAAGATGTGCAGGGGCCGGTAGAAATTCGTGTCCGCCGCCCCGAGAAACGACCACACCGAGCCGGAAAAGATTCGCCACCAAAGATGAGGGTTGCGAACGAAGGGGTTTTCAAGGAGTTGCTTGCCGTCGTCGTAAACCAGCCCGTTGGACAACACCCCCGAAAAGACCACGGCCGCCGCCAGCGCCAGTAAAGCCCCGGCCGCATAGGGGTGGCTCTTCACGGATTGGTTGAGTCTGCTGAGCAAAGCTTAGTGTACTCCGACAGTCATCGGACCAGTGAGCGGTCAACAGTCGACAGTTGACAGTCGAAAGTCGAAGGCTGCAGTCCTCCTAATCTTAGGTCCGTTTCCGGGCGCCTGAAATGGTACTTTTGAGTTGCCCTGAGTCTTGCGGGCGAGACTCGTAGGGGGACGGCTTGCCGTCCCCTTTTTGGTGGGTCGCTGATTGGCGTGGTCCAAGGGGCCGCGAACAGGGTAGGGCAAGCCCTACCCCTACGGTGACACTCACCAAACGTCCTGCTCATCAGCGAGCGGCAAATCGACGGGAGTATCTTGCTTGGCTGATTGATACATGGCGAGCGCCCACTCGAGAGTCGGACGCACACTGGCGAGTGGGATCATGGGTTCGCGGCCGTGTTCAATTGCGGCAGCCATGTCCTCGATCACGGCTTGATGGTCCTGGAAGCCGAGAGCGGCCGCGCCCGCAGCGCCGGTAGCCGCGGCGGCGCTTCCGTAGTGGCGGATTTCTTCATCCTCCGGCCGCTGATCCTTGAACTTCCAGGTGTCCAGGCGCTCGCCCACCATAATCGCCGTGCCGAATTCTCCGTTCACTTCAATTCGAATATCCGTGCCCGGCCACAGCGCCGTGGAGGCCTGCACTACGCCTTGCGCACCGCTCTGATAGGTCACGAAGGCCAGTACAGTATCTTCGACGGGGATGCTCGGGTGCGCAAGGTTGGTCATTTGCGCCTGCACTCGCTTGACCGGGCCGACGAGATATTGGAGCAGATCAATGTAATGGAAGGCCTGCTGAATGGTGACGCCTGCCCCGGAACGCCGTTGCGTGCGCCAACCGTCCGAAGTGTAGTAGTCGATCGGACGGAACCATTTCATATACGTATCGGCGTGAAGGATTCTCCCGAAGCGGCCCTCCAGAATCGCTTTGCGGATGGCCTGCACGGCGCGCCGCGTCCGGCATTGAAGAACCACGCCAAGCTTTACGCCGGCGGCTGCGCTTACTTTCTGCATCTTATCCACTTCCCGTAAGGACATCGCAGGCGGTTTTTCCACCAGGACGTGCTTCCCGGCGCGCGCGGCCTTGAGCGCGGCGTCAACGTGAAGATGGTTGGGAGTGAGAATACAAACCACTTGCACCTCGGGATCGAGGAGCATCTGCTCCAGGCTGGTGTATGCCTTGCATTCGAATTCACTCGTGAACTTGGCCAGGCGATCGGCATACAAATCTGAGGCGCCCACCAGGCGGCCGACGTTCGAGGCCCGAATAGCCTTGGCATGGAAGGGAGCAATCAGCCCCGTCCCGAGCAGTCCAAAACCCAATCGTGAATCGGTTCCCATCAGACCCCCGCTTGACTGTCATTCCGAGCCCTTCGCTGCGCTCAGGGTGACAGACCATCGGCTGTTTCACTGTCCTCAGTAACGCAAAACTGGCCAGAGCGAGATTCCTCGCTACGCTCGGAATGACACCGGCTTCGCAACCGGCGGTACCACTTCCACTGTCTTACTCGGGAACGAGCAGCACCTTCAACGCCCGCTTCGCCTCAATATCCTCGAAGGCGTTCTTCCATTCCAGCAGGGGCGCCCGGCGTGTGATGATCTCGCCCGCCGGCAACTGGCCGTTGGCCAGCAGGTGAATCGTTCTGTCCCAGCTTGTGTAGCTGGTCGACAGGTTGAAGAGCACGTCGCACACCTTGAACGCCGCCTTATCCCACGGAAACGGGATTGAGTCCTTGCCGGTCAAGCCGATTACGCAGATGCGCCCCTTCTTGCGGATAAGTTCGACGGTCGAGGCAATCGCCGGAGCCGCGCCGCTGCATTCGATGACCAGATCCGCGCCCAGCCCTCCCGTGAGTTCCTGCACGATCTTGACAGGGTCTTGCTGCGCCACGTTAATCACCGTTCCGAATCCCAGCTCCCTCGCTTTTTTCAGGCGCAAAGCCTCATCCGCCGGCGTTCCCACAATAACCACGTGCCGCGCACCGGCGGCCCGCGCTGTGAGGGCCGCAAGCAAGCCAATGGGCCCCGGCCCCAGAACCATCACAAAATCGCCCGCATCAATTCTGGCCCGCTCAACGACGTCGTGCACGGCGTTGGCGGTCGGCTCCACGACGGCAGCCAGTTCATAGCTCATGGAGTCCGGGATGCGGTGCAGCAGGCGCTCGGGCATTTTCAGGTATTTTGCAAAGGCACCGTCGATCCCCCAGCCGGGTGAGCGCTTCAGCGGGCAGATTTGGATGTTTCCGGTTCGGCACAGGTAGCAGTGGCCGCAGGCGCGCGTGTGCGGCTCGCCCACCACCCGCTCGCCGGTCTTGAAGAGTCCGGTCTCCGGACCGACCTCGACGATGCGGCCTGAGAACTCGTGCCCCAGAATTACCGGAGGCCAGTACGGAAATTCATCGTGCCAGACATGCACGTCCGTTCCACAGATTCCGCAGGCTTGAACTTCGATGAGCACCTCGCCGGGGCCCGGCGACGGCTCGGGGACATCGCGGATCTCGAGAAAGCCCGCGCCCTTTTGAGTTTTCACTAGAGCTTTCATCGGTTGGCGCCTCCACACCATTCGGCCACAAAACGCACCAGGATGACGGCCGCTTCGCTGATCTCATCCAGTCCGATCTGTTCCTCGTTGGAGTGAGCAAACCGCAGGCTGCCCGGCCCAAAAACCACCGTGGGTATGCGCAGTTGGTTGTTATAGAACCAGGAATCGCAGGAAGCTGTCATGGCGCTGACCTCGCCGCTCGTTCCCGCTTCCCGGCAGCAAGCTTCGAGTCCCTTGACGAGCGGGTGACCCGGATCCAGCACATGGGCGTCGTGGCGGTACATGAATTCCAGCGTGAAGTGATCGCGCAGCCATTCATCCCCACCGTCGCGGATGGCCTGGCGCATTTCCTCCGCCACCGCCTGGTGAGTCTTGTTGGGAAGCAAGCCCAGAACGCCCTCGACCGAGGCGCTGGCGGGTGTGGTGGCCGGCCAGACGCCCGCCGCCAGTTTGCCGAAAGTAATAGGCATCGGATTGGCGAATTGGTCGAACAAAGCGATGCCCCGGGAGGCAGCCAGCAGGCGGGCATGGTACTGCTCGAGGATTTCAATCGTCCGAATGGCCATCTTCAGAGCGCTGATCGTCTGACCGGCGCTGCCGCTGTGGCCTGCCCTGCCGGTGCACGTGATGCGAAACCATACCGCGCCGCGCACCGAGGAGAGAATGCGCAGGTCGGTCGGCTCCATCACGATACAGCCGTCGGCCTGCTCGCCCCGGCGCACCATCGCCAGTGTCCCGTTGCCGCCTACCTCCTCCTCGACGACGAGATGTGCAAGGACATCTCCATTGAGCTTTACGCCCAGGCGCTCGATGGCCAACAAGGCGGTGAACAGCGTCGCCACCTGGCCTTTGGCATCACAAGCGCCGCGTCCATGCACGCGATTGGCGCTTACGCTGGGGTCGAATGGCTGGTCTTGGCCTGGGGAAGCCGGCACCACATCGAGATGCGTATTGAAGAGCAGCGACCGGCCTCCCCCCGTTCCGGCCACGCGCACGCGAAGGTTCGAGCGGCCTTCGTATTCGATCCCCGGCACCGGGTCGGAGTAATCCTCGTCCTCGCGCAGCGCGTTCGAGAGCCGTATCCGTTCCACCTCGCCGACTTCGGCAAAGCGCGGCGCGGCATATTCCACAGCCTGCTGTTCTTTGCCGGGAAGCGAGGGGAAGCGAATCAAGTCGCAGAGAAACTGTTCTGTGACCCCATGCAGGCTACCGACCACAGCGCGAATTTCGGGCAACGTCAATTGATTCATAGGCGGAAAACGTGTCCTTCAGAGGATTGCAGAATTACGTGACGTCTCCCCCTCACCCCCGGCCCCTCTCCCCCAAGGGGGCGAGGGGAGAAACAACCCGAGTTTATGCCCTGGCCCCCTCGGGGGCGAGGGGAGAAATAACCCGAGTTTATGCCCTCGCCCCCTTGGGGGAGAGGGTGGCGCGCAGCGCCGGGTGAGGGGGCTGGTCCGTCACGACATTATGCTAGGCGTGACAGCGCCTTTTCAAAAATGTCCAGGCTTTCGTTGGCTTCATCCTCAGAAATCACCAGCGGCGGCGCCACCCGGATCACGTTGCCGAAGACTCCGACGGAACCCATCAACAGGCCGAGTTCAGCCGCCTGCTCAATCAGTTTTCGGGTGAGGTCCGGGGCGGGCTCCTTGGTTTTCTTGTCTTTGACGAGTTCGACTCCCATCACCAACCCCATGCCTCGCACTTCGCCCACATACGGCGATTTCTCCTGCATCTCGAGGAGGCGGGATTTCATGAGCGCTCCCATGCGCAAGGCATTCTCCTCCAATCGTTCGCGCCTCATGATATCGACGACGGCGCTCACGGCAGCGCTGGCCAGCGGGTTCCCCCCGAAGGTGCTGCTCATCTCCCCGGAACCCAACACTCCAATCACCTCGCCTCGCGCGGCGATCGCGGAGGCTGGAACGCCGCTGCCCATCCCTTTGGCGATGCAGACCAGGTCGGGCGTCAACCCTTCCCATTCCATCGCCCAGAATTTGCCGGTCCGCCCAAAGCCGGACTGCACCTCATCGAGTGTGAAGAGGAGGCCACGCCCCCGCAGCCATTGCTCGAGGCGCGTCAACCAGCCTTGGGGAGGAAAGATGAAGCCCGCCGCTCCCTGATACGGCTCCACAATCAGGCCCGCCAGGCTTCCGGTGCTGTTGGCGCGCACGGCGTCTTCGAGGTAGTCCAGGCAGAGCATGTCGCAGGTGGAGGGCTCGGCACGAAACGGACAACGGTAACAATACGGGAACGGAACGCGAATCGAGCCGGGAATGGTCGGGCCATAGCCTTTCTTCGGGCCGGGCAATCCGCCGGCGCTCAGCGCGGCATAGGTGCGGCCGTGAAAGCCGCCATGAAAGCTGATCACTTCGAACTTGCCGGTCTTACGTTTCATGATCCGAAGTGCGGCCTCGATGGACTCACTACCGGTACTGAGGAAAAAACACTTATCAAGGAAGCTGGGCAGCACGGAGATGAGTTTCTCCGCGGCGATCACACGCGATTCGTGCAGGCACTCATAATTGTTCAAGAGCTTGCCGGCGGCCGCTTGCACGGCCTTGACTAGGTCGGGATGGCAGTGCCCCACATTGGTGACCAGCACGCCGGAGGTCCAGTCAATGAAGGTGTTGCCGTCGGCGTCGGTCACGACCACGCCGGAAGCATGGTCCCAAGCAACCTGCGCCTGGTAGCCCGTGCATTGTGCCTCCACGCTCGCCCAGCGTGTGAAGAACTCCTTCGAGCGTGGACCGGGCAGCGGCCCGTTAACGGATGTGATTTTGTGACTCATCGCGCACCTCTCAGTTTAGCGGCGATCGCTGAATGTAACCAATGCAAATCACGATGCCGCTGTCATCCTGAGCCCTTCGCTTGTCATTCTGAGCGTAGCGAAGAATCTGCAGTTTGTTCGCTCAGGGTAAACTGCGCGAAGGATCTGTAGTTCCCTTCCGAGACGAACCAATGCAGATTCTTCGCTTCGCTCAGAATGACAGACTTTCGAGAGCGCAGCAGGTGGGGTTCTGCCACTCAGACGCCTGGCTTGGCCACAAAACGCGGCGGCTGGCCGGCCAGGAATCGGTCAATCTCCAACACGATCAGTTCCCGGATGCGCCGTCCCGAGTCCTCCGAGTACCAGGACAAGTGCGGTGTCAGAACGGTGTTCGGCAGCCGGAAAAGAGGGGAATCCGGCGGCGGAGGCTCGACATCGAAAACGTCAATGCCCGCGCCGGCGATCACACCGCTCTCGAGGGCCTTGGCAAGGGCCTGCAAATCCACCATCAGTCCGCGGGAAGTATTCACGAGGTAGGCCGTGGGCTTCATCATGGCGAGGGTCTGGTCGTTTACCAAATGTCGTGTCTCGGCGGTCAGCGGAGTGTGAATCGTGATGAAGTCAGCATTGCGGAAAACCGTCTCCTTGTCTACCACTTCGATACCCAACTCCGCCTTCCGTTCTTCCGATAGATAGGGATCGCAGATCAGGAACTTGAACCCGAAGCTTTTCAGCTTGCGGTAAACGAGAGAGCCGATGCGGCCGCAGCCGACGATGCCCAACGTCTGGCCCGCCATGAGGAAAATAGGTATCGCCTCTTTGAAATCCCAGGCGCCCCGCGCGGACGAGATATCGAGCGCGCGACGACTGGAGGCCAGCCGCCGGCCGCAAGCCAATAGAAGGGCAATGGCCTGCTCCGCGACTTCTTCAGCGCAGTAATCAGGAATGTAGCAAAGTGGGATTCCGGCTGTTTCGAGCGCCGCTACATCGACGTTGTCATAGCCCACTCCGTGGCGGATCACCAGCCTGCACCTCTCCCACCCCGAGATAATCTCGGGAGTGATGGGCACCATGTTGACGACCACCACATCGGCATCGCGCGTCGCCGCGATAACTTCCGAGTTCGGCGCGAATTTGAGCTGATAAGCTAGGAATTCCACGCCTCGCTGGGCCATCTCCTGGCGTTCCCAGTTAAGGTCAGACTCGATGTAATCAGTAACCACTACCTTCCGCGGTTTCATAGTTGCGTGTACCATCTACCTCCGGCCCGAACGCTAGACTTACAATAGCCCCGTTGCTAATCGCGGAGGAGAGATTCTACCGCCTCGTGGGCCATTATGCCAAGGGTGAGTTGGCTTCGACTACACATCGCCATTTGGAGGTCTAGAGTTCGTGAGGGAGGAAGTATGGACGAAGAGGTTCACGCAAAGGCGCTAAGCCGGCGGAGGACGCAAAGAAGGAAAGGGTTGTAGCTCTGCGTACCTTTTCGACTTAGTCCGTCAACCGACGGACGAACTGTTTTGATTTCTTCACATGCTCTGTCCCTGCCCCGAGAAGTCCGACGCGACGAGCATGAACGGCAGCGCATCAACTTGTGTCAGTTGCGCGAAATCAGGTGGTTCGGGTCGATGACGAATTTCTTCGCTGCTCCCTTGTCGAAGTCCTTGTACCCTTGCGGGGCTTCGTCGAGGGTGATCACAGTAACATTCGTGGCCTTGGCGATCTGGATTTTGTTGTAGAGGATTGCCATCATCAATTGCCGGTTGTATTTCATCACCGGACACTGGCCGGTCGTGAAGTGATGAGATTTCGCCCAACCGAGTCCGATGCGGATGCTCAGGTTGCCGGTCCTGGCCTGGTCATCGATTCCGCCCGGGTCATCGGTGACGTAGAGGCCCGGAATTCCCAGCGCGCCCGCGGCACGGGTAATGGACATCAGCGAGTTAAGGACGGTCGCGGGGGCTTCTCGCCGCGCACCCTGGCCATGACCACGGGCTTCAAATCCCACGCAGTCCACGCCGCAGTCCACCTCCGGCACGCCCAGGATCTGCTCGATTTGTTCACCTACCGTTGCGCTCTTGGAGACATCCACCGTCTCGCAGCCGAAGCTCCTGGCCTGCGCCAGGCGTTCCGGAATCAGGTCGCCGACAATGACACAGGCGGCGCCAAGCAATTGGCAGGCTGCGGCGCACGCCAGGCCAACCGGACCCGCGCCCGCAACGTAAACAGTCGACCCGGTGGTAACGCCCGCGCTGACCGCGCCGTGGTAGCCCGTGGGCAGAATATCCGAAAGGCAGGTCAGGTCGCGGATCTTTTCCATGGCCTGCGCCTTGTCGGGGAATTTCAGCAGATTGAAATCCGCGTACGGCACCATCACGTATTCCGCCTGGCCGCCCACCCAGCCGCCCATGTCCACGTAGCCGTAAGCAGCCCCGGGCCGCGCGGGATTGACGTTCAAGCAAACCCCTGTCGCGCGCTCTTTGCAATTCCGGCAGCGCCCGCAGGCGATGTTGAAAGGAACCGAGACGAGATCCCCGACCTTAATGAATTCCACATCTCGTCCCGCTTCGATAACTTCGCCGGTAATCTCGTGTCCGAGGATCAATCCTCTCGGCGCAGTGGTTCGTCCCCTGACCATGTGCTGGTCGCTTCCACAGATGTTGGTCGAGACAATCTTGAGGATCACTCCATGCGCGCACTTCCGGTCGCCGAGGGCCAGTTTGGGGAAATCGATGCCCTGCACTTCCACCACGCCGGTCCCCATGTATGCCACACCCCGATTAGTTGCCATAGCGGTTCCTCCTTGTAAGGCAGGATTTAGGATTCAGGATTCGGGATTCAGGGCTCTTCACTCGCAAGGGTCGCGCATAGAAAGCGAACACGCTATTCACACCTCCGCCCCTGCGCACTCCCGAATGCTGCTTTTGGAAGGTCGTCCTGAATCCCGAATCCTGATTCCTGAATCCTGCTGTTAGAATGCCGCCGCGCCGGCCTCTGCGACTGCGTGGTCTTGCTCCCCCGAACCCCCGCTCACGCCGATGGCCCCCACCACTTTACCGTCGCGTTTCAGAGGCACGCCGCCGGCGAAGATCATGATCTTCCCGTTGTTTGAAACATGGATGCCGAAGAACTGGTTTCCGGACTGGCTATGCGCGGCCAAGTCCTTGGTTGAAACATCGAAGGCCCGCGAGGTGTAGGCCTTCTTGATGGAAATATCAATGCTGCCGATCCAGGCGCCGTCCATGCGCACGTGCGACACGAGATTCCCACCCTCGTCCGCCACGGCAATGTTCATCGGTTGGCCGAGTTCCGCCGCTTTCTTCTCGGCGGCCGCAATAACCCTTCGCGCATCGCTGAGTGTCACCCCCATCGATCCTCCTTCGTGAACTTGAGTTGTATTAAGCCTCAGTACAGATGAATCTATTTGACCAAAATCCGAGGGAGTCTTCAAGGTTTTTGTTCGCGACTTGGTTTAGAATAGCAGTCACCGCGCTTCAAGCGAAAGCACGGTTGTAAGGCGGCAGCCGCCGCCTGGAGGAGGTCAGGAGTTGCCGAGATCAACGGAGTATCTGGAAGCGGGGGTGGGAAGGGCGGTTGTGTTCTTGGCGGTCGTGGTGGTTCTGGCGATCGCGATACTGGCGCTGAAACTCACCAACCGTGAAGCCCCAGTGATTGAAATGCAGCCGGAGATTAGAGGGATTGGAGTCAATACGCCCGTGGATCTCCGCGTTCACGACTCGAACTACCGCATCCAGTCGGTGGTGGTGGAAGTGCGCCAGGGCGATCGGACCTTTCAAATCCCCACGCAGGGCGGCGCCGAGGAGGTTCACGCACCCAAGTGGTGGAAGTTCTGGACGCGCCGCGTCGAGAGCAGTGCCATGTTCCACGCCAACGTGGGTCGCAAATCGATACCCGATTTGAAGGAAGGTTCTGCAAGGCTTACAGTTACCGCCACCAACAACTCCTGGGGCCGATTCTTCCGCGGCGGCCAGAGCCAACTCATCAAGGATTTGCCGGTCCGCTTTATGCCGCCCCGCGCTGAGGTTCTCACCGCCCAGCATTACATCAATCAGGGTGGGTGCGATATGTTGCTTCTCAAGGTTTCCGAGGGAACAGTCGAATCCGGCGTGCAGGTGGGCACCTACTTTTTCCCCAGTTATCCCGTGAAGGCCGATCCCACCTCCCGCATGTGCATCTTTGCCTATCCGTACGACGTTGACCCGTCGACGCCGGCCCGGGTTGTGGCGCGCGACGATGCCGGCAATCAGAGCTTGGTCAATTTCAACTACAAGGTCTTCCCCAAAAAGTTCAGGTCCGACACCATTAACCTTAAAGATGACGACATGCAGCGTGTCGTGCCGCCGATTCTGGCTCAGACGCCGGAACTCTCGGATCAGGGCAGCGCTCTGAAGAATTTCCTGCTGGTCAACGGCACGCTGCGCCGGATGGACGCGCAGCAGTTGGTGGCTTTCTCCCAGAAAACCGCCCCGCACCTCACTTGGACTCAACCCTTCGTGCAGCTCGGAAACTCGAAAGTCGAGGCTTCGTTTGCCGACTTCCGGGCCTATGTTTACAATGGCCAGGTGGTCGACCGGCAGGTGCACTTAGGGTTTGATCTGGCAGTCGTGCAGCACGCCCCGGTGTTGGCCGCCAATGATGGAACCGTGGTTTACGCGGGCTATCTGGGCATCTTCGGCAATGTCGTGGTGATCGACCACGGCTGCGGCCTGCAGAGCCTTTACGCGCACTTGAACTCGTTCGATGTGAAGGAAGGGGAAGCCGTAAAACGGGACCAGGTCATCGCCCACAGCGGCCAGACAGGGCTGGCCTTCGGCGACCACTTGCACTTTACCATGCTGCTGGATGGAATCCCCGTCAATCCCGTCGAGTGGTGGGATCCGCACTGGATCCACGACCGAATCGAGGCAAAGCTCAAGTAATTTGTGATTGGTGATTTGCGATTGAGAGTCTAAACAGCCGAGAGAGGGGGTCGCGTGTTGGCTAGGCTAGCTAACGCCTCCCAACCCGAAGACCTTGGATTCCCGCTTTCGCGGGAATGACGAACGTGGGTAGATTTGCAGACCAGCTTAGCTGCCGGCCAATCACAAATCGCCAATCACAAATTTACGGCGCCACCCGCTTCAGGTAAAACTCAAAGAATTTCTGGGGGTCTGCGTGCATCCCCACTGTCGCGTTGGCGGGCTTGCCTTCGACGACTCGAGTGAATCCCTGCGCATCAACCTCGACGGCCAGTTGTTGCGTCTCGCAAATGTTCGGGTCAATAAGCATGGCCACCGCCATGGGGTCAAACAGAGTGGGAGACTCATTACCCCAGAGGTGGTAGAGAATGGTCAGAGCATTGGTGAGCGGGGTGAGATGCGTGAAGACGCGCCGGCGTCCGGCGGCGTCGAGTTGCAGCATGGCGGTGACGTCGAGTGGAGCCACGAGCAGGGGCACGCCGGACGAAAACACGGTCTGGGCCGCATCCGGGTTGGACTTGATATTCCACTCAGCCTCAGGCTTCGAATCCGGCCCGTAGCCGCGGGCCATCGATCCGCCCATAAGCGCAATCCGCTTGATCTTCTTCGCCATCGAGGGGTCAGATTTCAGCAGAGCCGCCACATTGGTCAGTTCCCCGATCGCAATGAGGGTGACCTTTCCAGGCTGCCGGTCGATTTGGGCTTTCATGAATTCAACCGCCCCGCTCATGTGCAAGGCCGGGCTGGTAAATCCATCCGCCCAGCGAGTCTGGTCAATCGGCTGGGGCTTTCCCGGTTGGCCTGCGTAGACCGGAACTTTGCGCCAGGTTCCTCCCGCTTCCCAAAGCATTTTGGCCGCCAGGCGCGCTCGCGCCTGCGTGTCGCCCGACACGGTGGTCACGCCGCGGAGTTCCAACTCAGGGCTGTTGATGATAAGCGCCAATGCAAACGCATCGTCAATATCCGTGCCAATGTCGGTATCGAGAATGACAGGCGTCTTTGACGAGGCTGTAGAAGCGGAAGCCACTAATGTCAAGTTTAGTAGTAGAATAAGACTTATAACAATTTTGGTTAACATGTTCATTCTCCTCGACCGGCTGTCATCCTGAGCGAGGACTTCACGCTGCTTGACTCAGCACCCGTGATGACACTGATTCCCCTCCTTGCTAAGGAGGGGTCAGGGGTGGTTGGTGCTCGCTGACGATGCCACCCACCACCCCCGGCCCCTCCTCCCGCTGAGGAGGGGAGTCACTTCCATGGCAGTGAGGGATCTCTGTGGTTGTCTCACCGAAGAACTACAGAGATCCTTCGCTTCGCTCAGGATGACAGCTTCACTTCCCCAGCTTCACTTCACCACCGGCGCCAGCGCCACGCTGACCAGCCCGATGATGAAAAAGGCGAACATCAGTGCCAGCAAGCGCTTGGTCGCTCGATCGGCGCCTTTGAATTCTTTCCAAACAAACACACCCCAGATCGCGCCGACCATGGTCGAGCCCTGGCCGAGCGCGTAGGAAGCTGCGGGGCCCACCATCTGGGCGTAGGAGGCGACGAAGTTGGAGATCGTGCCGACGCCCCACGCCATGCCACCCAGGAGGCCCCAGAAGTGCCAACTCCCGGCGCCGCGTAGGTAATCGCTCACGGTAACCGGCGGCCCGGACACCGGCTTGCGCATCAGGAAATAGTTCAGCGGAAAATTCGAAACCAATATTCCCAGAACAAAAACGAAGGCCACGGTGTAAGGACCGAAGTGGTTCTCTCCCTTGATGGCTTTGGCGACGAAAGGGTAGAACAGCCCCATAATCACTCCACCGAGCACGCTGACTACGATCCCTGTCACACTCACCGCCTGCCCTTTCGACTGTCTGCGATAAGCTACCGCGTCCAGAGCGATCGCCAGGCAGACCAGCGCGATACCCCCGAACAGCATCCACGGATTGCCTTTTGGCGTGACGATGTAATTCAAAACCGAGCCCACCACTAACGCCAGCCCAACGCCCACCGGAAAAGCCACAGCCATGCCCGCAATGGCGATGCCGGCCACAATCAGGATGTTGCCCAGGTTGAAAACCACTCCTCCCAGGAACGCCAGCAGGTAATGATGGCCGTCCACCGCGCGCAGGTTTTCGAGGAAGCTGTCCAGGCTGCCGGTATCCGTGCTCCCTAGCGTAAAGCCCAGAATCAGCGCGATGAGCAGAATGCCCCACACGTAGTCCCAATAGAACAGCTCAAATCGCCAGCCTTTGCAGAGCTTTTGAGTGTTCGCCCAACTGCCCCAGCAGATCATGCTGAGAACGATCATGGCGAGCGCCACCGAATAAACGGCGGGTATGAACATGGCACAGGCCTCCTTATTCCGGCATGGTGACGGGCACCGTCCGGCCCTCGCGCGCCGATTGATAGATCGCTTCCATCACCACCATATCGCGCATCCCCTGCACGCCGTTCGGCTCGGGCTCGCGCCGGCGGCGGACTGCGTCGGCAAGGGCGTCGATCTCCAGAGACAGCTCATCGATCACTTTGAATTTCTTCTCGAGCCGGCGCCCGGCGATTTCGCCGAACAGGCGACGCGCCAAGTCATACTGGTACGCCGGACTGAGGCAGGCCCAGCCTTTCTCGCCGTTGACCTGCAAGAATGACGACTCCGCGGCCTGAAAGCTCGAGGTGCACTGCGCCACGATGCCACCGGGGAAGTCCAGCCGGAAGGCGATGTTCTCATCCACTTGGCTGAACCGCCTGGGATCGGCGGCCCACTGATAAGCCGACACGGCGCTGGGTTCCTCGCCCACCAGCCAGCGAATCGTATTCACGCAGTAAACTCCCACATCCGGCAGCGAGCCGCCCCCCGAGAGCTTGGGATCAAGGTGCCACGCACCGCGCTCGAGGCGAGGCGGGAGAAAGATTCCGAAGGCGGAATGGATGTACTTCAGCCGCCCCAGTTTCCCGCTCGTGTACAGCTTCTTGAGCTCCAGGCTGGAAGGTTCAAAATACTTGCGGTAGGCGATCATCAGGCGCACGTCCGAGGCGCGGCAGGCCGCGAGCATCTGGCGGCACTCCTCCACCGAATTCGCCATCGGCTTTTCGCAGAGCACATGCTTGCCGGCGTTGGCCGCCTGAACGGCGTGGCGGGCGTGCGAACCGTTGTTGGTGGCGATGTAAACGGCCTCGACCTGCGGATCGCTCAGGCACGCCGGCAACTCATCGTAGGTGTAAGACGCCCCGGCGCCGAACTTCCGCGCCAGGCGCTGGGCTTTGAGCTTGTCACCACTCACCAGCGCCACCAGTTTTCCCTTCTTGCTATGCTTGAAGCCGGGCAAGATCGCCCGCTGCGCAAATCCGCCTAATCCAATCACCGCATATCCCACCGGTTTGGAAGCCGCCATATTCCTCCTCTGTCTGATTCAATGTGTAGGGAGAATACTTCCCGACTTTTGCTTGGCTGTCAAGCGTAAGACGAGAGCGCGTTGAGGCAACCCTCGCGCTGGAAAGCCGGAGGCATCTCACAAGTCAGGGCGGCAGAGCCGCTGTGAGCGCCAACCGAGCGCTAATTTGGACCGGCTTAGGCAAACCCTACCCCTACAACGAGCGGATTCAGAGAAAACTGACGAACGAACCGGGAATGTTGATGAAAACAAAGTACGGCGCACTCGTGAACCCCCACCGGTCGATAATGCTGAGTGGCGTCCGCCGGTCCCTTTTCGCATGTCCGAGCCAACACTTCGGTCAAAATGCCCTCTTCCACGAAGCAGCATGCCCTGCGACGGCGCTTTCGCCGGGCGCCCGGGCCGGGTGAGAGGCTAGTTGAGTTTGTTACCGAC
>Ga0326727_10001202_pt1 | contig 98377 bp, 83 predicted proteins | sample MB2enrmetagenome_FD_207643 | JGI IMG/M metagenome (GOLD analysis project Ga0326727, IMG submission 207643) | Lab enriched peat soil microbial communities from McLean, Ithaca, NY, United States - MB29MY | ecosystem: Environmental > Terrestrial > Soil > Wetlands > Peat | place: USA: New York... | reverse complement strand
TTTTGAGCTAAAGAAGACTACGTCAGCGCCCTGATGACCGCCTTACGAAACGGTTCCCACCTCAGGCGACCTTCAACCGGTTTGTGTCCTAAGCCGAACCTGACTCGAACACTGCAGGGACATCGGCACTGGGCCGTTTCCTCCGGTTACTGCCGTAACGGCCAGCGATGCCTTTGGCGTTGACCTTACCTTCGTCCAAACCTACAGTCAGGCGCAGGGGGATGTATGAAGGATATCCATGAGGTTTTGCGTCGCAAGCAGGCGCAGTACACGCAGTTGGGCAAGCAGATTGAAATGTTGCAGCAGGCTGCCGAAAAACTGCGCGAAGTCGCGCCCTTGCTTGCGGAAAATGATGTCGAGGACGATAGCGCAGTGCTCGCGGAAGTGGACGACGAAACCAACGCGATGGCTGCAAAAGCCAGCGCTCAAGCCGCGCCAGCCGCGTCCAAACCGGGGCGCAGTGCAACTCCGCGCTGGCCGTAGACGCCTGAGGTACAGGCAAAGCGCGAGGCGGGAGGCTCGGGCGCATGACATTGCAGGCATTACTGGTGTCCAAGGATGAACCGACGGCGGAAACGCTGATTCAGGTTCTGACGCAGTTCGGCGTGGCCGTGGATCGGTCTAACGACGCCGATGTCGCCGTAACGCGGCTGCAGGAGGAGCGCTTCGATCAGGTCATCGTGGACTTCGATGATCCCGCAGCGGCCTCTCTGCTGCTCGATGCTTGCCGCCACCTTGTCGGCCCCGACCGCAAACCGCCGGTCACCGTCGCCTTGCTGCACGACGCCTCGCAGATCCGCTCGATCCTAGGCGCGGGAGCCCATTTCATCCTCACCAAACCCATCACCCCAGAGCAGGCTCAAACCACCTTGCGCGCCGCCACCGCTCTGCTGAAACGCGAACGGCGGCAATCGTTGCGGGTCGCTGTCCAAGCCGAGGTTTCGATCCATATCGACGACAACAATACTGTCGAAGGTATCCTACTCGACCTGAGCACCGGCGGCATGGATGTGCTGACCGCCAAGCCGCTTTCATCCGGGGTCCTGGTTCGCGCCTCTTTCCAACTTCCCGACGGTGGGGGCGGTATCGAAGGGGATGCGGAAGTTGCCTGGAGTACCCCTAATGGTCAAACCGGCTTGCGCTTTCTCGACATGGACGCCAACATGCGTGACGAACTAAACGAGTGGCTGGCGACCCGTTCGCACGATGCCTTACCCGAGGAGCCGGACGCCGTCACCCAATGCAAACTCACCGACCTTAGTCTGGGCGGGTGCTATGTGGAGACCGAATCTCCTTTCCCGCAGTCCTCAGCCGTTGACCTGTGCCTGCGTGCCGCCGGGATGGAGATTCACGCCGAAGGTTTGGTCCGGGTTATGCATCCCGGACACGGCATGGGCATTGAATTCCCCGCCCGCACCGAAGAGCAGCGCAAGAGCGTCGGCGAGTTCATTGAATTCCTCACCGGCCAGCCCGGCGCCACGCCGCAACTGGAAATTTCTCCGCGTTCTCTGGTCGCCAACGTGGTCGACCTCAGCCCAGCCGATAGCACCGCAACCGAAGCGGATGATCCCCTCCTGGAATTACTGCGGACCGGCAATACGCTGGAGGAAGAAGCTTTTCTCGACGAACTCCGCCGCCAGCGAAATCCGGAGAGCGTCAACCAATAGACGCCCGCCCATCAGCCTTTCCCCCACTTAGCACTCTGATCGCAGCAAAAAAGCGGGAACCAGACCGGCACCCCGTCTTTAGTGTCGGCCCAGCCCCCGGTGGTCTGTTCCACCTCGTTGGCCGCAGACTACCCCGACACCCATTCTGAATGGTTTCGGCTCGGTTAATTTTCCGATAATTTTCCAATGCAATAGAATTGCTCTGCCCATTAGAGACGCGGCAAACCGCGTCTCTACCAAGAAAGTGTCAGTCCAAGGTAAAGGTCCGTTGCCGAGAGGTCCGATCTCGCGTGCATTGCTGCTGGCTGGCGCTTGCCTGCTGGCCATCACTCCGTTCTTCAGATGGGGCAATCCGTCCGGGCATGATTTCGAGTTCCACATGTATTCCTGGATGGAAGTCCTTGGCCAATGGAAGCACGGCATCGTCTATCCACGCTGGGCGGCTTCGGCTTACTGGGGGTACGGCGAGGCGCGTTTTTTATTTTATCCGCCGGCCTCATGGACTTTGGGCGCCGCGCTCGGGGCTGTTCTGCCCTGGAAGATGGTGCCGGGCGCGTATTGCTGGGTAGCGCTCATGCTTGCCGGAGCGGCCATGCACCGGCTGGCCCGGGAGTGGCTCTCCGCCCCGGAGGCGTTGTTTGCAGCCGCGTTCTACGCGCTGAATCCCTACCACTTGTTGATCGTCTACTGGCGAAGCGCATACGCCGAACTGCTGGCCAGCGCCCTGCTGCCGCTTCTGCTGCTTTGTGTTCTGCGACTGACGAGACCCGGTTTCAGGCCAGTGCTATGGCTCGGCCTCACGCTGGCCGCGGCCTGGCTGACGAACGCACCCGCAGCCGTCATGATTCATTACTCTGTGGCTGGACTGGCGGCGGTTTTGGCGGTGCTGGAGCGATCATGGCGTCCACTGGCGCGAACCGCGCTTGCCATCGCGCTCAGCGCTGGCTTGGCATCGTTCTATCTGATTCCTGCGGTTTACGAAACAAGATGGATCAATATCGGCGAGGTGCTGTCGCCGGGCGTGCGTCCGCAAGATAATTTTCTTTTTACCATCCTCGCCGATCCCGATCACAACCGTTTCAATCTCTTGGTTTCGATCATAGCGCTCGCCGAAATCGGCGTCCTCGCCCTCGCGATCTGGGGCTCGCGCGGCTGGTGGACGAAACGCTTGGGAGTGGTCTCTGACCAGCGCCCGTGGACGCTGCTTTCCGCCTGGGGCGCGGTCAGTGCGGTCCTGATGTTTTCCGTAAGCAATTTGCTCTGGCAGCTCTTGCCTAAGCTCCGCTTCATGCAGCTTCCCTTCCGATGGCTACTCTGCATGAATGCCGCGTTGGCAATCCTTCTGACCTTGGCCGCCAGGCGCTGGGCCTGGCGCTGGCTGGCGTCTGCCGTTCTACTAGCCGCGGTGATCGTTGCTGGGTATCGTACGCAGCCGCCTTGGTGGGAAATAGCCGGCGATATCCGCGCGATGAACGCTGCCGTCGCGGGCGGCGCCGGTTACGAAGGCACCGACGAATACGTGCCGGCAGGCGCCGACTCCTACGAGCTGAACCAAAGTCTGCCGCTGGTCAGCGACGAGGCGGGAGCGCCGGTTCTGAGCCAGATACTGGCATGGCAGCCGATGGAGAAACACTTCCGGGTCCACGCTGCCGCACCGCAAAATCTGACCCTGCACCTGTTCAACTACCCAGCATGGAAGGTGGCTGTGAACGGCAAAGACATCACAACCCGGACAACCGATGTCACCGGCCTGCTAGTCGTTCCTGTTGTCGCCGGAGACAATGACGTACAGGTCCATTTCCGCCGAACGCGCGATCGTTGGGTTGGAGACGCCGTCTCGCTGATCAGCCTGGCCTTGCTAGTAGTCGCCTGGATAAATGCCCGTCGAACCTCGCGGAGCCCTTCATGACCTCCCGCGCCGTTCTTCTGGCAACCTCGAACCCCGGCAAGCTCCGCGATTTTGCTGGAGCCGCTGCACCCTGCGGCGTCACCATCGCGACCATCCCGAACTTCTCATCGCTGCCCCAGGTGGTCGAAGACGGGACCACGTTCGAGGAGAACGCGCGCAAGAAAGCTGAGTCATACAGCCTGGCTGTTCCCGGAGAACTGGTTCTGGCCGACGACTCCGGCCTAGAGATTGCCGCGCTCGGTGGCGCGCCTGGCGTTCACTCCGCGCGCTACGCTGCTGACGAACCGCACACCGCCGAGTGCAATTCGGACGACGAAGCCAATAACTCGCGCGTGCTGCATGAACTGAAAGGGGTCACGGAACAAAAGCGCACCGCGCGATTCGTCTGCGTGCTGGCCGTGGCCCGCGACGGCCATGCGCTGCACACATTCCGTGGCACTGCTGAAGGCATCATCCTTGACGCGCCGCGGGGGAAAAACGGTTTTGGATACGACCCGCTGTTTTATTTCCCGCAAATCGGCAAGACCTTTGCCGAACTGAGCGCGGAAGAAAAAGCGCGATACAGCCACCGTGGCGCAGCTTTCCGGGCATTCCTGGAGTGGTATCGGGCAAGCTCTCCTTGACTTCCCTTCGCGCGGAAAATGATAATGACTAGTTTTCATATCGGATCACGTAAGGAGCAGTCACCGTGGCATCATCCGCCAGTTCCGTTGCTCCAGTTGCCGTCGCACCAAAGATAAAACCGGGCGTCGCTCCGCTGCGGGCGGGCGAGGGAACATCGTTCCTGCTGCGCCGTCTGCATTCGCTCACCGGCGTCATACCCATCGGAGCTTTTCTTCTTGAGCACTTCATCTCGAACGCCGAAGCCTTCAAAGGTCCGATGGCCTATGGAAAGCAAGTCGAGTTCCTGAACAGCCTGCCTTTTGTACTCGGCCTCGAAATTTTCTTTATTTGGATTCCGATCCTCTACCACGGCCTCTACGGCATCTATATCTGGTATCAGGGCGAGACCAATGTCGCCGCTTATCCGTGGCAGGGCAACTGGCTCTACACGTCGCAGCGCTGGACCGGCATCATCGCACTCGTCTACATGGTGCAGCACACGTATTACCTGCGCTTCACCGGCGTGCATCTGCCGACGCACCCCATGCAGTCGTTCGCCAAAGTGCAGGGAGAATTTCAGAATCCGTGGATGATCGCCTTCTATGCGGTCGGCATCATCGCCGCTTCCTGGCATTTCAGCTACGGCCTGTGGCTGTTCTTCGCGAAATGGGGCATTACTACGGGTGTAAGGGCGCGCCGCTGGTTTGGATATCTCTGCCTGCTGCTGGCGCTGGGCTTGGTATCGATCGGCGCGGCCAGCATGTACGGATTCCTGAAGACACCGCTGCAGCCCTTGGATTCAAGTTCGAGTTCGGAAAATATCGTAATGCGCTAGAGTCAAGGTTGGGTGACACGGCCCGGGCCTGGCCCGGGAACCATATTCAAAAAGATCGGACTCATACAGCATGGCAGCTCCGAGAATCATCGTAGTGGGCGGAGGCCTCGCGGGTCTATCCGCCGTTATCAAAATCGCTGAAATGGGCGGAGAAGTTGACCTGTTCTCGATCGTCCCGGTAAAGCGCTCGCACTCGGTTTGTGCACAGGGCGGGATCAACGCCGCCAAGAACCTGAAGGGCGAAGGCGATTCCACCTGGATTCATTTCGACGACACCATCTACGGTGGCGACTTCCTCGCCAACCAGCCGCCGGTCAAGGCCATGTGCGAGGCCGCTCCCGGAATCATCGATCTGCTCGACCGTATGGGCGTCCCGTTCAATCGCACTCCCGAGGGACTGCTCGATTTCCGCCGCTTCGGAGGCACGCTCTACAACCGTACAGCCTTCGCCGGAGCGACCACCGGCCAGCAATTGCTCTATGCGCTGGACGAGCAGGTTCGCCGCTACGAATCCGAAGGCAAGGTGAAGAAGTACGAACACTGGGAGTTTCTCTCGGCCGTGCTTGACGGGAAGCGCGTCTGCCGCGGTATTTGCGCGATGGATTTGCGGACGATGGAAGTACGCACCTTCCCCGCCGACGCCATCATCATCTGCACCGGCGGCATTGGCGCCATCTTCGGCAAGTCCACCAATTCGGTCGTCTGCACGGGATCGGCACAGTCGGCGCTTTATCAGCAGGGCTGCTACTACGCAAACGGTGAGTTTATTCAGGTGCATCCTACCTGTATCCCCGGCGAAGACAAGCTGCGCCTCATGTCGGAATCGGCCCGTGGCGAAGGCGGACGCGTCTGGGTTCCCAGGACTCCGAACGACCCGCGCGATCCCAAGTCCATTCCTGAGAAAGAGCGATGGTACTTCCTCGAAGAGTGGTATCCGAAATACGGCAACCTTGTCCCACGCGATGTGGCCACGCGCGCAATTTTCAAAGTGGTGTTCGAGGACAACCTCGGCATCGACGGCAAGCCGATGGTTTATCTCGACCTCACCCACATCGACGCCAAGACTCTGGACCGCAAGCTGGAAGGCATCCTGGAAATCTACGAGAAGTTTGTGGGCGATGATCCGCGCGTCACGCCCATGAAGATTTTCCCCGGCATGCATTACACCATGGGAGGCCTCTGGATCGATTACAAGCAAGCCACTAATATCCCCGGCATCTACTCCGCAGGCGAGTGTGAATTCCAGTATCACGGCGCGAACCGGCTGGGCGCGAACTCGCTGGTGTCATGCATCTTCGGCGGCTTCATCGCCGGACCGAGCGCCGTGCAGTACGCGAAGAACCTGCAAGGCGCGCCCACGAACGGGCACTTCGACGCCGAACGCAAGCGCCAACAGGAAATCAACGCGATGCTGATGAAAGCCGACGGCAGTGAGAATCCGTTCCTGCTGTGGCGCGAACTCGGCGAGGTCATGACGGCAAACTGCACCGTCATCCGCTACAACAAGAAGTGCGAGGCAGCGGACGCCAAGGTGGTAGAACTGCTGCAACGCTACCAGAAGATCAACCTGAGCGACCGCTCACAGTGGGCAAATACGACCATCGCCTTCGCGCGCCAGCTTTACAACATGCTGCAGTTGTCGCGGGTAATCGCACAGGGAGCGGCCATGCGCGATGAATCTCGCGGCTCGCACTACAAGCCGGATTTCCCGGAACGCGACGACAAGAACTGGATGAAGACCACAAAGGCAAGCTTCGCGCCCGATTTGGATGAGCCGAAGTTTGAGTTCGAGCCGGTGGATGCGAGTCTGATTCCGCCGCGACCGAGGAAGTACTGAGATTGTCAATATGTTCGAGTCGTTAAGTAGCGGTCATTCGTATTCTCGAAAGTATCTTGCGCTCTGGATTCTAGTCGCAGTCATTTGGATCGCTACTGCTGTTCGGATGATTGTTCACCACAATGACCTTGGATGGTTCCTCATGCCGGTCTGGGCCTTAGCGCTAGTTATATGGCTCAATCGCGCGTTGAAGCAACGAACTAAAGGCTAAGAGCATAAATGGCAAACGCAAAAACCGTAATCCTAAAGATCAAACGCCAACTCACCCCCGAGGCCAAGGCGTCGTGGGAAGAGTTCGAGATTCCTTACAAGCCGAACATGAACATCACGTCGGCGCTGATGGAGATCGCGGCCAACCCCGTCACCCGCGATGGCAAGCAGACCACGCCTATCACCTACGACTCGTGTTGTCTCGAGGAGATCTGCGGCTCCTGCGCCATGCTCATCAACGGACGCGCCGGCATGGCCTGCTCCTCGCTGATCGATCATCTCGATCAGCCCATCAAGCTCGAGCCCTTGGCGAAGTTTTCCGTGGTCCGCGATCTGGCGGTTGATCGCAGCGTGATCTTCGAGAACTTGAAAAAAGTCAAAGCCTGGGTTCCGGTTGACGGAACTTACGACCTCGGCTCCGGCCCGCGCATGAGCGCCGAGGACCAGGAAGTGGCCTATCCGCTGTCGCGCTGCATTTCGTGCTGTTGCTGCATGGAAGCTTGTCCGCAATTCAACGAAGACACAGGATTCGTCGGCGCGGCCACCATCTCGCAAGTCCGGCTGTTTAACACGCATCCTACCGGCAAGGCGCTGAAGCGCGAGCGGCTGACGGCTCTCATGGGCGACGGCGGCATCCAGGAATGCGGCTACGCGCAGAACTGCGTTGAGGTTTGCCCGAAGGATATTCCGCTGACCACGTCGATTGCCGACGTCGGCGGGCAAGTCATGAGGCAAGCGCTCGGCGATTTGTTCCGCAAGTAGAGACGGGGCTTGCCCCGTCTCGGCTGGCGCCATCGCCGGACACACCGCTGGCAAGACGCGGCAAGCTGCGTCTCTATGCTCCGTCGTTCCCCAAAATGGTGTTTTTCTCCGCCTCGGCCCCTGAAAACAGCGGATTGCCCGTTGGTAACCATAGGTAACTCCCTTAAGTAAGGGGTCTTAGGCCGAATTGCTTCATGAATTTGTTGACCTGTGGTTTACAATCGTCCTTCCTCTCGGCAGATGGGCATTTTTCCCACCGCCGAAAGTTGTCCAAAGTACCGATGCAATGGCAATGACGCGAAGCTCCAAGACGCCGGCAACGCTGCTACCGATGATGCTCGCGATCGTCCTTGCGCTGGTAGCGCCGCAAACCGCCTCTGCCCTGCGCCGCGCTAGCCACCATCACCGCATCCTGCATGGCATTCGCCGCTTGCTCTGGTATCCGATGTTCCGTCCTTCGCACGATTCCCAGCTACGGCAAAACGAAGAGATTGACCGCCTCGGCCTGCCCCGCATTCAGGACGATGCTCAACTGGAAGCGCTCAAGGTCTCGGGCGAACTGGTGCCTATCGAGGCGAGCGAGTCCCTCAAGATCGAGCCGAGTCTTGATCCCTCACGCCGCTTTTGCCGCCCCTGGACGCGCGATTTCGTGCAGGATCTTTCTGAAGTTTATTACCGCCAGTTCCACGCCCAGATCCAGGTAAACTCGGCGGTCCGCACCGTCAAGGTGCAGAAGAAGTTGCGCCGCCGCAATCGCAACGCGGCTCCAGCGGAAGGGGACACGGCGTCTTCTCATCTTGCCGGCATCACGGTCGATCTGCAACGCCGCGGCATGACGATCGAGCAGATGCGCTTCGTCGAGAACTACCTGTTTTATCTGAAGGCACTTGGCCTGGTTGAGCCCGAAGAAGAGCGCCGCCACTGGTGTTTCCACGTGATGGTTTCCCAACGCTATAGCGACTGGCGGGAGACGCAGACGCTCTTCCCGCGTCCGCCGGTGCCCGAGCCGGGCACGGCTCCGGTCAACGCCACGGCAACGGCAATGACCGCGGCCAACTGACGTCTGCCTCCGCTACAATTTCCACAGCATGATCGTTCTGATGGCTGGTCTCCCGGGAACCGGGAAAACCACGCTCGCTCGCGAATTGGTCAGGCGCACGCAAGGCGCTGGCGCTATTCTTAGCAAAGACGAGATCCGCGCCGCCCTGTTTTCGCCCGAGGATGTCGAATACTCCATCCAGCAAGATGACTTTGTGATGGAGGTGATGCTCGAAGCCGCCCGCTTTCTGTTGCATAAAACTCCCGCGCGCAAGGTGCTACTCGATGGCCACACCTTCTCCCGCCGTTCCCAGGTTGACCGGGTTCTCCAGTTTGCCGGCGACCTCGATCAGCCCTGGACGATCATCGAGTGCACCTGTTCCGACGAATCCGCCCGCCGTCGTCTCGACCTTGTGCCCGATCCCTCACACCCAGCGCACAATCGGACGTTTGCGCTCTACCTGGAAGTCAAAGCGCGCTTCGAGCCGATCACGTATCCGAAGACAATGATTTCTACTGACCAACCACTTGAGGAGTGCGTCAAACAAGCTCTGGGCGCCGTAACTGCCGGATGAGTGATGCGATGGAGCGAGGGGCATCTCGCGAGCCTGCCCGTTTTGCCGGAGCCCCGAGCGCCGCCGAGGGGACGTCGAAAGGTCACGCCGGGCCGGGAGGTCCGGCTTTCCACCAGCAACAGGATCGACTGTCGTACAATTAAGGCCGACCAAAATACCTTACAGGAGCATCCATGCGAACTCTAATCCATACGCTCATCCTGATCGTCTCCACATCCCTGCTCAGCGCCGCACAGACGGCAACTGCGCCATCCGCCTCCAAAGCCGCTGCCGCCGAACCAACAGCCATCATCCATACCACCGCCGGCGACATGCACTGCACCCTGTTTCCGAAGGTAGCTCCGATCGGAGTCGATAATTTTATCGGCCTGGCTACTGGCACCAAAGACTGGACCAGTCCCATCGGCCACGCCAAGAAGCACGGCGTCCCACTTTATGACGGCACCATCTTTCACCGCGTGATTCCCGATTTCATGATTCAAGGCGGCGACCCTGCCGGTAACGGCGGAGGCGATCCGGGCTACCAGTTCAAGAATGAAACTTCGTCCGCCGTCAAGTTCGACCGCCCCGGGCGTCTGGCCTATGCCAATGCGGGACCTGACACCAACGGGTCGCAGTTCTTCATCACTGAGGAAGCCTATCCCAGCCTCAATGGCGGCTATACCATCTTTGGCCAGTGTGACAATGCCGCTGTCGAAGTGGTCAAGAAGATTGCCCGCATGTCTCGCGATTCCCGGGACTTTCCTGTGCATCCCGTCAAGATCACGCACATTGAGATCCATGGCGCGGGCGAGGCCGCTGATCCGGCTGCGGCTCCGAAACCGTCGGCGGGCACGAAGAAACCCATGTAGAGACGCGGCTTGCCGCGTCTGAGACGGGGCGAGCCTCGTCTCTACAGAAACAATGACTTGAGAATTGAAGGGAAACTATGACCCGTACACCTGGAATCTATGCCGTGATCGAAACCAGCGAAGGCACGATTATTTGCCGCCTGTTTGAGAAGGATGCCCCCAAGACCGTCGCTAACTTTATCGAGTTGAGCGAAGGCAAGCGCGAGTGGACGCATCCCACTACGCACAAGAAGACCAAAGATCCTCTCTACCACGGGACGATTTTTCATCGGGTGATTCCCGGCTTCATGATCCAGGGTGGCGACCCGATGGGCACTGGATTCGGCGGTCCCGGCTACCAGTTCGAAGACGAAACCAAAGGTTCGCCACATCGTTTCGACAAGGCGGGCAAGCTGGCAATGGCGAATGCCGGCCCCAACACCAACGGATCGCAGTTCTTCATCACCGTCGGCAACACCGACTGGCTCACCGGCAAACACACAATTTTCGGCGAGGTGGTCGAGGGATACGAGATCGTGGAAACAATCTCGAAGGCGGCGCGCAATCGCCAGGATCGTCCCAACAAGGACGTAGTCGTAAAGTCCGTCAGGATCGAGCGCTAATACTGTCCGCAATAGAAAGGCCGGTGCGTGCCCCACAGCCTGCCCTGAGCTTGCCGAAGGGTCCCGCGGTTTTCGAGGCGTGGGGATTGTGCCCACTCCCCTGTGAGCGGCGTCACATCAACCTGTGACCGTCAGCCTAGTTTCCCTATCTGCAATCTATAATGATGGATAACTTTCCAGCCTTTGGAGGCAAGTCGCATGGCGTCATTTAACGGAGTCCCTCTCCCAACTAAGGGGCAGAGGATCGAATACAGCAACGGCAAGTACCGTGTTCCCGATCGCCCAATTATCCCTTTCATTGAGGGGGACGGCACTGGCCGTGATATATGGAAAGCTTCGGTTCGCGTATTCGATGCCGCCGTCGAAAAGGCGTATCAGGGGACGCGCGCCGTAGCCTGGTACGAAGTCTTTGCCGGCGAAAAGGCGAAGGCCCGCTTTCAGAACTGGCTGCCTGACGACACGGTCAGCGCCATCCGCGAATTTCGCGTCGCCATCAAAGGGCCGCTGACCACGCCGGTCGGAGGCGGCATCCGCTCCCTCAACGTCGCCCTGCGCCAGATCCTCGATCTCTATTCCTGCGTGCGCCCGGTGAAGTACTATGCCGGAGTGCCTTCGCCGGTGAAGCATCCCGAGCGCATGAACATCGTCATCTTCCGCGAAAACACGGAAGATGTTTACGCCGGCATCGAATGGGAAGAAGGCACGCCCGATTGTGCCCGGCTGATCGAATTCCTCAACAAAGACATGCTGAAAGGCGGCAAGAAGCAAATCCGCCTCGATTCCGGCATTGGCATCAAACCCATGTCCGTGACCGGCACCAAGCGTCTGGTGCGCATGGCGATCAAGCATGCTCTCGAACACAAGAATAAGGCGGTCACTCTGGTCCACAAAGGAAACATCCAGAAGTTCACCGAAGGTGCGTTCCGCAAGTGGGGCTACGAACTCGCCACCGAAGAATTCCGCGACAAAGTCGTCACCGAGCGCGAGAGCTGGATCCTGGACAACAAAGACAAGAATCCCAATCTCACCGTCGAGGAGAATGCGAACCTCATCGAACCCGGCCTCGAGTTCGCCCAGGAAGATTTCCGCCAGGCCATCTACAAAGAGGTGAGAGCCTGTCTCGATTCCATCTACTCTACGCACGGCAGAGGCGCATGGAAGAAGAAGCTGATGATCAACGACCGCATCGCCGACTCCATCTTCCAGCAGGTGGTGACTCGTGCCGACGAATACAGCGTACTGGCCACGCCCAACCTGAACGGCGATTACATTTCCGATGCCTGCGCGGCGCAGGTTGGAGGCCTCGGCATCGCTCCCGGAGCGAACATCGGTGACGGCTACGCCATTTTCGAAGCCACCCACGGCACCGCTCCCAAGTACGCCGACAAGGACGTCATCAATCCCGGCTCCGTGATTCTTTCGGGCGTCATGATGTTCCGCTTCCTGGGATGGACGGAAGCCGCCGATTTGATCGAGCACAGCCTGGAGCGCACCATCGAGCAGAAGAAAGTCACCTACGATTTCGAGCGTTTGATGGAAGGCGCAACCAAAGTGAAAACCAGTGAGTTTGCCAGTTGCATGATTGAAAACATGAACGTGGCAGTGGCAGCGGATTAAGTTAGATGATGGAGCGACGGGCATCCTCGCCCGTCCAGATGCGCCTTGGGGACGGGCGAGGACGCCCGTCGCTCCATTACCACGGAAAATTTATTTTAAGAAAGGAAACTCCATGCGCAATAAAGTAACGATCGTCGGTTCCGGAAACGTAGGTGCTACCACCGCTCATTGGATTGCCTCGAAAGAACTGGCTGATGTCGTCCTCATCGACATCATCGAAGGAGTCCCGCAAGGCAAAGGTCTTGACCTGCTCGAAGCCATGCCCGTCGAGAAGCGCGACTCCGCAATTCTCGGGACAAACGACTATGCCGATACCGCCAATTCCGACATCGTCGTCATCACCGCCGGAATTCCACGCAAGCCCGGCATGAGCCGCGACGATCTGTTGAATACCAACTTCAAAATCATGAGCGACGTAGTCAGCAAGGTCGTGCACCACTCGCCGGGCTGCATCCTCATCGTCGTTTCCAACCCGCTCGACGCCATGGCCCAAGCCGCCTACAAACTCAGCGGCTTCCCGCGTGAGCGCGTCATCGGCATGGCCGGCATCCTCGACTCCGCCCGCTTCCGGGCTTTTATTGCGCTGGAGCTGAAAGTCAGCGTCGAGAACGTAACCGCTTTCGTGCTCGGCGGGCACGGCGACACTATGGTCCCACTTCCCCGCTATTCGACGGTCGCCGGCATTCCCATCACCGAACTCCTGGACAAGGCCACTCTCGACCGCATCGTGCAGCGCACCCGTGATGGCGGCGCCGAGATCGTGAAATATCTCAAGACCGGATCGGCTTACTACGCACCGTCGGCCGCCACCACCGAGATGGTCGAGGCTATCCTCAAAGACAAGAAGAAAATTCTCCCGTGCGCCGCCTACCTCAACGGAGAGTACGGCATCCACGGGCTTTTTGTCGGCGTCCCGGTAAAACTCGGATCCAAGGGGATTGAACAGATCATCGAGATCAAACTCACCGCGGAAGAGAAAGCGGCCCTCGATAAGAGCGCGGCCGCAGTGAAGGAACTCATTGCGGTGATCAACGTCTAGGCCTTGAGGGCCCGGGAAGGGCACGACTTCAGTCGTGCCACAGGTGGCCTAAGTTCAATCGGCTTTAGCCGCTGAGGGCAACGGCCTGCCGCGAACTGCGGGTTGCTCCGTCCGTCCGATTTCCAAAATTGTGCCCCTGGCGCACTCAGGGTACGATCATAGTCCTATGCGAGCATTCAAGGTTTCGCTAAACGGCAAGGAGCTGTGTCTGGCGGGCGTCGGAGAGCGCGGAGTTCTAACGGCGATTGTTGACTGGGTAGCGGGAGATCGGGGCGAAGAATTGTCTCTGCAGGTGGGCGGCCTCGCCAATGAGGAACACCTCAAGTGGACAACGCAAAAGCGCCTTCGCGTCGGTGATGAAATTCGAGTCAAGATCGTCGAGGCAGCTTCAGTTGACAGACCTGTCAAGAAACAGCCGATTGACCCAACAGAAACGCTCAGAGCTAAAAAGCGTTACGTGCGGATGATCGCTAAGGAACTTGGATGGAAAATCCAGTCACGGGTAAAGTGATCTCGCCAGCTTCTGCAAGTGGGTAGGTCAAAGACCGACCCTCATCTGATTTCTCTTTCGTGATCGCCCCACTCTCGCTATAGTGTCTGAGACCAGCACACGATGGACTTCGATCAGCTCGAAATCTTCCTGGAAGTGGCGCGCCTCTCGAGCTTCTCCCGCGCGGCGGAGAAGCGTTTTCGCACCCAGCCCGCCGTTTCCTCCCAGATTCGGGCGCTGGAAGAAGAAGTCGGCGCTCGTCTGCTCGACCGCTCCGGTGGCCGCGTTTCGCTCACCGCATCCGGCAAATTGTTTTTCAAGTACGCGGAAGAGACGCTGGACCGGCGCAAAACCATCCTTACCGAGATTGCCGAGACCGAGCGCGTGCCCCGCGGCGAAATTGTCGTGGGCGCCAATGAGGGTACCTGCCTGCACATCCTGCCCGAGGTATTCGCGCAATTCAAACGCGACTACCCCAACGTCGCCGTCAGCATCAAGCGCTCCGACTACGCCCGAATTCTCGAGTCGATCATCGAGAACGTGGTGGACTTTGGCGTGGTCTCGCTGCCCGTGACTGACAACCGGCTCGAGGCGCAGATGATTCACCGCGACGAACTCGTCGTGATCACGGCCCCGAGTCATCCACTCGCGGCGAAGAAGAGCGTTACCGTGGCCGAAGTTGCGACCTATCCACTGGTTTTGCCCAAACTCGGCCACACCCGCGACGCACTCGACGCGTTGTTCTACGACCATCACTTGAAGCCGAACCTGGCCATGGAACTCGATTCGAGCGAACTGCTGAAGCGTTTTGTGGCGGCCGATGTCGGTGTGGGCTTTATCGCCCGGTCGAATATCGAGGAGGATATCCGGGCCAAGGTTCTGGTTGCGATCACCCTTGCCGACGCGCAAATCCGGCGCGACCTGGCCATCGTGTTCCGCAAAGACAAATCGCTCAGCCGCGCCGCCAAAGCCTTCATGGACATTGCGGTCAAGCAGAAGAATTTCTCGACGTCCATGGCTGGGGCTGGGAAGCGATCGAAATGAAGAGGGTCGCGCGTTTCGTGTGCTGCTTGTGCTTGCTGCTTCCGGCCGCCACGGCTCAGAAACCGTCCTCCAGCGGCAAAGTTTCCTCAGTCGCCGCCAAGCTCATCGCGCTGAAAGTGACGGGCACGGCGCGCTACTCCGACAAAGAAATTCTGGCCGCCAGCGGCCTGCAGCTCGGCCAGCCCGCCGCCGATGGCGATTTCAAAGAAGCAGTGCAGCGCCTGGGCAATTCCGGCCTGTTCAGCAACGTTGTCTATTCCTATTCTTCTTCAGGCACCGGTGTGAAACTCGAGCTGCAGCTCACCGATATTGACGCGAGCAAGCTGGTTCCCGCACACTTCGAAAATCTTGTCTGGTTTACGGATGCCGAGCTCCTCGTCGAATTACAGCGGCGGGTTCCTCTTTTCCAAGGAGAAGTGCCGCTCGCGGGAAACCTTGCAGATCGGATTGAAGAGGCGCTGCAGGCGATCCTCGACGAGAAGCAAATTCCTGGACGGGTGGACTATCTCCGCGAAAGCCCTGCCGAGGGCGGAAAAGTGATTGGCGCTTCCTACTCCGTCGAGGAACTCGATATTCGGATCGGCAACGTCGAGTTTCGCGGCGCGGGGCCGGACTTACTCCCCGGACTCCAGGCTGCATCTCGCAGACTCATGGGAGCACCCTACGTCCGAACCAGTCTTGCCAAGATCGCAACGATTGACTTCCTCCCTGTCTGTCTGAAGAGTGGATATCTCAAAGCATCTTTTGCAGACGCAGACGCGCGGATCGTGTCGCAAGGAAACGGCGAGGTCGAAGTGGCCGCGATCTTCCCCCTGACGCCTGGCAAGGTATACGTCACCTCAGGCGTTGTCTGGAAAGGCAATTCTGTGCTGAAGGCCGAGGAATTGCAGGGACTCCTCCACCTGCCGACCGGCCAGCCCGCCGACGCTGTGCGCCTGCTCCATGACCTCGAAAATGTCGGCAAGCTTTACCGCAGCCGCGGCTACATGACGGTCCACATCAAGCCCGACGCGCAGTTCGACGACGAGCACAGCGCCGTGCATTACGACCTGAACGTCGTCGAAGGCGACCTCTACAAGATGGGAGAGTTGGAGATCGCGGGGCTCGACACGCAGGCCACCGCTCGGATGCAGGCAGCGTGGACTCTGCGCGAAGATCAGCCCTACAACGCCGACTACCCCAGGAAATTTCTCGAAGATACCCGGCAACTTGTTCCCCGCGGCGTGCCGTGGAACATCAGCGTTCATGAATCGCTGGATGCGAAGGACAAGACCGTGGACGTGGAGATCCGTTTCAAGCAGCAATAACGCTGAAGACGGTGGCTTGCCGAGCACCAATATTTTTGCAACTCGGAGCTTGCAGCAGGAATCCTTATATTGACATCATGATAGTGAGATTGTGAGCCTCCATCTTTCGAGCGTTGAAATACACCCGGTTTCACAGGAGACGAAAATTACAATGAACGTAAATCGAATTGCCGTTGCGGTTCTCGGATTGCAAATGTTGGCCGAGCTGGCGGTTCCGGCGCTGGCTGCCGGTAAGAACCAGACTTTGACCGGCGAAGTGAGCGACGCCATGTGCGGCGCAAAACATGAAATGCCCGGCCAGCCCGCGGATTGCACACGCGGATGCGTAAAGCACGGATCAAAGTACGCGCTCGTGGTCGGAGACAAGGTCTACACCCTGGAAACCTCGGATAAAGCCGCGCTCGATAAGCTGAACGACCTGGCGGGAGCGAAAGCAAAGGTAACCGGAGAAGTGGATGGCACTACGATCACGGTAAAGTCGGTGGCCGCGGGATCTTAAGAGCAGTGGTTAGTGGTTAGTTGATAGGGAGCAAAATAAAAAACCGGCGAATTGCCCGCCAGCTTTCTTGTCTCCGCATTCCCGTTACTGTTGTTGAGTCTGGTCCGGATTATCGTCCCGCCGCTTCAGGGTTGGGCGATCATCGTCGCTCTTGTCGGTACCGGTGGACTTATCACTGGTCGAGGCGCGGCGCAGGCTCGGCTTGTTCCCATCCTTCTGTTCGAGGACTTTGTGCCGGTTTTCGATGACGGCCAGCCGCGCCTTCACGTCGTCAAACTCCGAGGTGTTCACGATGTACTGTGGGCGCGCCGGAAGAATGGTCGCGATCTCCTTTTGTGACGCCTCAATGCGGTCGGGCGTCTGCGGGTGCGAAGCGAAGGCTTTGGCGATCGTGCCCGGCTTCTTCTTCTCTTTCGCCTGAATCTTCTCGAAGAAGCTGATGAAAGCCTGCGGATCGTATCCCGTCTTGTACATATATTGCAGGCCGAGGTAGTCCGCTTCCGCCTCGAAATTGCGCTGGAACTTCATGAACGTGAGCGGCAAGGCCAGGCCGCTTGCTTCGTAGATTCCGTAACCTATGCCACCTCCGACGAAGATCAGAGGAATGGTTCCGATTTGCGCCCAATTCGCTCGCGTCATCTGACGCATCCCGTGGCGGGCGCAAACGTGTGAAATCTCATGCGCCATTACCCCGGCCAGTTCTGCCTCTTCGTCCGCCGCCAGAATCAGGCCCGAGTTCACGTAGAAGAATCCACCGGGAAGGGCGAATGCATTCACTTCGTCGGAGTCAATCACCTTGATGGTGAACGGCACCTGCGCGTCGGAATTGCGCACCAGATTTTGGCCGATGCGGTTGACGTACTCGTTGACCACTGGGTCTTGCACCAGCTTCACGCTTTGCTCGACCTGCATCGAGTACTGTTTGCCCATCCTGATTTCGCTTTCCAGCGAGTACCAGTCGCCCAAGCCGCGTCCGCCCACCTTGCGGTTGCCGATGGCATCCACGTCGTTCTTGCTGCCATCGTGCTTCACCTTGCTCTCATCAGGCTCCTGGACGGGAGGCTCACCTTGCGGAGCCGTTTGCGAGTCAGCGCTCGCCGAAGAATCCGCGGGCGGAGCCTGAGTTGAATCGGGGGTCGCCGAAGGGTCCTGCGGCGGAGCTGTCGTTGGTGCAGTCGACGGCTGTGTGCTTTGCGGCTGTGTGCTTTGCGGCTGCTGCTGCGGGTCGGGTGTTTGCGTGGTTTGATTCTGCGCCAGCGCAGCCACCGCCATCAGCGCCAGTAAACTCAGGGAAATCAGCAATTTACGGAAAGGCATTTCGGCACCCCATGGAAACCCGGTCGAATAAGACAATTATACCCCCGATGGCAAGTCGGGCTGAGCCGAGTTTCCCACTTAGTTGGACGCAGCCTCACACCGGAAAGTTACCCGTTATTTTGCGCTCTTTGCGTTTTCCGGCCGCCGGTGTACTATGGCGCGTTTTCGGAAACGAGGAACCGGATATGCTGGAACGCGGTATGCAGCAAAGCGGTATGTTGGACCGTCGCAGCTTTTTGTCGTCATCCTTCGCTTCGTCGCTTGCCGTCGGCGCCAGCCTGGCCTGGCGAGGAAATTTGTGGGCGCAACTGGAATCGCTGCCATCGAAGCTGCCGGAACGCTTTCTTTTCGACCATAACGAAGACGCCTATTGGCGCGAACTCCGCAAGCAGTTCCTGATTCCCGCGGACGAGATTTATCTCAATAACGGCACCGTGGGTTCCAGCCCCGCGCCCGTGCTGCGCGCGGTCTTTGAAGGCTATGAAGCATGCGAAAAGCTGAACGAAACCGACCCCGAGGACTATCCCATCTGGGGATATGCCTCATGGAACCAGTTTCGCGATCCGCTGGCCGCCTTTGTCGGTTGCAACCGCGACGAGATCGCGCTCCTACGAAATGCCACCGAAGCCAACAGCTACATTGCCAACGGCATCGATCTGAAGCCGGGCGACGAAGTGCTGATGACCGATCAGGAGCATCCCGGAGGCGAGCACCCGTGGAATCTGCGCGCCAAGCGCTACGGCATCGTGGCGAAGAAGATCACGCTGCCGAAACCGGTAGAAAATCCCGCGCAGGCGCTCAACCTGTTCAGCGACGCCATTACGCCGCGCACCCGCGTAATGTTCTTCAGCCACATCACCACATTTTCAGGCGTGGTACTGCCGGCCAAGGAGCTCTGTGCACTCGCTCGCAGCAAAGGAATTATTTCCGCGGTGGATGGAGCCCACGTTCCAGGAATGATGCGGCTCAATCTCCACGAGTTGGGCTGCGACCTGTATTCCTCCAGCCCGCACAAGTGGCTGCAGGCGCCCAAAGGCTCTGGCTTTCTTTACGTGCGCGACGAAATGATTGACCGTCTGTGGAACACGATCGCCACCGAAGGCTGGGACGAGGTAAAGCTTCGCGCCGAACGATTCCAGCGCATCGGCAGCTCGAACGTGCCCGCCCTCTGGGGACTGCGCGCCTCGATTCAACTGGCCAATGACATCGGCATGGACCGCATCGAACGCCGCCAGCGCCAGCTCTGCGACTACATCCTGGCGGCTATGCTGAAACGCGGCGCGGTTTCGTGGACTTCTCCCGACCCCTCGATGCGCTGCGCGATAGCGACGGTGAATGTGCCGCCGCTAGTTCGGATGGACCTCGAAAACTGGTTGTGGAAAGAAAAGAGAATTCGCATCCGAGGAGCCGACCCGCACAAGCTGCGACTCTCCACGCCTTACTACTTGTCGAAGCAAGAGATTGACCGGTTCCTGGATGCCTTCGACGAGTACAAGAAGTCGAAGGCGTAGGCAATAGTTTCGCGATTTGCTGAAAACCCTTGATCCAAGCCGTCTTTGGGCTCACTTCAGTTGACACCAGAAAACCGGCAGCGTATCGTCGCCTATTAAATGGTTTCAATATAGGTCGTCCCCCTCCCAGGAGAAGACGATGGTACCTTCCACCTGCCGTTTTAAACGCAGCCCCAGATTCGTTTTGATCGCTTCTGTTTTTCTTGCACTGCTGGCGTGTGCGCCGTGTCTGCTGGGGGAGTCTGCTTACGTTCGCGTCAGTCAGGCCGGCTATGAAGCTGGCCACGCGCCCTTTCGCGCGTATCTGATGACGCATTCCGCGGTAACAAACGCAACCTTCCAGGTGGTCAATTCGAAGGGCGAAGCAGCCGATTCGGGACGAGTCGGCGCGCTGCTCGGCACGTGGAGCCATAGCAAGACGGCGACCTACAACGTATACCCCTTGGACTTCGATGTTTCCAGTGGAGATCTCTATACGATCAAGATCTCAGACCCAGTGGCCGCGGCTTCGCCTGCTTTCGCGGTGGATTCTGCGGAGACGCTTTATTCCGGATTGCTGCTGAACACTCTGTTTTTTTATGAAACCGAGCGCGACGGGAAACATTTCATTCCCAACGCACTCCGCACCGCACCCGGGCACCTGAAGGACGGGAACGCGCACGTCTTTAACACGCCTCCGCTCGACAGCAACGACTTCATCGACAACGTGCCGCCAGCTCCGCCGCTGGCATCGGCGGGACTCCCGAACATCGATGCTGCTGGCGGCTGGTGGGACGCGGGCGACTATGAGAAATACGTTGAAACGGTCAGCTATACGACGGCACTGATGGAGATTGGAATTCGCGACTTCCCTAAACAGATGGGCGCGGGCGCTCCGGTGGATCCTCCCGTGCCGCCCGGTTCGATCTCGTACGCCGGAAACAGCGGGGCAGGCGCGCCTGTTTCGTCAGACTTTAGCGACGAAGCCAGGTTTGGCGTCGACTGGCTGATGAAGATGTGGGATGACAAGACGAAGACGCTCTACTACCAGGTGGACAATACGCAAGACTGGGACTACTACGGCGAGGGCGATCCCAGTTCTGCCGCCGGCAACTGCGGAGGCACCTATGCGAGTCCTTACTGCCTAATCACGGAATACGACATCTGGACGCTGCCGCAGGCGGCCGATCACTTCCAGCAACCCGGCGATCCGCGCCCGTGCGATCCGCTGACTACCTACTACACCTGCAATCGTCCGGTATATGTGGCAGGGCCTGCAGGCTCGCCGATCAGCCCGAATCTGGCCGGGCGCCTGGCGGCGGATTTTGCTTTGTGCTACCAACTGCAACGTGATTCCCATCCTGCGCTGGCGAATCAATGCCTCCAGGATGCCGAGGACGTGTTCGCGCTGGCGGACACTTCCTATCCAGACCCAGCTCCGGCGGAATATGGAGGCACGTGCAGTAGTTGCCTGCTCACCATTGCTCCCTTCGACGGCTATCCCGAAAACGTCTGGGACGACGATATGGAATTGGGCGCCACCGAGCTGTATTTTGCCTTGCAATCCGCGGACGGCGCGAAGAGTCTTCCAGCGGGATTGCCGCACACCAATGCGATGGATTATCTGGCGCAAGCGGCAACGTTCGCTCACAATTACATCACGCGAATCTACGACAACGGATTCACCGACACTTTGAACCTGTACGACGTCAGCGGGCTGGCGCACTTTGAATTGTATCGGGCGCTGGACATGGCCGGGAGTCCGCAGGGCCTGGCGGTTTCTGAATTGCGCATTCGATCACAATTGCTGCGCCAGGTGGCAGACGCGGTCACTCAAGCGGGGACGGATGCCTGGGGCTTTGGCTATGTGTGGAGTTATGGCGACACCACGGCGCACGGCGCGGGCCTTTCGGTCATGGCCAGCGAAGCAGCCTACATCACTCAGGCCAAGCGCTACGATACCTATGCGCAGCGATGGCTGGCAAACGTTCTGGGCGCGAATGCCTGGGGATCGTCGTTCATCGTGGGCGACGGCAGCACGTTTCCGAATTGTATCCAGCACCAGGTGGCGAATCTGGCGGGCGCGCTCGATGGGACTTCCGGAGGCGCGCCGGTACTGTGGGGCGCGGCGGTCGAGGGCCCGGGCGGTTATGCTTCTTCAGGCGTTCTTGATGGCATGATTCTGTGCCCGGCAAACGGATTGGACACATTCCGGAAATTCAATGGCAACGATGGCGCGTTTGATCGCTCGCAAGTTGCGGTGTATCAGGACAACATGCAGTCTTACAGCACAACGGAACCCGCGATTGACCTGACCGCGACGTCGTTTCTGATGTGGTCCTGGAGGCTCGCGGGGAAGCCGAGTTTCTGAGCCGTTTATGTCCAGCGAAACCAGCGCAAGGCGAGGATAAACGACACTCCGCCCCAAACTGCAAGCACAAACAACCTTCCCGATTGTGAGCCCAACGAAGCGCCTTCTAAGATCGTGGCCCTCAACGCGTCGTTGAGCGCGGTTAGCGGAAGCGCTTTGATAAAGGGCTGGGTGATCGCAGGAAATCTCTGGTAGGAAAAGAAGACGCCGGAGAAGATCCACATCGGCATCATGACCAGGTTGATGAGGCCGGAAACGGTTTCGATTTTCTGCGCCCGGCAAGCGGTTAAAAGACCGACGCCACCGAAGGCTACCGCTCCAAGCGAGCCGAGCAGGATGACCGAGAGGATCGATCCTCGTACCTGCATGTGAAAAACCAGCACGCCAAAGCCTAAAAGCAGTCCTACTTCTATCACCATCAGCACCAGGCGGCTGCTGGTCAGGGCCAGAAGGAAATCGCTGCGTCGCATGGGAGTGGCTACGAAGCGCTTCAACAGTTTGCGCTGCCGCATTTCGACCAGCGCGAAACCGACTCCCCACATGCCCGAGTTCATCAGGTTCATCCCCAGCAAGCCGGGAATCAGGAAATCGATGTAGCGCGATCCGGGCTCGCTGGAGGCTCGAGCGGAAGTGGCGACCGCATCTTTGCGTCCGGCGGCAGATTGTAGCGCGGCGTCGATTTCGGCGCGGGAGAGCACGCTCTCCGGGCGATCGGGATCGTAGTAATAGGTGTAGCTGCCGTCGGGATTCGACTCGATTGCCAGATCGAATTTGCCGAAGTGGAAGGCCTTGAGCGCGGCATCGCGGTCGAGCACGGTGGCTCGGATCGGGGAGTGCGCGGGCGAGCCTTGCAGCATGGCTAGCGTCTTCTGTGCGCCTGCGCCATCAATCACGACGACGGAGGTGATGTCCGCCGGTTTGTTGCGAAAGGCAATGCCCAGACCTGCCGCCAGCAACAGGGGAAAGACGAAGACCCAGAATACGACTTCAGGCTCGCGTTTGAGTTCGAGGATGCGCGCCCAGAGCAGATGACGGTATCCAGACCAGCGGCCATTGTGGCATGCCTGTACCATGGGCTGCGGCTGCCGATTCCGATCGGCGTTGAGCTGCGGCGCATTGGTTTCGGTAGTTGCCATTCAGTCTTCTCGCAAGTGGCGTCCGGTAAGTTGCACGAACACATCTTCGAGGCTGGCCTGGCGCGTGCTTAAGTGTTCGAGTCGATGACCATCGTTGGCTATGACATCCAGAAGAGCAGGAATGGTGAGGTGCGGCTCGCGGACACTCAGGCAAACGGACGAATCCTCGCGACGGACCGACTCTACGCTGGGCAGCGATCGCCAGCGGTCCAGGTTGTCGCTATCGTTTCCGTTGCTATTGGCGCTGTTATTTACCTGGAACTCGACCACGTGATGACCGCCGAGACGGTCGATCAAGTCGGAGGGAGTTCCTTCGGCGATAATCACGCCGTGATCGACGATGGCGAGCCGATCGCAGAGGCGTTCGGCTTCGTCCATGTAGTGAGTAGTGAGCAGGACGGTGCCACCTTTTTTCTGGAAGGCGCGGATGATGTCCCAGAGCTGGCGCCGGCTTTGGGGATCGAGTCCGGTGGTGGGTTCGTCGAGAAAAAGGATGCGCGGGTTGCCGACCAGCGCGGTGGCCACAGCCAGGCGCTGCTTCTGGCCGCCGGAAAGCTTGCCGACCCAGGCGTCTGATTTCTCGGTGAGTTGAAGTTCTTCGAGGATGTCGGCGGTGGAAGAAGGTTCGTTGTAAAAGCTGGCAAAAAGTTCGATGGTTTCGCGGACGTTCAGTTTTTCCGACAAGCGCGTTTCCTGAAGCGAGATACCGATCCACTCGCGTAACTGGCGCGGGTTGTCGTCCCAGGTGTGTCCAAAGATGCGAACTTCTCCGGTAGTGGGCGCGAGCAGGCCCTCGAGGATTTCAATGGTGGTGGTCTTCCCTGCTCCGTTAGGACCGAGCAGGCCGAAGCATTCGCCGGCGTCGATGCGCAGGCTGAGGCCGCGGACGGCTTCGACTTTGCCGTCGTAGGTCTTGCGCAGGTTGTTGCATTCGATGGGAGATCCCACGAAAGCATTCTAGCGCAGGCTTATGGTTCGGAATGTGAATGGCTTGTAACCGGCACGGGTGCGTCGCCCTTGGCGTTGCGCCATAAAATCGCATTCAGTTTTTCGGCATCGACCGCGTCGGGCCGCGAGAAATTCATCTGCGACGATTCCTTCGCTCCCGCAGCTGTCTTCGCATTGACCTGATAGATAAGGCCGCTGCGCAGATTCTTGTCGTCGGCCCGATAGGGCGGCTGAGTTCCTGGGCCCGCGAACAGCGGCGCCATGAGTGGCGCATGCGCGTCGAACAGGTTCATTGGGGGAAGGCCAAGCAGAGCTTCCATCGTATGAATGACGCTTACTGTCGTGTAGAAACTATGCTCGACAAACAGCTGCGGTGTGCGCGGCGAATACTTGCTGATGACGAAGGCGATGGAACGGTGCGCATCGACGTGGTCGGCGCCATCCTGCGCATCGTCTTCGAGGACGAAAATCGCAGTGTCATCCCAGTAGGGACTATGCGAAACGGCATCGACTACGCGGCCTAGCGCCAAATCGTTATCCGCGACCGAGGCCTGCGGAGTTGGCTTGCCGGGACGCGTGCCTCCGGTATGGTCGTCGGGAAGATAGAGGAGCGTGAACTGCGGAAGTTCTTTTGCGGTTCCCTTGGCTTTCACAAACCCGTCGAACTCGCGCAGGAATTCGTCGGCGCGAAGCTGGTCGGGATAATCGGTATTGAAGTCGGGAAATTGCGGATCGTAGTGATCGCGCAGCGCGGCTTTGGTGGGACGCATGCGCTTGAACTTTGGAATCGCCCAGGGCCATGGGCTTGGACCACCGCGCGGATCGCCGATGTTCGGGGGCAATGGCTCGCCCTTCTTGATCTCGGCCACTGGGCAGGTTGTGGACGATGGGGACAGCGTACCTTCCTTCGGTGACCCCATCTTCATCGTTGTCGAATTCGCGTTCTCGTCCTTGCACCACACTGCGGCGATAAATTCTCCGTAGATACGATAGCTGAGGCCTTTTTTCGCGAGGTTGTCCCAAAGGAACCCAGTGCCGGGATCGTCGACGTCGGGGATTCCCTGTTCGAGCGGGAATTCTTCGGCGACAGCGCCGCCGGAATCGTAGGTTCGCTCTTTGCTGCGATAGCCGATGGGCCAGGTTTTTTCGTTGTAGTCGGAGGTGGTCGAGGCGGTGGACCAGATGTGGCCGTCGCCGGAAACTTCTCCGCTGTCGTAGAAATTGTCTAGCACGCCGAACTGGAGCGCGAGTTTGTGTTCGTTCGGAGTGATGTCGGCGCCGTACATGGTGAGCGACGGGTCGCCGTCGCCTATTGGCAGGTCGCCGAGGATCTGATCGTAGGTCCGATTTTCTTTTAGCACGTAGATCACGTGGCGGATGGGATTGATTCCAGCGGCGAATTCAAACTTGCCGCCATCGGAGTGGACGAGATTGTCTTCTTCGACCTGGCGCGTGTAGGCGGCTAGATTCTTGTCGATGTCGGCTAGGCTGAGGCGCTGGATGGAGCCTCCGATCAGCGTTGGAATGTAGGGATGCTCTTTTCTTTTGCGCTCGCCCTTCAACGTGCCCTGCATATTGTTGGGGCCGCTGCTTTCTCCTTTGGCGGTGGCGATTAGGAGGTCGTTGCCCGCGATGGCGAGCGCGCTAGGATACCACTCGGTGGGGATGAAACCGATGGGAAGCGAATCCGACGTGCGGGCCATCACCGGTGGTCGATTGGAATCCTTGACGTCGAACACAGCGATCGCATCAAGCGAGGCACTGGCGGCGTAAAGATACTTGCCATCCAACGAGAGAACAAGGGATTGGAAGACAGATCCGGGGTTGCCTCGATCGCCGCGATACCGAATGTATGTGACAGCGGAATTTAGATCGACAGCTGCTACGGAATCGGCGTTCGCGAGTGCAACGTAAAGACTATTCTCTTTATCATTTAGCAGCATCGCGGTCGCGTGCGAACTCGGACCTACGGAATCATTAGATGTCCCTACTTCTATCCAGCGTGCGGCCTTGCCAGTTTGAAGATCGAGCTCGGCAACTTCGCTGCCATTCCACAAACTAACCCACGCTTTGGTTCCGGCTTTGTTGGCAATCACTGTGTATGGGTATGCGCTGGGAATGTAGCGACTGCGGCTTAGGTCGAAAGTCTGAAGGGTCTTACCTGAATTCGTGTCGACGAGAATCGCGTTGTCGGAAAGATTGTTGGCGATGAGCAGCCGGTCGCCCTTCGCACCGGGCAACACCGCGAATCCAGCCGGATACGGCAGCGCGGTTCCGGCAGGATTTTTACGCAGGCCGAACGCGACTTCTTTACCCTCGGCAATCTTCTGCAGTGGAATCTTGATGAAGCGCTCAGGAGTGACTTGCCCGTCCGCAAATTTGTACACCGCGATGCCGTTGCCGGTGCTGGTAGGCTTCTCGCCCGTGGGATCGGTGATTGAGCCCATCGAGGCATAGAGATGCTTGCCGTCGGTCGAAAACGCCAGTCCGATGAAATAGCTTTGGCGCGTGGAATAGTCGTCGCTCAGGCGGTCGTCGGGAAAATCGTGCAACTGATTGTTGCTGAGATCGAGAATGGCGATCGACTGGCGCGCACCGCTCTCCTGCGTGCCGTATCCCTGGTTGAGCAGCGCGGCATAACGGCCATCAGGACTAAGCGCAATGGTCGCCGGAAAGCTGTTGGTACGGGCGAGGTAGCCGGGGACTGGGAGCGTCAGGCTCTTGCTGGTCGGAAGGTTGATGCGGCGCGAGCGGTCGGCGGCGCGGGCCGCAACGAACACGACCAGTAGCGCGGAAAAAGCGAGGAGGGAGACGATGGCGATCCTTTTCACGAACTTTTTCACAAGCTGAGCCCTCGGGAATTTGTACCATCCGCGTCGACTGTCAGGCAAACCGGGGCTTTCCCCTGCGCACAGCTGAGGGGATGCCGATGCCGTTGTACAATCGGTGTCCCGTCTCACGACGCTGGCGATAAGGAGCTATCTTCGTCATGAATATGAAAATCATCGATCGGCAACTCACAAATCGCAGAATCATATTTCCAACTTTGTTCTGTGTGCTCGTCCTCTCCGCCTCAGTCGCGCAGGACTTACCCGTGGTCAAACCGGAAACCGTCGGCCTGTCCTCGGAGCGGTTGGAGCGGATTTCGAGCGCGGTCGAGCGCAGCATCGACGACAAGCGCATAGCCGGAGCGGTCACGCTCGTAGCCCGCCGCGGGCATGTGGCGTGGTTCAAGGCGCAGGGCATGGCAGATCGCGAAGCGGGCAAGCCGATGCGCCCCGACAGCATGTTTCGTATCTGCTCCATGACCAAGCCCATCACAAGCCTGGCGGTCATGATGCTGTACGAAGAGGGCCGCTTCATGCTGGAAGACCCAGTCTCCAAGTACCTGCCCGAGTTCAAGAATCCGAAAGTGCTGGTAAAACCAGCGTCCGGCGCGCCGTACACGATCCCGGCCACCCACGAAATCACCATTCGCGACCTGTTGCGCCACACCTCGGGAATCACCTACAACTGGAATGACGACCTCGGTCCCATGTACAAAGACGCGAATGTCGCTTCTGGCCTTCTGCCTTACGACGGCACCATCGCAGACAGCACCAAGCGCCTCGCGGGTCTCCCGCTGCTCTTCAACCCAGGCGAGAAGTGGGAATATAGCCTTGGCGTGGATGTTTTAGGACGGCTGGTGGAGGTTGTGTCCGGCAAACCGCTGGATGAATTCTTCCGCACCCGCATCTTCGAGCCGCTGGGCATGAAGGACACTTATTTCTATCCACCCGACAACAAGTTGGACCGGCTGGCTACGGCCTACACCTACTACGATGGGAAAGGTCTGAATCGCTTCCCCGATACTCCCATCACGGAAGGCCCCTTCACCTATTCGTCGGACTACCCGGTGCGCGGCCCGAAGAAGTTGTTCTCAGGCGGCGCCGGACTCGTGTCCACCGCAAGCGATTACCTGCGCTTCTGCCAGATGATGCTCGACGGCGGCAAAGCCGGCAACACTCGTTTCCTGAGCCGGAAGTCGGTGGAACTAATGACCCAGGACCAATTGGGAAAAATAAGCGCGGACCAGGGCTTCGGGCTCGGCTTCGGCGTTGATGGCGTGAAAGGACCGCTGGCCGAGCTTGGATCACCCGGAGAATACAATTGGGGCGGCTTTTTTTATACCGCGTTTTCCATCGACCCGAAGGAGCAAATGATCGTGATTTTCATGGGGCAACTGCATCCGGAGGGTGATTTGAGTCTCAACCGTCAAACTCACGAACTGGCGTATCAGGCGATCATTGACTGAGGAGATGACGATCAGCACCAATGTCAGCGAATGGCGAACAGAACAGCAACATACTGGCGCACTTTGCTGAGTAATGCGGGATCGGCCTTGGAGTGGAATTTCGCCGTGCGGCCAGACCAATCCATGCTCTTCAACTGATCGACGAGAACCGCGCCCTCCACCTGATCAACGGTGATGGGGAGTGCGAAGGGATACGGTTTGCGCTTGCTCGTCAGAGGACAAACAACCGCGAGGCCGCTGGCACGGTTGTAGCGTTGATCGGTGAGCACCACGGCGGGCCGCCGCTTGGCCTGTTCGCGTCCAATCTGCGGATCGAAGTCCATCATCACGATGTCGCCGGCTTCTGGAACGTAAGGAATCACCATGTCACCATTCGACAACTTCTTTCCCCACTTCCGCGCCGACTGAAATCTCGGCGTAGCGGTTCTCGGGAGTGATCTGGGAAACGAGCTGCGTGAGTGTGGGAATCCTGGTTGCCCGGCGCAGTTCGAGGCGGCCTTCGGCGGCTTCGATCTCCAGCGAATCGCCTTCCTTCAGCCTGGCTTCTTCAAGCACGGGCTTGGGAATGCGCACGGCAAGACTATTGCCCCACTTCACCATCTGCGTCTTCATGGACGGAAAGCCTCCCAAATAAGATACAGTGTAGCACAATGTGTCTACATTGTATATACTCAGGGAGAGAGTCCCAGTCAGCAGACGCCGAACCGCCCGTTCTTACTTGGTCCCCACCAAGTGCACTTCCGATACCGGCGGCCCGGTTTGTGATTTCTTCACCCCGATCAGTTCAACTGCTTTGGCGGCAATATGTTCAGCGGAAACTTCAAACTCCCTGATTAACTCCCAGGGAGCGCCGGAATCTCCAAAGCGGTCTTTGACGCCGATGGCGCCGGTGATGATGGGGATCCCGTAGAGCGCGGGCGCCTGCGTGATGGCACTTGCGACCGGCCATGCCAGCGCGCCGATCTGGTGTTCTTCGGCGGTCAGGATGACGCTCGTATCGCGGGCGGCGCGCACAATGGCCTCGGTATCGAGCGGCTTCAGGGTGTGCATGTTCAGGATGCGGGTTTCGTAGCCGAAGTCCTCCTTCAGTATCCAGGCGGCGCGCATGGCTTCGGGCACCATGGGACCGCAGGCGATGATGGTAAGGTCTTCGCACTGGTCGCGGTATTCGGATTCGAGCTTCGTCTCGAAGGCTTCGATGAAGTTAGCCGCCTCCTTGCGCAGGCGAATCACGTTGGCTTTGCCGAAAACGAACGGGGTTTTTTCGTCGGTGACGATCGGCGTGGCCTCGCGCGCGAAGCGGATGTACTTCGGGCCGACATGCTTCAGCAACAGGTAATCAGTGGCCTTGCGGGTTTCGACCATGTCGCAGGGGACGACCACGTTCATGTTGGGTAGTCCGCACATGGCGAAACAGTCTTCGAGCGCCTGGTGGGTAGCGCCGTCGGGGCCGACGCTGACGCCGCCGTGGGCCCCGGCGATCAGGACGTTGAAGTTGCCGTAGCAGATCGAGGTGCGGATCTGGTCGAGATTGCGGGCGGCGGCAAAAGTGGCGTAGGTACCGAAGACGGGGAGCTTCCCTTCTTTGGCCATTCCCGCGGCGGCCGAAGTGGCGGATTGCTCGGCGATGCCCATGCTGATCCAGCGCGCTTTGCGTTCCGGCTTGCCGGCATAGAACTCGCTGATGGTGATGGAACCGGAAATATCCAGGCCGAGGCAGACTACGCGCGGGTCGTCGCCGTTGGCGGCGAGCGACTGGCCGAAGCCGAGGCGCGTGGGCTTCATCTGGACCTTCATGGTTCCACCGGCATTCCACCAATAGTTGCGGTGGAAATGGGGCATCTTGGCGTCGAGTTTGCGCTCGACCTCGGCTTGATATTTCTTAGCGTGGGCGAGGAGCTGCTCGACGGGAATCTGGCCTGTTTCATCGATGCCGAGTTCCTTCAGGGCTTCGTCTAACTCTTCGCGGTTGGGAGCTCTGCCATGCCAGCCAGCCTGATCTTCCATGAAACTAACGCCTTTGCCTTTGACGGTATCGGCAATGATGACGGTCGGCTTGCCCGAGCCGGCTTTCGCTTTGGCATTCTCCAGCGCCTCAACCACTTGCTTCATGTCGTGGCCGTTGATGGTGACCACCTCCCATCCGAAGCTGCGATATTTGTCTTCGAGGGGCTCGACGTTCATCACGTCTTTCACCCAGCCGTCGATCTGGAGGCGATTGCGATCGACGATGCCGATCAGATTGTCGAGCTTGAAGTGGCCCGCTTCCATGGCGGCTTCCCAGATCTGGCCTTCCTGCTGCTCGCCATCGCCCATGATGCAGAAGGTGTGGTAGTTTTTCCCATTCAGCCGGCCGGCCAGCGCAATACCCACGGCGATGCTCAAGCCCTGGCCGAGCGATCCGGTGGAGACTTCAACGCCCGGTAGCTTCAGCCAGTGCGGATGTCCCTGGTAGGACGAATAGAGCTTGCGCAGGAGGGCGACGTCTTCTTTTGGGCAGAAGCCGGCGAAGGCGAGGCCAAGATAAAGGCTGGGCGCCTTATGGCCCGTTGACCAGATGATGCGATCGCGGTCGGGCCAGCTGGGATTCTTGGGATCGTGATCGGCGACGCGAAGGTAGAGCGCGGCGGTGATATCCATGATGGAGAGCGTGCCCCCGGCGTGTCCGGACGTGGCCGCGCACAGGGCGACGAGGTCGTAACCGCGCATCAGATTGGCCTGCCGTTTCAGCTCGTCAATGCTGTAGGAATGCAGAACTTCGCCGGTCGCTGAATTCTGAATAGACATGGGGTTGCTCCTTCGCGTACGCCGGGGTTTGGCAGGGCGAAAAACGGCGCATAGGCTTACAGGATGAGGGTAAGCGGGGCAGTCGCAACCATCAGTGAGCGGCATCACGGGGGGCCGTGACGGATGACAGCATTCCCGTCCGGTCGGTCGGTTTTTCACCGCCGAGGCGCGGAGACCGCCGAGAGAATTCCTGGGAAAACCAGTATGTCTTGGGTTTAGGCGACACACCTAGCGGGCCGATTTGAAGATCGCGAACGCCGCGCCTTGCGGATCGGCGATCACCGAGAAACGGCCTACTCCTTCCATGCTCATTGGCGCGAGGTATAACTTCGCACCCATCCTTTCGCTTTATTCGCGGAGGCATCCACGTCGTCCACCTGGAAGTAGGCTAGCCAGTGTGGAGGCACTCCGGGCTGGCGATGAGTTGCGGGGGGAACACCTCCTATGAAATGCTCGCCGTTCTTGATGTGCAGGTAGCCGGAAGGGTCTTTGGGGTCCGTGATCAATTGCCATCCGAAAAGGCCGGAGTAAAAAGCAGAGGCTCGCTTTGCGTCAGGCGTGCTCAGATCGGCCCAGCAGAGCGTGCCGGCGACGTGGGCGATTCCGATTCCCGGATCCTTCTTTACCTGCCAGACACAGAAACTCGCGCCGGTGGGATCCTGGATGACTGCCATGCGGCCGGCGTCCATGACGTCGAAGGCTGGTGCAAGAACCTTGCCGCCCAGTTGCTGCGCCTTGGCGGCGGCTGCGTCGGCATTCTCGACTTTGATGTAAATCATCCAGTGCGAAGGAACGCCATGCGAGCGCTCCTCGGGACGCAGCGTGCATCCGGCAGCGGCGTGGCGGCCCTGGAGCTTGAACATGGTGTAGAAATCGTTCGGACCCATCGGGTTGTCATGCGCTTCCCAGCCGAAAAGAGAACCGTAAAACTTCTTGGCGGCGGGCTGGTCGGAGGTGTGGAGTTCAATCCAGCAGAAGGAGCCGGTGGGGTGCTGATCGATGTTTGCCATAGCGGCAAGAGTTTACACCAATTCGGGCGGCGGGGTGTCAACGCGATCTGAAACGGGGAGCTCTAACCGCGGAGGTCGCAGAGGTCGCGGAGTTATTGGGGACAATTCTTTCCTCGCGCGCTGGCGTTTAGGACCGGGAATCTAGTTCCGCTTCTTAGCCGTCGTCTTCTTTGGCGCGGCGGCTGGCACGGCGTATTCGCCTTCCATACTCACCAATCCGCCAGTCTCGCCCTCCGACGCCGTGTACGTGCCCTTGCCCTTAATCCCCTCCAGCTTTCCAGTTCCGCCCGTAAACGCCCAGGCTCCTTTGACGCTCTCAATCACACTTTTCGACTTCCCGTCTTTCACGACGGCCCAATCGAAGCTGAGGTAGAACTTATCGCCGTTGTCCATATTTCCGACATAGGTTCCGGAGGTTGAGGCTCGAGCGGGGCTATTTTCTGAGAACGCAACGTAGGTTCCATCCTTCGATTTTTCACCCAGCATTTCCATCGGAGTCGACCACGGGCAAGTATTCTTCTCCAATGTCAACCTGTGTCCGGCCTGATCCCCAGCTTCCGCCGTGCCGACTACCTCCGGCTTCGGGCATTGCATCTTGCCGGCAACCTTGGTCTGCGCCGCAACCGCCGACGCAAACAACAACGCCAGACCCACCGCGCTGACAGTGTGTAGTTTCATCGAACCCCCTCAAGAATCGCGATTACACCAACAACCCAGTTCAGCGCAGATTCTTCCCCACCCACTCTTCGATTCTCGCCAGCGCCTTGTTCAGGTTCTCCAGCGAATTAGCCACGCTGAAGCGGAGGTAGCCTTCTCCGTATCTGCCGAAGGCGGTGCCGGAAAGAGCAGCCACTCCGGCTTCGTCGAGGAGCGCATCGGCCAGTTTCTTCGAAGGCCAGCCTGTCTTCGTAATATTGGGGAAAACGTAGAACGCGCCTTTGGGTGTGCGGCAGGAAAAGCCTTTGATCTTGTTCAGGCCGGCGACGACAACATCGCGGCGGCGCTTGAACTCTGCGCTCATTTTGTCGACCGACGACTGGTCGCCGCGCAGCGCTTCGATTCCGGCCATCTGCGTGAAGCTGGCCGTGCAGGAAATCGAGTTCGTGTTCAGGCGCGAAATCTGCGCAGCCAAGTCGGGACGCATCACACCGTAGCCCATGCGCCATCCGGTCATGGCGTAGGTCTTGGAGAAGCCGTCGAGCAGAATGGTCCGCTCCTTGAAGCCGGGCACCGTCATGATGGAGAAATGTTCGTGGCCGTCGTAGATGAGGCGGCTGTAGATTTCGTCCGACAGAATCAGGATGTTGCGGTCTCCGATGGCATCGGCAATCGCGAGAATGTCTTTCTTGGTGAGGATGCCGCCGGTCGGGTTCTGCGGTGAGTTCAGGATGATGAGCTTGGTGCGGTCGGTGATCAGCGAGGCGAATTCGTTGACATCGAAAGCAAAGTCGCGCTCCTCGCGCAGCGGAATCGGAACCGCGCGCCCGCCGACATACTCGATCATCGACTCATAAATGGGAAAGCCGGGATTGGGATAGATGACCTCGTCTCCCTTTTCGATCAAAGCCAGCATGCTATGGAAAATGATGGGTTTGCCGCCGGGAACAACAACAACTTCCTCGCTCGAAACCGGGACATTGCGGGTGCGGCTGACGTAATCGGCAATGGTCTGGCGCAGTTCGGGCAGGCCGGCGGAGGGGCCGTAGTGGGTCCATCCATGGTGGAGCGCGTCGACCGCGGCCTCGATGACATTCGCGGGCGTGTCAAAGTCGGGCTCGCCGATTTCGAGGTGGATAATGTTTTTCCCCTGTTTCTCCAGCGCGCGAGCGCGGACCAGAACTTCAAAGGCGGTTTCGGTGCCAAGCCGCGACATCCGGCTGGCTAGACGCAGTTCGAGCTGAGTAGTTGGCATAGCGGCGGTTGGCATTATAGCCCCTCGGAGGCTAGCTTGGCCCTTATTCGATTGTCACGCGAGCGACGAGGATGGGTCAATTGCAGGCATCACAGCGACTTGTGATGGACTGGCGAGGTCAGAGGTTAGAGGTCAGATTGCAGAGGTTAAAATCTCCCGCTGACAGCTTCGGTTTTTACTTCTGCAATCTGACCTCTAACCTCTGACCTTTGGTTTCCGCCTCTGCAATCTGACCTCTGACCTCTGCAATTATTCGGAGATCGTGCTTTCTTCGCTCGGCGCCCGCAGGACGCGATCGACCGAATATGGCGCCCGCTGGGTGGGCTCGTGGTAATGGCGCACCTGCATTTCTCCGAGCAGGCCAACGGCGAGCATGTTCAGGCCCGCCAGCAACAGGACCATGGAGAACACCATCAGCGGGCCGTGTTGATACATGATGTCGGTGTGGTGCAGCACCTTCTGCCAGATCAGCCAGAAGGAAACAGCGCTGCCCGCGAAGATGCTGAACATTCCCACCGTGCCAAAAAAGTGCAAGGGCCGGGAAAGATACTTGAGCAGGAAGCGGATGGTGATCAGGTCAAAGAAGACGCGGAAGGTGCGGGAGATGCCGTAGTGCGAAACTCCGCGTTCCCGGTTGATGTTCTTGATAGGTACTTCAATAATCGTCGCGCCGTGCCATGAAGCCAGGGCCGGGATGAAGCGGTGCAGCTCTCCATAGAGCGGAATCTGCCCCAGGATTTCGCGGCGGTAAGCCTTAAACGTGGTGCCAAAGTCGTGAATATCCACGCCGCTCAACTTGGCCATCAGCCAGTTGGCGCAGCGCGACGGGATGCGGCGCAGCCAGAAATTGTCCACGCGATTCTTGCGCCATCCGCTGACAATGTCGTAGCCCTCGGCAATTTTCCCGAGGAACAAAGGAATGTCAGCGGGATCGTGCTGCAAGTCGCCATCCATGGCGATGATGTACTCCCCGCGGGCATGGTCAAATCCAGCAGCCAGGCCGGCAGTCTGGCCAAAATTGCGGCGTAGTTTGACCACGGTCACGCGGCTGTCAACGGCGGCAATCTCACGGAGCAGCGCGAACGTGCCGTCGATCGAGCCGTCATCGACCAGCACCATCTCGAAGGTCTCGCCGCTCGCTTCCATCACGGACTTAAGCCGCGCGTACAGGTCGGTGACGTTCTCCTGCTCATTGTGGAGAGGAACTACGATGGAGTATTTGAGCATTCGTGGCTTGATTATACGGCAACGGGGCGCAGCTTTCGAAGTAACTTCGGTGAGGCGACGTGTAGGGCGCGCATCCTGCGACGGAACGAACCATGGTAGCCCCGGCAGGAATCGAACCTGCATAGTCAGTTTAGGAAACTGAAGTCCTATCCGTTGAACGACGGGGCCCCAAAAAAGCTGGACAAATCAGGTTAGCAGGTTGCGAAAGCGCTTGCCAAACCTGCCATTGGTCTGCCCGAACCCCGATCCGCCCCCGACGAAATGGACGATTTCCAGCCGATCGCCGTCGTGCAATGGAGTCTGCGTCCACTGCTCGCGGGACACGATCTCGCGGTTCAGTTCAATGGCTACGCGGTCGGACTTCATGCCGAGTTGCTCGACGAGCGCGCCCAGGGTTTCGGCGGACGAGATCTGCGTTTCGCCATTGATGGTCAGATTCATGGGTTCAATTGTCGCGCTGGCGGAGACAGGGCAAGCCCCGTCTCTACGACGCGGCGCGCAGCTGGAACTTGCGGGTGGCGGTTCGTCCGTCAAAACTTGCTTGCACGGTCACGGAGGAATCGGCGAGTGACTTTTCGTCCACTTGAACGCTCATTTCGGCGTTGCCCCTGGCGTCGGTGAGAACCTGCGCGTAGTAGGGCGCGGCGTCTGGCCGGACGAAGCGAAGCGTCAGGCGGGCGCCCTCGACCGTGGCGCCTCCGTCGGTGACCCGAATCTGCATGGTCAAGGCGCCGCTCGCATGCACGGAGCCGGCATTGATCCACTCCAGGTCAAGCTCTTTCACCGCGGCCAGCGCTTCGGGTGCGTCGCGCTTGTCCAGGATGGAATCGAGCTTGCCGTCGCGAATGGCGTCGAGCACTTCCCGATGCAGCTCGCGCAGCATCTTCTCGCGATCCTGATCGCTGTTCTGAGTGCTGGCCTTGCCTTCCTGGGCACCCGGTCCATAGGGAACCGCGCGCTTCCCGATGCAGCGCCCCCGCACGAAGACCTGCGTTTGCAGCAACTGCTCGCCTTCACGCGCTTCGCTCTGCACGTGGTAAACAGTGTCTTCGTGCCGAATATCCGTATTAAAGCCAAAAATCATGCGGTTCAGGCTCTCCCCGGTCCAGTCAAAACGTTCCACCGGATGAAACTACTGTTAAATCGTGCACTTAGCTTGACACTTCCGCCAGCCAAAACTAATCTAGAGCGTTTACTGTTGTGCTTGCCGCAGATTATATATAGCTCCTCCTATGCCGGACAATTACTTCGCGCGCTACCTGCCCCTCCTGATGCATTTCGGCATCGCCACGGCTCTGGCCGGCACGATTGTGATCCTTTCATGGCTGGTGGGCCAGCACAAGCCCAATCGGGCCAAGGTATCGCCTTATGAGTGCGGAGTTCAGCCCATCGGCGATGCTCAGGGACGATTCTCCGTCAAGTTTTACCTGGTGGCCATGCTTTTTATATTGTTCGACGTGGAAGCCGTTTTCCTTTACCCCTGGGCAGTCATCCTGCGCGAACTGAAGATGTTTGGGTTCTGGGAAATGATGGTGTACATCGGGATCGTGCTGGTCGGCCTCTTCTATGTATGGAAGAAAGGCGTGCTCGACTGGGGACTGACGGCCGCCAAGCGGAGTAATCTCTGATGCCGCTGGCTCCCCCCATCACCGATGTCGAGCAGTTGAAGTCGCATCCAGCGCTGCGCCGCCTGGTGGAATGGAATTCCTCCATAGTGCAGGAAGTGAAATTCGATCGCGACGAGCTTACGATCTGGATTGCGAAGGAATCGATCCGCGACGCTTCTGCCATTTTGCGCGACTCTCCCGATTGCCCATTTAACTATCTGGCCGACCTTACCTGCGTGGATTGGTATCCCTCCGAGCCGCGGTTTGAGGTGGTTTATCATCTGCTTTCGATTCCGACCAAGGAGCGAGTCCGTTTAAAAGTCCGCCTTGACGGGTCCAGTCCGGCCATCGAATCGGTCACCTCGGTCTGGCCCTCGGCCAATTTTTATGAGCGCGAGGTGTTCGATCTGTTTGGCGTGCGTTTTACCGGACATCCCAACCTGAAACGCATCATGATGCCCGATGACTGGGAAGGCCATCCTCTGCGCAAGGACTACCCGGTGGAGGGTTACCGGTAGGCCATGATGCAATTCCCCCCTGCTATCGCTGAGTCCGGCCGGGAAACTATCTCGGGCGACCGCACGCTGGTCCTGAACATGGGGCCGCAACATCCCTCGACGCACGGGGTGCTGCGCCTGGTATTGGAAATTGATGGAGAAACCATCGTCGGGCTGAAGCCGGAGGTCGGCTACCTGCACACCGGCATCGAGAAAACCTGCGAAGCCAAGTTCTACCAGCAAGTTGTGCCGCTGACGGACCGCATCGACTACCTCTGCCCCATGACCAACAACCTCGCCTATTGCCTGGCAGTGGAGAAGTTGTTGGGGCTCGAAATTCCTCCCAGAGCACAGTGGATGCGGGTTTTGATGAATGAGTTAACCCGCATCAATTCGCACCTGGTCTGGCTGGGGACACACGCCATGGACCTCGGCGCAATGACGGTCTTCCTCTATTGCTTCCGCGAGCGTGAAGATATTCTGCGTTTCTTCGAAATGGTCAGCGGGCAGCGGATGATGACGTCTTATTTCCGCATTGGCGGCTTGGCGTTGGAGCCACCGCTGGGATTTTTCGAAAAGGTGAAGAAGTTCGCCGACCGCTTCCCAGGCAACGTGGATGAATATGAAGGCTTGCTGACCGGGAATCCGATTTTCATGATGCGCACCAAGGGCGTAGCTCGGCTGAGCGCGGAAGATGCAATTGCCTTCGGCGCATGCGGTCCAACCTTGCGCGGGAGCGGCATTGATATTGACCTCCGTCGCGATGCTCCCTACACCGGTTACGAAAATTTCAAATTCAAAGTGCCAGTCCGCACCGAAGGCGACGTGTTCGCGCGGTACCTGTGCCGCGTCGAGGAGTTGCGGGAATCAATCGGTATTGTGCAGCAGGCACTGGCGGGAATGCCGGAAGGCCCGATCAAAGCCGACGCGCCCAAGGTTGTGCTGCCTGATCGCGAGAAGATGAAGACCCAGATGGAAGCCCTCATCTACCATTTCAAGATCATCACCGAGGGCTTCACGGTTCCGGCGGGCGAGGTTTATCAGGCGATCGAATCGCCGCGCGGCGAGATGGGATACTACATCGTCAGCGACGGCACGGCGAAACCGTATCGCGTGCACATGCGCGGCCCGTCCTACGCGAATCTGCAGACACTGGGCAAGATGTGCGAAGGGCAGTTGATTGCCGACGTGGTTGCTGCGATTGGAAGCATTGATGTGGTGCTAGGAGACATAGACCGCTAATGCGCTTTTCCGACGAATTCGAAACGCGGTTCGCCGAGATGCTGACGCACTATCCGACCAAGCGCTCGGCGCTGGTGCCTACCCTGCTCTATGCGCAGGATGAGACCGGCAGTTTGAGCGATGAGGTGATTGCGGAACTGGCCGGGCGGCTGGGCCTGACCGAACTCGAAGTCCGCAACGTGATCAGTTACTACTCCATGCTGACCACTAAACCGCGCGGGAAGTACAACGTGCAGGTGTGTACCAATATCGCGTGCATGCTCCGCGGCGGCGAAGAGATTCTTGACCACTGCAAGAAGAAGCTGGGCATCGGCCACAAGGGCACAACACAAGACGGCTTGTTCTCGCTGGAAGAAGTGGAATGTATTGGCGCGTGCAGCTGGGCTCCGGCAGCACAGGTAAATTACGACTTTCATGAGAACCTGACGACCGCAAAGATGGATCAGATTCTGGACGAGTGTAAGAAAAAGGGCACGCAATAGAGCATGGCGGACTTGGTTTCCCATTCCGACGAGGTACGCGTCATCTCGAAGCGCTTTGGTCAGGGCGCTACGGATATCGATCGCTATCTCCAACTGGACGGCTACCAGGCCGTGCGGAAGGCGTTCGGCATGCAGCCGGACGCCATCATCAATGAAGTGAAGAACTCCGGCCTGCGCGGACGCGGGGGCGCCGGATTCAGCACGGGGATGAAGTGGTCGTTTGTCCCCAAGCAATCGGCCAAGCCAAAATATGTGCTCTGCAATGGCGATGAGAGCGAGCCCGGGACCTGCAAGGACCGGCTGATTTTCGAACACGATCCGCATTCGGTTATTGAAGGCGTCATGATCGCCGCGCTCGCGGTCGGCTCCCATACCGGATACATCTACATTCGCGGCGAGTATCGCTATCTTTCGGTCATCATGCAGAAGGCGATCAAGGATGCGTACGCCAAAGGCTTCCTCGGCAAGAACATTTTCGGCAGCGGATACGATCTGGATATTTACTGGCACGGTGGAGCGGGAGCGTACGAAGTAGGCGAAGAATCGGCGCTGATGGAATCGCTCGAAGGCAAGCGCGGCATTCCGCGCATTCGTCCGCCGTTCCCGGCCGTGGTTGGCCTGTGGGGCGGGCCGACGGTCATCAATAACGCGGAGACCTTGGCTGCCGTGCCGCACATAATTCTGGGCGGTGCGGATTGGTACGCGAAGTTGGGCACGCCGAAGAATGGCGGAACGCGAATGTTTTGCCTGGCAGGACATCTCAACAAGCCGGGAGTCTACGAACTTCCGATGGGTTACAACCTCAAGAAGATGATCTATGAGGTTGGCGGCGGAATTCCTAACGGGCGCGGATTGAAAGCGGTGGTTCCGGGCGGATCGTCTACGCCGGTGTTGCTCCCGGAAGAAATCGACATCCCCATGGACTTCGACTCCGTGGCGAAAGCAGGTTCGATGCTGGGATCCGGCGGCGTGGTGGTGCTCGACGATACGACCTGCATCGTGAAATTCGCGCTGCGTACCATCAAGTTCTATCAGCATGAAAGTTGCGGCTGGTGCATCCCATGCCGCGAAGGCACCGACTGGTTGAAGAAGACGCTGACGCGCTTTCATGCCGGCGCGGGACTGAAGAAGGACATCGACAATATTTATTACCTGGCCGAGAACATGTTGGGGAAGACGTTCTGTCCGCTGGGAGACGCGGCGGCGATGCCGACGATGGCGTTTGTAAAAAAGTTCAGAAAAGAATTTGAAGATCATCTGGATGGCAAGCCGTGCCCATTTGAGAAGGCGGGAGCGGCGGAACCCGTACCAGCCTAGAGAGCCCGATGCCTGACGTAACACTCACTGTCGACGGCAAGAAGATCACGGCGCCCGCAGGGTCGCTGCTGATCGAGGCCTGCAAGAACGCGGGCATTGAAGTGCCCTCTTTTTGTTACTACCCCGGTCTCTCATTGCAGGGCGCGTGCCGCATGTGCGTCGTAAAGATCGAGAAGATGCCCAAACTACAGACCGCCTGCACGACGAGCGTGACCGAGGGCATGATCGTTGCCACCGACAGCGATGAGGTGCGTCAGGCGCGCAAGGCGATGGTCGAGTTGCTGCTTGGCAACCATCCGCTGGATTGTCCGGTGTGCGATGCCGGCGGTGAATGCGAACTGCAGGACATGGCGTTCTCTTATGGCGCGCCCGAGTCGAAGTACACCGAGGCCAAAAACCACCGGGAAGAACAGCAGTGGTCCCCGGTGGTGTATTTCGACCGTCCGCGCTGCATTCTGTGCTATCGCTGCGTGCGTGTGTGCGGCGAAGGCATGGACGTTTGGGCGCTGGGCGTGCAGAACCGCGGCGTGAGTTCGATCATTGCTCCCAACCAAAACGATCATCTCGACTGCGAAGAATGCGGCATGTGCATCGACATATGCCCGGTCGGCGCGCTCACCTCGGGCGCCTATCGCTACAAGACACGTCCGTGGGAAATGAATCACGTGGGCACGATCTGCACTCACTGCGGAGACGGCTGCAAGACTACCCTCGGCGTGCGCCGCTGCGAGACCGGCATGGAGATCGTCCGCGGGGACAACCGTGACAAGAGTGGGATTAACAACGATTTCCTTTGCATCAAAGGCCGCTACGCTTTCGACTTCGCGCATCACAAAGACCGGCTCGCCCAGCCGCTCATTCGCAAGAACGGCAAGCTGACGCCTGCGACCTGGGAAGAAGCGTTTGAACTGATCGGCACACAGTTTCGAGACGTTCGCGATCGCGATGGCGGAAGCGCGATCGGCGTCATCGGGTCGAATCGCACGACCAACGAAGAAAATTATCTTCTGTCGAAGTTTGCCCGCGTCGTGCTCAAGACCAATAACGTCGATCACCATCGGACAGCAGACTACCCTGCCCTGGCGGCAGCGCTCCATGGCGAGCCGGGAAAGACGGCTTCCATGCGCGAGGTGTTGAACGCGCCCGCGATTCTGCTGATCGCCAACGATCCTACGAATCAGCATCCGCTGCTCGCATGGCAGATTCGAACGAACGTGCGGTTACGGCGGGCAAAGCTTTACGTCATCAATTCCGCTCCCATCAAATTGCGCCGGCAGGCGACCGGATTCGGCTTGCTTCCGGCAGGCGCGGAAGCGAAAGCAGTCGCGTTTCTGGCGGGCGACGATTCCCTGCTCGATGCGCTGGTGAGCGACGGCACGAACCGCGACGCCTGGATCGCGCTGCGGGAGAAAATTCGCGCCGAACAGAACCTGGTTATTGCGTTCGGTTCCGAATTGCGCGGCTATGACATCCAGAATTTGGTGAGTTTTGCTTCGACCTTGGCTGGAGCCAAGCTGATTTGCCTGGGCGATTATGCGAATTCTCGTGGGGCGAGCGAAATGGGGCTTTATCCCGATTTACTGCCGGGATACGAACCTGTTTCCGAAACGGTCAGATTCCAACAGGAATGGGGCAAGCTGCCAGCCGAAAAAGGCCTGAGCCTGCCGGAAATGGTGGAAGCGGCGAAGGCCGGCAAGTTGAAAGCGCTTTACGTGGTGGGCTCCAATCCCGTGGGCCGCTTGAGCATTGATCCATTTGTATTCTCGAAAAGTTTTGTGGTCGTGCAGGACATGTTCCTGACTGAAACCGCGAACATCGCCGACGTGGTTTTGCCCGCAGCCAACGCATACGAGAAAACTGGAACGTATACGAACACGTGCGGTGACCTGCAACTGGTGAAGAAAGCAGGTGAGGTAACGGACACCAAGCCGGACTTCGAGATGATCGTTCGCATTGCGGACGTCATGGGCTCGGATGTAAGCGGACTGGTGCCCTTCGGAAGTGGGACGCGCTCCGACATGGGCGAAACACGGGGCGCGCAGGCAGGTGAGGCGGATCGTCATGCGGTGTGGCTCGAAGCGCATAATCTCGAACCGAAAATGACGCCTTTCGATCCCATTGCGATTCTTGATGAAATCCAGCGCGTGGTGGCGGGATACGATGTTTCGCGGGTTAATCTGCTGGCCGGCAGCGATCAGCATCTTGAGATTGCTGGGAGCGGCGCGAGTTTGATTCAGAACGCTGAGCTGATCGTCCCGGCCAACGATGATCTGTTCAGCTCGGGCACGCTTGGACGATATTCCAAAACTTTGAACTCGGTTATCGAAAACAAGTCCGCGGACGCGGAAGTTGCGGCGGACTAAGTTGTAGCAAACAAGATCAACAGCAAAGTCAAAGGCCGCGGACAAAACTGTCCGCGCCACACGAGAACACGTTGAGCATAACGACGTTTATCATCATCTCGATCATCAAATCGCTCGCCGTGGTCGGCGTTCTGCTGACGGCGGTGGCGTACAGCGTCTGGCTGGAGCGCAAAGTTTCGGCGCGCATTCAGAACCGCTGGGGTCCCACGCGGGTCGGGCCTTACGGCCTGCTGCAGCCCGTTGCCGACGGCCTCAAATTCATTTTCAAAGAAGATTTGACCCAACCGCATGTTTATAAGCCGCTCTACATCGCGGCGCCGATGATCGCGCTCGTCTTTGCCATTACCTCTGTTTCGGTAATTCCGTTCGGCAACTGGGTCAACGCCGGCTCCTGGAGCACGTATCTCCAAATTACCGACCTGAACATCGGACTGCTGGTGGTTCTCGGCATTACTTCGATGGGCGTCTACGGCGTCGCACTCGCCGGATGGTCGTCCAACAGCAAGTACTCACTGCTCGGCGGACTGCGCGCCAGCGCCCAGATGATCAGCTATGAAGTTTCGCTCGGCCTCTCGCTGGTGGGAGTGCTGATCATGGCGGGAAGCCTCAGCCTGCGCGAGATCGTGGACGCGCAGGGCGGAGTTTTTTGGGGATTTATTCCGCGCTGGAACATTTTTCACGGGCAGACGCTGGCGTTTTTCATTTATCTGATTTCCGCTTATGCGGAGACGAATCGGACTCCTTTTGATCTGCCGGAGGCCGAGTCAGAACTCGTGGCCGGATATCACACCGAGTACAGCGCTATGAAGTTCGCCATGTTTTTCATGGCCGAGTACGCCAACATGGTGACGGTCGCCTGCCTGGCCACGCTGCTGTTTCTGGGCGGATGGCACGGGCCAATCTTTGGTCCACCCATTCTGCAGGCTCTAATGCCGGTGTTTTGGTTTTCCCTGAAGGCTTTCTTTTTCATGTTCTTGTACGTCTGGGTGCGTTGGACCTTACCCCGCTTTCGCTATGACCAGCTCATGGCGTTCGGATGGAAGGTGCTGCTGCCCCTGGCGGTTGCGAACGTTATGGTTACAGCGCTGATTGTGGCGTGGAGAGCTTGAGAATCAGCTGCTGGCTTCTAGCTACTAGATAGGGCCAGAAGCTGGTAGCTTGCTGACAAAAATGTTTCATCTAATTTTATTTCTATTCTTCGGAGCCGTCTGCGTGGCGGGAGCGATCAACCTGCTGGTGCAGAGCCATCCCATCAACAGCGCGTTGTCGCTGATCGTGGTGATGGCTTCGCTTGCCGCTGAGTATCTTCTATTGGGCGCGGAATTTGTGGCCGCGATTCAGGTAATCGTTTACGCCGGTGCCATCATGGTGTTGTTTGTGATTACCATCATGCTGCTGAACGCCGGCAAGGAAGAACGCACCCAAGGAAGCCGCATCGCGACTCTGCTCGGCATTCCCGGAGTTTTAATCGGCGCGGTGCTCATCGTCTGGACACTTGTAGGCCGGTCGTCCACCACCCATTCGGTGCCCATCGGGGCGTTATGGGGCGCTCCCAAAACCATTGCGCGGCTTCTCTTCCACGATTTTCTGTTGCCCTTTGAAGTCACGTCGGTGCTGATCCTGATCGCCATCCTGGGCGCGGTCGTGCTCGCCAGCCCTCCCGCAGCCGCGGCCCGTGGTGCGAGAAAGGACGAAGGATAAAGATGGTCCCTCTTTCTTACTATCTCGTGTTGAGCGGAATCCTGTTCGCATGTGGAGTGCTCGGGTTCCTGATCAAGCGCAACATCATCACCATCTTCATGTCGATCGAGTTGATGCTGAACGGCGTAAATCTTTCGTTCGTGGCCTTCGCCGCGCACTGGCACGCGCTCAGTGGTCAGGTCTTCGTCTTCTTCGTGATGGTAGTGGCCGCAGCTGAAGCCGCGGTCGGCCTCGCGATCATCATCGCTGTCTATCGCACGCGTGAAACTTTAAATGTGGATCAGGTGAACCTGCTCAAGTTATGACGCCGCAGACTCTTAGCCCGTTGCTCTGCATGATTCCGCTTCTCCCGCTCGCCGGGGCGGCGATCAACGGCTTTTTTGGCCGGAAAGCATCGAAGAACGCGATCTCCGCGGTCGCGCTGGTGTTTTGCGGCGCCGCGTTCGTTGTCGCGCTATTCATCGCGGCGAATTTCTCATCCGCGTCCGCTCCTTATTCTTTCCACCTTGCCCACTGGCTCCGCTCGGGGAGCTTTAGCATTGATTTCGATTTCTACCTCGATCAGTTGTCGCTGGTCATGTTGCTGGTGGTCACCGGTGTCGGCTTTCTTATTCATATATATTCCGTCGGCTACATGTGGGACGACGACGGGTACTACCGCTTCATGGCGTACATGAACCTGTTCATGTTCTTCATGCTGACGCTGGTGCTGGCCAAGAACTATCTCGTCATGTTTATCGGCTGGGAGGGCGTGGGCCTAGCGTCGTATCTGTTGATCGGCTACTGGTTCACAAAAGATTCGGCGGCCGCCGCCGGCAAGAAGGCATTCATCGTCAATCGGATCGGCGACTTCGGATTTCTGATTGCCCTCTTCCTGATCATCAAGCATTTTGGATCGCTCGACTTCACCCACATCTTTACGGCAGTGCAGTCGCTGCCTGCGGAGATCGGTGGCGCTGGACTGCTCACCGCGATCGGAGTCTTGCTCATGGTTGGCGCAGCCGGCAAGTCGGCGCAGATTCCACTTTATGTCTGGCTGCCGGATGCCATGGAAGGCCCGACTCCAGTCTCAGCATTGATCCACGCCGCAACCATGGTGACGGCCGGTGTTTACATGGTGGCGCGGTCGTCCGCCATCTTCGAGCGCGCGCCGATGGCAATGACGGTGGTCGCGATCATTGGAACGCTCACCGCTCTGTTTGCGGCGACCATCGGCATTGCCCAGACTGACATCAAGAAAGTGCTGGCCTACTCCACCGTCTCGCAGCTTGGCTATATGTTCATGGCCTGCGGCGTCGGGGCGTTCTCGGCAGGCATCTTCCACCTGATGACACATGCGTTCTTCAAGGGCCTGTTGTTCCTAGCAGCTGGTTCGGTTATTCACGGCATTGGCGGCGAGCAGGACATGCGAAAGATGGGCGGGCTCCGGGTGTACATGCCGTGGACGTTTGCGACCATGGGCATTGCCACGCTTGCCATCGCCGGCATCCCGCCGTTCGCCGGCTTCTGGTCGAAAGACGAGATTCTTTACAAAGCCTTTGGCGCGAGCTGGGTGTATTGGCTGCTCGGCGTGATCACCGCTTTCATCACGTCTTTCTATATGTTCCGGCTGATGTACATGACATTCGGCGGCGAATACCGGGGAGCACCGGCGCCGGCCGCGCACGGGCACGATGCTCATGCTCATGGGAACGGGCACGGCGAACCGCATGAGAGCCCGTGGGTGATGCTGGGACCGCTGGTGATCCTCGCCTTCCTTTCCATGGTTGGGGGATTCTTAGGGGGATACCACAACCGGTTCGAACATTTTCTGGCTCCCGTTTTCCAGGGCCCGGCCATGGAGGCCGCACGCGAAACCGCTGACAGCACGCTTGAGTATCTGCTCATGGGCGTTTCCATCGCCGTGGCTGGGCTGGGATGGTGGCTGGCCTATTTGCTCTACAGTCGCCGCCCGGACCTGCCCGCGCGCATCGACGCCAGCCTCGGCTGGTTCTACCAGGCGGTCGCCCACAAGTACTACATCGACGAGCTTTACGCCGCCCTTTTCGTCAAACCGCTTATCGAGGGCTCGACCACAATTCTCTGGCATGGCGTCGACCAGGGAGTGATCGATGCCGCAGTGAACGACTCGGCCGATGCCGCGCGCCATGTATCTGACAACGTGCGCCATATGCAATCGGGCAATCTGCGCTCCTATGCCGGCTGGGTGGCGGCTGGAGCGGCGGTGGTGATCGCTTACATGGTCTGGATGGGAGTGCGATGAATATGGGCCCGATGAACATGAGTCCGATGAACACGGAGAGCCTCAGTCCCATCATTCTTTCGCTGGTGACTTTCATCCCGGCCGCGGGCGGGCTGCTGATTCTGCTGATTCCGCGCCGCGATCGTGACATCAAGCTCTTTGCGCTGGTCATCTCCATCCTGGCATTTGTGGCCTCGCTGCATTTGCCCGTACACCTGCATCGCGATCCTGGCGCGTTCAAGTTCGAGATCGACAAACTTTGGATCACGAGCCCCAACATTCATTACCACATGGGCATTGACGGAATTTCCGTCTGGCTGGTAGTACTGACTACGTTCCTCACCCCCTTGTGCGTACTGATTTCGTGGACTTCGGTGCGCGAGCGGGTCAAGGAATTCTTCATTCTGCTGCTGATCCTGGAAACCGCTCTGATCGGGGTCTTCACCTCGCTCGACCTGTTCCTGTTCTATTTTTTCTGGGAAGCGACGCTGATCCCGATGGCGTTGCTGATCGGCATCTATGGCCACGAACGCCGGGTCTATGCCGCGGTGAAGTTCTTTCTGTTCACCATGATTGGCTCGGTGTTCATGCTGGCGGCGATTGTGTGGTTGTATGCCAAGACCGGCAGCTTCGATTTTGTCGTCATCCAGAATGCCATTCGTAATGGAAGCGTGCCCGGTTTCGAGGCAGCATCTCTGTGGCTGTTCCTCGGCTTCTTCATCGCCTTTGCGGTAAAGGTTCCGATCTTCCCTCTTCACACCTGGCTGCCGGACGCACACGTAGAGGCGCCGACTGCCGGATCGGTGCTGCTGGCCGGCGTGCTGCTGAAGATGGGCACCTACGGCTTGTTGCGCTTCGATGTCGGCCTTTTTCCCGAGCAGGCCCGCCGCAATGCCCCCTGGATCATAGTGTTGGCATTGATAGGCATCATCTACGGCGCGCTCGTTTCCCTGGTGCAGCCAAATATGAAAAAGCTGATCGCCTACTCCTCGGTCAGCCACCTTGGCTTCGTCGTCCTCGGAATCTTCAGTTTCACCACGGCAGGCTTGAACGGAGCCGTCTTCGTCATGCTGGCGCACGGAGTCGCGACCGGCGGGCTGTTCATGCTGGCAGGCCTTCTCTACGAACGCCGCCATACCTACGAGATCACCGAGTTTGGCGGACTTGCCACCCCGATGCCCAAGTACGCCACCTTATTTCTGGTAACCGTGCTGGCCTCACTTGGATTACCGCTGCTCAACGGTTTCATCGGCGAGTTTCTGGTTCTGAGCGGTGCATTCCAGGCGCGCCCGATCTATGGAATCCTCGCTGCGACCGGTGTGATCTGGAGCGCCTGCTATCTGCTTTGGATGTACCAGCGGGTCTTTTTCGGTAAGGTGACGCACGAGGTCAACAACACGCTGCCCGATCTTAACGTGCGTGAGAAGACCGCACTTTGGCCGATTGCCGTTGCGGCTCTGGTGATGGGCGTCGCTCCGCTGATCTGGCTCAGCGCGATTGATCCAGCGGTGCAGGCGGCTCTTGCCCCCGTCACACAATTGGCCAGCAGGATGGTGGGCCAATGACGATGATGACGCCAATCCTGCATTCGCTGCCTACCCTGCTGGCACAGGTGCAAACTCACCTGCCCCAGACTGCCGACTACATGCGCATTCTGCCGGAGTTGGTGCTCTCCCTCTTCGGGATGCTGATCATGGTCATTGATCCACTGCTCGATGAGGAAAGCAGTCACCAGTCGCTGGGCACGATTGCGCTGATCGGCACTCTGGCCGCGCTGGCGTCGACCTTCTGGATGGCGCAGTATCCCGGGACCGCTTTCTGGAACATGGTCCGCGTGGATGGCTTCAGCGTTTTCTTTCACTTCCTCGTCATCGCCATTGCCGCGGTGGTGATCCTCAGTTCTCTCGAGTATTTGAAGGTGCAGCGCATTCGCGCCGGTGAGTACTACGCGCTAATCCTGTTTGGCACGGTGGGCATGTGTTTGATGTCATCGGCGATCGAACTGGTACTTATCTTTGTTGCGCTGGAAATCTCGTCAATCTCGACCTACGTGCTCGCCGGGTTCCGGCGGCACGACGCAGCGAGCAGCGAAGCCTCGCTAAAGTACTTTCTACTCGGATCGTTCGCCACCGCGTTCTTCCTCTACGGTGTTGCCCTCATGTTCGGCGCGACCGGATCCACCAACATTGACGCGATCAGCCAGGCGCTGCGTTCCGGCAACGTGCCGGTTCTGGCCTATGTTGCAACGGCGCTCATGTTCGTGGGCCTGGGCTTCAAGGTCGCCGCTGCGCCTTTCCACATATGGACTCCCGACGTCTACGAAGGGGCTCCGGCTCCGGTCGTTGGGCTGATGTCGACTGGCCCCAAGGCGGCCGCATTCGCAGTTCTGCTGCGCGTCATGTTCGAGGCGAACGCCCCCGGACGCTTCTGGCTGCTCTGGGTCTCGGCTGCGCTTTCCATGACGCTGGGGAACCTGGGAGCTCTGGTTCAGAACAACGTCAAGCGCCTGCTAGCGTATTCCTCGATTGCCCATGCCGGATATCTGCTGGCCGCATTTGCGGCTCAACCGGACCTGGGCGCGTCCGCGGCCATGTTTTACACCGCCGCCTATGCTGCCATGAACGTGGGAGCATTTGCCGTCGTCAGCCACTTCGCCAACGCGGGTGAAAAGTATGTCGCGCTCGAAGATTACGCGGGCCTGGGCAGGCGGTCCCCGGCACTGGCTGCGACATTAACGTTTTTCCTGATGTCTTTGATTGGAATTCCGATCACGGGCGGCTTTTTTGCGAAGTTCTATGTTTTGAGCGCCACTCTGAAGTCGAATCTGGTTGGCTTAACGCTCATTCTGGTGCTGAATAGCGCCGTAGGCGCCTATTATTACCTGCGGATTATCGTGATGATGTACATGCGGGAGCCACGCGGCGAGGTTCCCGTTACTCCTGTGCCCGCTGCAACGGCGCTCGCCATTGCAGTTTGCGTGCTGGCCACGCTTTACCTGGGAGTGCTGCCGGGTCGCGTGCTCGATTACGGCGCTAGTTCGGCGCGCCAACTTGTGCACGTCACCGCGCCCCCGGCATCATCCGGTTTTCTGGTGGTGGAAAAGTAGATCGCGCATGCCGCGGAGTCAGACATGCGCAGCGACTGCTTGCTGACAAGGTTCAAACTTCGCTAGCAGCTTGGGTTTTGACTCCGCCCAGTGAACGCGGGCAGTGGAAAAAACACCGTCTGCCGTCATTGACAATCGCCGTCCGAGTCGGCATTATTAGCTACGCAAGTTTGCCGGGAAATTTATCCGGTGTAGGCCCGGAGGATCTATGGTTGAGTTTTTCCGCAATGTTTGCAAAGACGAACAGGGGCAAGACATCGCTGAATACGCGGTCATGCTCGCCGTCATCCTGGTACTGGTGATCGGCACGGTTCGTTTGATCGGGGGCAATGCCAACAACGCATTCTCCACCGTGGCCAGTTCCATACAGTAGCCTCGGCACTACCAGTTTTCGAAAGACATCGGGATTTCCAGTGTTGGCGTCTCTATGACACGATTTAGCAACTTCCGCCTTTTTGGCCGCTATTGGTTTCCACTCGCGGCGGAGGTGCAGGATCGGAGCCAGTCGGCAAAGGAATAGAGACAGCTCAAAGATTCCGCCAAAGCCGCGATAGAAATCGCGGCTTTCGTTTTTGGCGGCAAAATAGAAAGGGTCATCGCCATGATCGTCAACATGTCCGACAGCGCCACCGAAGAACAGATCGACCATATTATTCAACGCATCCGCGAAGCCGGATTCCAGCCTCACGTTACCCGTGGTACCGAGCGGACCATCGTTGCCGCAGTCGGCAGTGGCGGACGCCGCCATGAAATCGAAGCTCTCTCGGTCGCGCCCGGGGTAGACAATGTGGTCGCGATCGCCCAGCCCTTTAAGCTTGTCAGCCGTCAAACCCGCCCGCAGCCTTCAGTTGTCGACGTTGGCGGAATAAAGATCGGCGGCCCCGAAGTAGTCGTGATTGCCGGTCCCTGCTCGGTGGAGTCGCGCGAGCAACTGCTCGAAACCGCTCAAGGAGTGAAGCGAGCGGGCGCCGCCATGTTGCGCGGAGGAGCCTACAAGCCGCGCACCTCTCCGTATGAGTTCCAGGGCCTGGGAATTGAAGCGCTGAAGATTCTGCGCGAAGCTCGTGAGCTCACTGGCCTCCCGGTTGTCACCGAGGTCATGAGCACCGAAGACGTGGATTTGATCTGCGAATACGCCGATATGCTCCAGGTCGGCGCCCGCAACATGCAGAACTTTGCGTTGCTGCGAAGGCTGGCAACGGTCAAGAAGCCGATTCTGCTCAAGCGCGGCCCTTCCGCCACGGTGAAAGAGTGGCTGCTGGCGGCCGAATACCTGCTTTCCGGCGGGAACGATCAGGTCGTGCTTTGCGAGCGCGGGATCAAGACCTTCGAAACCGCCACGCGCAACACCTTTGACCTGGCCGCCGTCGCCCTCGCCAAGGAACTCTCGCACCTGCCGGTACTGGCTGACCCGTCGCATGGCACGGGCAAGCAAAGCCTGATTGGGGCGGTTTCACGCGCTGCAATCGCCGTCGGAGCAGATGGCATTATCGTCGAAGTACATCCCTGTCCGGAGCGCGCTTTTTCCGACGGGCCGCAGTCTCTCGACCTGCCACAGTTCGAGCGTGTGATGCGCGGATTGAGTGCCCCTCTGCGTCCCCTGCTCGTTCTGGAACAGAGTGCGGCAAAGGCTTAACCAGGCCGAGGCGTGGCCAGACGTTCTACTTGATGTCTCCGCAGGCTGGACCGAGGTATTTGGAGCTGAAGGTAAAGTCCATGGTCATGGTGTGACCACTGCTGGTGTTGCTGACCATGTGGTTCGTTCCCTTGACGCTGTCTGAACCGATGGCCTCGATCAAAAACTGTGCGTCGGTCGACGATTGCTTTTCTTCACAATGAACCTTCATCTCCAGTTTGTGGCCCGTCGAAGTGAGAACGGTTCGAGTGCAATCCCCGCGGTTGTTGCTGAAAGCCAAATTCCTTTCAAGTTTCTCTTTGGTGACGCATTCCTTGCGCACATCGGTGGTAGGCGTACCCTTCATCAAGGCTTCCATGCGAGCGCGTTGCTCCGGAGGCATGTTGGCGAGAGCATCGGGAGGGATGTTTGGCATGGCTCGCATTCCAGTCATAGAATGAGTCACGGTAACTTCCCACAGACCCTCCTTCACGTTGAGGGGCGTGATATTGTCGGCGGCCCAAAAGGTCAGCGAGCAAAGAACGATTGGAGCAAGAAAAAGCTTGTTACGCATCAGCACTCTCCGGTGCCATCTGATTTTGTTGCGGTGAACAGCATTACACACCGCGAATTGCAGAGCAAACTAATTTTTGGGGTGAATTGTTGCCGCAAGGGTGCGGCGCTAACCGTTCTTGAATGTGATTGAGCGCGGCCAGCGGTCGCTGCAAGCGCTGCTGCAGGCATCAAAATGGCGGAGAGTGGAATGCAATCTCGCGACTTCATTTTTTGGGAAGTGGATGTGCAGGCTGATTTCATGCTGCCCGGCGGCAAGCTCTACGTTCCCGGGGCTGAGAAACTTCTGCCCAACATCCGCAAACTGACGGACGCGGCGCGGCGCGGCGAAGTGTTTCTGGTTTCGCATGGAGATTTTCATCCTGCCATTGACCCTGAGTTCAAGCAGTTTCCGCCGCATTGCCTGAAGGGAACAGCTGGGGCGGAGCTTGTTCCGGAAGCGCTGACGGAGAATTTTGTTCGGGTGGAGAACGATGTCAACACGAAGTTGCCGCAAGATCTGTCAAACTACCAGCAGATCGTACTCGAAAAGCAGACGCTGGATATTTTTGAAACTCTCCACGCCGACGATCTGGTGGAACGTTTAGGGAACGCAGCGGAATTCGTGGTGTTTGGAGTCGTGACCGAGTACTGCGTAAGTTATGCGGTGAAGGGGTTGCTGAAGCGAAAGCGTCGGGTAGCGGTGGTCCGCGATGCGATTGAAACCCTGGCTCCGGAAGTTGGGAACAAAACGCTTAGGGAGTTGCAAAGTCTGGGAGCAGAACTGGTGACCACCAAGGAAATTCTGGAACGACTTAGTGCCGCCATCCAGTGACGGGGCATAAAGTGGAGCGACGCCCACCCCGCCGGGCGGGGGCGCCCGGCTCTCCATCAGCCATCCGTCACAGCAGCATACCGGCGATCGACGCCGACATCAGATTGGCCATGGTTCCGGCCAACATGGCGCGAATACCCAGTTTCGCCAGTTCTCCTCGTTTATTGGGAGCCAGGGCTCCGATACCGCCTAACTGAATTCCGATCGAGCTAAGATTCGCGAAACCGCAGAGCGCGAAGGTCGCTATGGTAAAAGAGCGGGGGTCGAGCACGGCCTTCTGTGGTCCAAGCATGGAAAAGGCTACAAGTTCGTTCAACACCAGGCGCGTGCCGAGGAGGTTGCCGATAGCGCGACAGTCATGCCACGGAACTCCGATGACCCACGCGATGGGCGCAAACAATGTACCGAAGATCTGCTGCAGGCTGGAGGGAAACCAACCAAAATGTCCGTGAATTCCACCCATGATTCCATTGAGCAAAGCGATAAGCGCGAGAAACGAGATGAGCATGGCCGCAATGTTGAGGGCCAGATGCAGACCGTCGGTGGTGCCACGCGCAATCGCCCCCAGCAGATTTTCACTTTTCTCCGCACCCATTTCCTCCTCGCTCATAACGACACGGCCGGCAGTCTTCGGAACCTCCGTCTCCGGCACCAGCATTTTTGAAATCAAGATGGTGCCGGGGGCGGTCATAATCACTGCGCTCAAAAGATGTTTAGGTTCGATGCCGAAGGCGATATAGGCGGCCATGATTCCACCGGACACGTGGGCCATGCCGGCGGTCATCACGGTCATCAGTTCGGAGCGAGTCAGGTCGGGGAGAAATGGGCGGATGGTGAGCGGAGCTTCGGTCTGACCCATGAAGATGCTGGCCGCTACATCCAGAGACTCGGCGCCGCTTGCGCCCATTCTCGTCATCACCTTCGCCGCGAGATTGATGATGAGTTGCATGATTCCGTAGTGATAGAGCACGGCAAAGAATGCGGCGATAAAGATGACGGTCGGGAGCACCTGGAATGCGAAAAAGAATCCCATTGGCTTTTCTTGCGCGCCGAGCGCACCGAAGACAAACTTTGATCCTTCGTAGGAATAGGACAGCAATCGGTTGACCGCGTCGCCAGCTTTCTGGAAGAGCACCTGACCGACGTGAACTCTAAGCACGAAGATGGCGAACACAATTTGCAGGCCCAGGCCCCAGGCGACCGTTTTCTTGCTGATGGCGCGGCGGTTGGTGGAAAAGGCGTAAGCCAGGCCCAACATGGTGAGCAAACCGAGAATGCCAGTGAAGCGTCCCATCTTTATCCTCTTGATGAATCAGTGTTCCCCTTTATAGATCACGCGATGAACCATAGACGTTTTGTGCACGGGTGGAGCGGCCGCAACTTGATAGCTCTCTTCCAGCAGCGTCCTGGCGCGAGCCGCCTGTGCGTCGGAGTGGCAGTGAATGGTGCAGAGCGACTCGCCAACAGAAACTTTGTCGCCGAGCTTCTTATGCACCTCGATACCGACAGAAGGATCGATGGAGTCTTCCTTGTGTTCGCGTCCTCCGCCGAGAATGACGCAGGCCGTGCCAACCTGTTCGCATGCGATCGCAGTCACATACCCGGCTTGGGGGCTTGGCACCTCGACGCGGTGGTCCGCAGACGGGAGATGCGTCGGATCGTCAATCGTGCTGATGTCGCCTCCCTGCAACTCGACCATTTGGCGGAATCTATCGAAGGCCGTGCCGGAGGCGATGATTTGCTCGGAGAGCTGCTTGCCTTGCGCCACCGTCTTGGACGCGCCTCCGAGATAGAACATCCAAGCCGCCAACTCGAGGCAGAGATCACGCAGGTCGGTCGGTCCGCCGCCGTGTAAGACTTCAATGCACTCCTGCACTTCGAGCGCGTTGCCCACCATGCGTCCTAGCGGTTGGTTCATGTCGGTGATGAGCGCGACCATCTGCTTACCCATGCGCTCGCCAGTTTCCACCATGAGATCGGCGAGAAAAACAGCGTCTTCCTCCTTTTTCATGAACGCGCCAGAGCCTGTCTTCACGTCGAGCACGAGCGCGTCGGTGCCTTCGGCCAGTTTCTTGCTCATGATCGAAGCGCAGATTAGATATGGACTTTCGACCGTGCCGGTAACGTCGCGCAACGCGTACAACTTGCGGTCCGCCGGCGCGACTTTCTCGGTCTGGCCAATCATGGAGCATCCGCAGGCTTTGAGAACGCGATGGAACTCAGGCACCGCGAGACCTACGCGAAATCCGGGGATAGATTCGAGTTTGTCGAGTGTGCCTCCGGTGTGGCCGAGTCCGCGGCCGCTAATCATGGGAACATAGAGGCCGCCAGCAGCGACCAGCGGAGCCAGCACCAGCGAAGTCTTGTCGCCGACTCCACCGGTGGAATGCTTGTCTACTTTTTTTGCGGGCAGGAAACTAAGATCGAGGACTTCACCGGAATGCAGCATGGCGTGGGTGAGCGCGGCGGTTTCCTCGCGAGTCATTCCGCGCAGCACGACTGCCATGAGCCACGCCGCCATCTGGTAGTCGGGAATGCTGCAGTCGGTGCAGCCAGCGACCAGATATCCGATTTCAGCGGAAGATAATGCGCCGCCATCGCGCTTTTTGCGGATGAGGTCGACCACACGGAACGGAGATTCGGAAATGCTCGGCTGGCTCACTTGAGGCGAAAACCCTCCGGCAGAAGATCGGTGATGAGACTTTGCTTGGGACCTTTTTCGCCCTGATAGAAGATGACGGCTCGCGGCCCGAACTCATAGATGACCTGGCGGCAAGCCCCGCAGGGAGAGCATGGAACTCCATGATCGTTGACCACGGCAACGGCGCGAATCTCGAGTTCCGGGCCCTCTTTAGCGATGGCGGAAAAGATCGCAGTACGTTCGGCGCAGTTGGTCATTCCGTACGAAGAGTTCTCGACGTTGCATCCCGCGAAGACTGTTCCCTTGGCTGTGAGGATGGCTGCACCCACTCTAAAGTGGGAAAAGGGTGCGTAGGCGTTCTTCATGACTTTGCGCGCTGAACGGAGCAAGCGTTCGCGCGTCACAGCTGGCAGGTTCGGCTTCTGCATATCGAAGATCGATTTTACTGAAGAACAAGAGTGGCCATTGTAGCGCCTGAGCGGCTTCGGCTGCAGGATTTTCGCGAGGCGATCGTATCCAAAAGCCTACTCTCGCGTGTGCCAGGTTCGGGAACTTGACACACTAACGTGACCCCTGTATTTTTTGCTCCGAAAACTCAATGGAAGGGCGAGAGGGCCCATCAATGAAAGAGATTGCTTCTGCGGCGATGGTTGTGAGTTGTTTCTTGTCGGTCCTGGCCGGGCTTGTGGCCGCGCAGGTCGTCGAGAGCAAAGACACTGGCAAAGTGAAATGGCCGACCTATGGTTGGGCAAAGGACAGCCCAGCCAATGTGGGGCTCGACGAAAAAGCTCTGGCGGCGCTGGACTCTATTCTCGCGAGCGGGAAATATTCGTGGGTGGACAGCTTTGCCGTAATCCGCGGTGGAACCGAGGTCTTCGAGCGCACTTACTCCCACGACTATGGAACCATCTACGCGAAGGAGGCGAAGACGCGGGGTCCGCTGAACGCTCATCTGACGGGGTGGTACAACTACTTCGACCCGGCGTGGCACCCCTACTACCAGGGCACCGACTTGCACAGCATGCAATCGGTGAGCAAGACGGTGTCATCGATCATTCTCGGAATCGCGATCACGCGTGGCGATTTCAAGGCTGGCCTCGACACCCCTCTCCTCAAATACTTCGACGTGGCGAAGTTGAAGAATGTCGATGAAAGAAAACGGCGAATCACGCTGCGCCACGTTTTGACGATGTCCACCGGACTGGACTGGAATGAAGATGTGTCCTACGACGATCCCAGAAACGATTCGAGTTTAATGGAAGCTACCGACGATTGGGTGCAGTACGTGATCAACAGGCCGATGGCGCAGGAACCGGGGAAAGTTTTCAATTACAGCAGCGGCGTGTCAGCATTGTTGGCTTACCTTTTCCAGAAGGAGACCGGGCAGGATATCGAAAGGTACGGAGAGAAATATCTGTTCACGCCGCTGGGAATGGATCATTTCTGGAAGCGGACTCCACTGGGATTGCCCGACACCGAGGGCGGGCTGTTCTTGAACACTAACGACTTCGCGAAGATCGGCTATCTCTACCTGCATGACGGAATGTGGGACGGGAAACAGATTGTGTCGAAAGAGTGGGTGAAACAGTCACTGGCCCCGTCCATCGATACCGGGGAAGGCCACAAGTATGGATATCAATGGTGGCTGCTTCCGCGCACAGATCGGCCGGGGTATGTCTGGATGGCCTTGGGCCTAGGTGGGCAGATCCTCATGGTCTTCCCGGAGGAGGATCTAGTCGCGGTGGTAACCGGGTGGGAAATCATCAAGGTTAATGACTCGGAAGATCGTGAATTAGTCAGCCAGATTCTCTCCGCCGTGCGCACACCGGATTGCCGCAGTGCCCCACATTGAGAAGGCCTGTTCCCAGCGTTCGCACCCCGCTGACCGTAAGTTCCACTCTTCTTGACGGTCGTGGGTGCGGGTGTTAATTTCAGGCGACACGTGGGTATCCCGGAGACATCGTTCTGAGTCGGCCAGAGAAGATGCGGAGTTTGTCCGGCCCGGGCCCCGTGGACCTTCGCCGGCGCGACTTTCTCGTTCGGTGCTGTCGGGGAGCGTCGGCGGCGTTCATTCCTGCCAAGCTGTACGGCCTCGGCTGGCCCCGTCTGCCTTTGTATGGCTTTGACTCTGCCGCGGCAGACTTGTCGAGCCATGAATTTCACCTTCATCCCCATTATCGGATGCCCAGGCCTCTCGATACCTTGCTGCTCAAGACGCAGGCTGGACTCGACGACTTTGTTACCGAAAAATATGTTGACCAAATCGCAGCCATCCTCGCGCAGTGGAGTTCTGGTCTGCTGCAGTCTCCGCAAAATGTGAGCGCGGTCGCGAACGTTCTTCTACCGAATTTTTCGGGGGCGTCGCCACAGCCAGCTTCATCCCGGGTTGTGCGCCCGGGTCCGGCAATCGAAGTTCACCACAACTCATTCCAGCGGGAAACTACCCTTGGGCGAGACGCATTCTTGCAGGAACTGCGGTCTGCCCTGAGTAGCTTTTCCCAAATTCTTACGGCTGAATTTCAGGTGACCGCTATTGACGCTGGATCCATGCCAGGCGCGGCGCTGTCTCCCGGTCAACTGCGGACCCGCATCCGGTATGAACTGGTCGGGACAGGCCCCGGGTTCTACCGTGAACAACGCGTAGGGTACTGGCAGCTTACCTGGGAACGGTCTGCGTCGGATGAGTTCCGAGTGCGAAATTGGCAGGCGGAGGATGAAACGCTGAGCCGGTCTGCCCACCCAGGTTATGCTGAAATCACAGCAGCGGCGCTGGGCGGCAACGCCTCCTATGCGTCGCAGCTTCTGCACGGGACGGACTATTGGCGATCCGTGCTCGACGGCGCTTGCGGCATTGATATTTACGGGCACAACGGCGTTTCTGTTGGAGACATCGACGGCGACGGACTTGACGATCTCTATGTTTGCCAGCCGGGCGGCCTTCCGAACCGGCTCTATCGCAATCGAGGCGACGGAACGTTTGAGGACATCACGGAAGCTGCGGGTGTCGGCGTCCTCGAAAACACGGCGTGCGCGCTCATTGTCGACGTCGATAACGACGGGAGGCAAGATTTGATCGTCGTGCGCGCAAACGGTCCAATGCTGTTCCTGAACGAAGGCGGCGGCAAGTTTCGCCAGAAGGCAAACGCATTTCAGTTTGCCAATCCGCCGCAAGGAACCTTTACGGGAGCGGCCGTTGCCGATTATGACCGCGATGGCTGGCTCGATATCTACTTCTGCCTCTACGTCTATTACCAGGGCACGGACCAGTACAAGTATCCGTCTCCTTATTATGACGCGAATAATGGACCGCCGAATTTCATGATGCGCAACCAGCGGGACGGCACGTTCCGCGACGTAACTACGGAGACCGGTCTCAACCAGAACAACACGCGCTATAGCTTCGCTTGTGGTTGGAGCGACTTCGACCGGGATGGCTGGCCCGACCTTTACGTAGTAAACGATTTCGGACGTAAGAATCTCTACCGCAACAATGGCAATGGGACTTTTACCGACGTTGCTGCGCAAACGGGAGTTGAAGATATCGGCGCGGGTATGAGCGTCTGCTGTTTTGACTACGACAATGACGGCGCGGAAGACCTCTACGTGGCGAACATGTGGACGGCTGCGGGCGAACGCATCACGATGCAGGATGTTTTCAAGAAAAACGCGCCCGAGGAGACGCGTGCGCTCTATCACCAGCATGCCATGGGCAATGCTCTGTTTCAAAATTCGCTGCGAAAGGGCGGCGCTTTCGAGGAGACAACCCGCGCGGCCGGCGTCGGGATCGGGCGCTGGGCTTGGTCGAGCGACGCCTGGGATTTTGATCATGACGGGTTCCCCGATCTCTACATCGCCAACGGCATGGTCAGCGGGCTCTCGCAACAAGACGATCTGAATAGCTTTTTTTGGCGGCAGGTGGTGGCCTTATCGCCCGAGGAGCCCAAGCCGTCTCACGACTACGAACAGGGATGGAGCGCGATTAACGAACTGATCCGGGCCGATGGCACATGGAGCGGCTACGAACGAAATATGCTCTACGCGAATAATGGCGATGGAACATTTTCCGATATTTCAGGCGTGGTCGGGCTCGACTTTTGGGAGGATGGCCGGTCGTTTGCTCTCGCCGACTTCGATCATGATGGCCGTCAGGAACTGTTCTTGAAGAACCGCAATGGTCCGACGTTGCGAGTTTTGAAGAATGTCATGGAGGAGTTGCCACCATCCATCGCGTTCCGATTGCGCGGAACCAAGAGTAATCGTGACGCCATCGGCGCCGTCATCACAGTGGAAACCGAACTGGGCCGTCAGGCCCGATCGCTACAAGCTGGATCGGGCTTTCTTTCCCAGCACAGCAAAGATGTTTTTTTCGGCCTGGGAGCAGCGAAGGGCCCGCTGCGCGCATCGATACGCTGGCCGAGCGGACTGGTGCAGGAATTTCACGACCTGCCGGTCAACCACCGCGTGTGCATTGAAGAAGGCTCCGAACCGTCGCAAATCGAGCCCTTCAAGACGGGGCAAGGTCGGTCCGCTGCAGTTCAACCAGATTACGCCATGCCACGGGAAGTCGAAGCCCTGCCCACCAGGGCTGAAACCTGGTTCCTGGCTCCGATCGAGGCGCCCGATTTTTCTTTGCCCGAATTCGCTGGACGGATGCAAACTCTGTCTTCGCTGCGCGGAAGGCCGGTGTTGCTTAACTTCTGGGCCACCGGAGCTAAACGATGCCAGGAAGATTGGGCTGCCTTCAACTTGCGCCACGCAGGTTGGGCGGCTCAGGGTCTTCAACTTCTCTCGGTGAATCTGGACAGTTCCGATGACGCGGAAAGCGTGCGGACAGTGGTGCGCGAGCATCGTCTTTCGTTCCCCATCCTCCTCGGCTCCGACGACGTGGCGGCCATCTACAACATTTCTTTTCGTTACCTGTTTGACCGGCACCGCGATCTCTCGCTTCCCGCATCGTTCCTGATCAACGTCAAAGGAGAGATCGTCAAGGTTTACCAGGGGCCGGTGGACGCGGAGCAGGTTGAGTACGACTTCCGGCACATCCCCCAAACCGACGCGGAACGACTAGCCCGGGCGCTTCCCTTTCCCGGCATGACCGATACGATTGAGTTTGGACGCAACTATCTCTCTTCTGGTTCAGTGTTCTTTCAGCAGGGGTATCTGGAGCAGGCCGCAGCTTGCTTTCGGATTGCTCTGCGCGACGATCCTACCAGTGCGGAAGCTGCCTACGGCATTGGCAGCGTGTATCTGGACCAGCAGAAGAACACGGAAGCCCGCGAGAGCTTTGAACGTGCGCTCAAGCTTCGGGCAGGCTATCCCGACACTTTGGCAAATTCCTGGAACAATCTCGGCTTGCTGGCGGGGCGTGAAGGGCGCACGGGCGAAGCGATCCACTACTTTCAGGAAGCGCTCAAGCTGAGCCCGGATCATCGGATTGCGCTCGATAACCTGGGCAGCGCCTATCGCCAGCAGAAGAGCTGGGATGATGCTCGCAAAACCTATGAGCGGGCGCTGCAAATCAATCCCAACGATGCCGAGGCGAACTACGGTCTGGGCATGGTGTTTGCACAAAAGGACGACACGGCGCAAGCGTTCGATTCTCTGCAGAGAGCGCTGAAACTGCGTCCGGTTTACCCCGAGGCACTGAACAACCTTGGGATTCTCTATCTGCGTACCGAGCGGCGGGATGAGGCTGTGGCAACTTTTGAGGAGTGCATCCGCGCAGCGCCCGCTTTCGATCAGGCTTATCTGAATTTGGCCCGCGTTTACGCCATTGAGGATACGCCAGACAAAGCTCGATCCGTGCTGCTCGACCTGCTGAAGCAGCATCCGGGGCATGCGCAGGCGCAGAAGATGCTGGAGCAGTTGGGGCAATAAGACGCCGCTCGGCTCGGGCTTCTACGGCTTGCCCGGCTGTGGCGTCGGTGCTTTCAGCAGCTCCACAAACAGCTTGTAGAATCTCTCGGTATCCAGATCGACCTGCACTTCCACCGGCTGCACATCGCGCTTGGGCCTATCACGATTTGTCCAGATGAGCGTGTCTCCGTAGCCGGCGCCACGATCCAGGTTTACGTCCATGTAGCGGTTTTCTTTCTTCGTGATCAGGCTGGGGTCAAGCCACGCCGCCGACGCGAGTTCGTCCCACAAATAGTTGTAGGAGCCGCGCAGCCGCGCGTACTTGCCGATGTATTGCGCGGATGGCGTGCTGCCGGTCTTGATCTTATCGATCAGTTCGTTGGTCATTCTTGTCTTCACCGAAATATCGACCGTGGTGCAGACCATCTTTTTCCAAGGCGCCCGCAGCACAATGTGGGCTGCTTCCGGATCGAACCAGAGATTGAATTCATGGCGGGGCATGTCGGCGAACTCGGGATCGTCGGTCTGCGGATTCAGACTCGCTCCCATGAACACCAACTCTTTGGCCAGCTTCGGAAATTCCGGGTCGATAGTGATGGCGAGCGCCAGGTTGGTCATGGGCCCACCCTCATAGATCGTGACTTCGTGGGGATACTTATGAACCATGCGTATCAGGAAATGGGCGGCATCTTCATCGGCGGGTTTGGTAGTGGGCTTCCCTTCGGGCATCGCTCCCAAGTCGCGGGGCGCATGATACCCGCTCGGAGTCCACGCCCCTAGCCAATCCACGAAGCCATAGCGCTGCTCCGCTTCCTCGGTTTCTTCTTTGGTTCTGACCAGCGGGTACTCGGCTCCGGGCACGACGGGAATGTCGGTTCGCCGGATGAGTTCGAGCATGCGCAGAGTGTGCGCGACTTCTTCGGTCAGCCACGCGTCGCCCGTCACCACGGTGACGCCGAGGACTTCCGCTTGCGGAGACTGGATGAGCAGCAGGATCGCTTGCTGGTCCGTGCCCGCAGGGCCGGCCGCGTCCTGATCGATGATGATCTTGCGTTTGTCTTGATTCTGGCTTTGGGCCGCAAGACAGGTCAGCAGAATTACACTTACCATGCAACCCAGGATTCGACCCAGTTTCATTTCGTGCACCTCTTTCAATTGATGTAGGATCGCATGGAGAGCGGGCCATTTGTAAAGCCTATTCATCAGGAGCGAATCCGCGTGACCTCGGGCCACTTCCGACAAGCTGGTATCTATGTTGCTGCTTGCGTTTTGGCGGTGGCGACGGTGCTTGTTCCGGCGGAAGCGCAGCCTTCAGAAACTGCGGGAAGCGCCGTGGTGCATGGATATGTGCGCGACTCCAATCGCAGGCCGCTGGCAAACGCTACCGTTTTCTTAAAGGTCGGAACCTTTGAGCAGGCCCTCGCCGCACCGACCCAAACCACGCACACGGATTCGGAAGGACACTATCGGTTTGAGGCACTTCGAGCAGGCACATATACTCTGCGCGCGGAGATGACCGGATACAACGGAGCGACAATCACTCCCGTGAACCTCGTGCAGAACGAGACGACAAAGATTGATTTTGTTCTCACGGTCACAAAGCCGAGCGCACCAGCGCCCGAGTTCTTTGACGAACCGCAATTCACGGTGGCAGGCGTAACCCAAGCCACAAGTGCCGGGGGGCACGGTTCCGATACTGTCCTGCGAACTACCGAAGCGCTGGCCAAGGCAACAGTTTCCTTGAGCAAGGAACCGGCTGCCGAATCAAAGTCGCCTCCCGCCACAACTGAGAGTTCTTTGCTAAAGGCCGTGGCGCTCAATCCTAAAGACGCCACACTTCATCACCAGCTAGGCGAGGTCGAGGAAGATCTCGGACATCCCCTGGAGGCGGTGCGCGAGTACCAGCGCGCGGCAGAACTTGAGCCCAGCGAACTGTATCTGTACGACTGGGGAACAGAACTTCTCACTCATCGCGCGCTGGAACCGGCGACGGAAGTTTTCACCACAGGCAATCGCCTGTTTCCAAAATCGGTCCGGATGCTGGTTGCGCTGGGCGTCGCCTGGTACGCTCGCGGGTCATACGATCGGGCAGCGCAGAGTCTCGTGAGCGCCTCCGATCTTGACCCTGACAATCCGACTCCGTATTTGTTTCTGGGGAAAATGCAAACGGTGGAGACGACTGCGCTAAAAGGTGCGGTGGAGAAATTGGGCCGATTCGCTCAGCTGCAACCCGACAACGCGCTCGCCAACTATTACTACGCCGTCAGTCTTTCCAAGGAATCGGAAGACAGTGACACAGAGCGTTCGGCGCGCGTGAAAGCGCTGCTGCAGAAGGCGGTCGATCTCGATCCCAAACTCGGCGCCGCTTATCTGCAACTGGGGATTCTCTATGCGCAGCGCGCGGATTTTTCGCGAGCAATTTCAGCGTATCAAAAGGCAATCGAAGTTAGTCCGGACGAAGCGGGACCGCAATTCGATCAGACGCTTGAAGAGGCACATTACCGGCTGGCGCAGGCCTACCAGCGGACCGGGGACAAAGCAAAAGCTCAAGAAGAACTTGAACTTCACCGTCAATTAGCCAAGAAAACAAAAGAAGATGCTGAACGCAAGCGTCGCGAGGTTCAGGGGTTCGTCATCGCGATGCGGGACAAGAATTCTGTGTCGCAGCCGCAGCATTGAACCGGTCGCACGTCGACTGGCTTCACTCCGAAGGTCCCTTTCTCACGGCGCATCGACCACACAGCGAAAGCCAACCGTTCCCGACCGATCGTGCCCAGGAGACATCAAGAGATACTTTTGGTGCTCATCCAGTCGGTAGGTTTGCGGGAAGTACCAAATCGAACCGTTTGGTTGATAAGAGGCGCCGCCGCGAATGATTGCCGCGCGCGTATGCGGATCGCGATATTCGTCTGTCCACTGAGACACGTTGCCGACCATATCGAGAACGCCAAATGGACTTGCTCCCTTCGGGAAAGCGGTTACGTCGGCGGGTGGACGCAAAGCAGGTCCCGAATCGACCGGGGGAAGAGCTTGCGGGTCCCAGTCGTTCCCCCAAGGATACGCACGGCTGCTGGTAGACTGCGCTGCGTATTGCCACTCCCATTCATGGGGAAGGCGTTTCCGGCTCCAGGCTGCGTAGGCGCGGGCATCCTCGATGGAAACCCAGGTGACGGGCTTGTTGTCCCAACCCTCGGGATAGCTGCCATTCTTCCAGGTACGCAAGAAATTGTGATCGTCTTTGGGTGAATAGTGCGTTGAGCTCAAGAATCTCTTGAACTCCGCATTCGTCACTGGCGTCCGATCGATATAAAAACTATGAACATGCATGCGATGCCGATGGAAACGGCGCGCCGTATCTTCCCAGGGATACTGCACATCGGCCCCAGGATCATTGCCACCCTCGATTTCAATGCCGCTCACCTGAAAGTCATAGTCAGCTTCGGGAATTCTTACCATTCCTTCGGGCGGTGACTGCGGCGCGGCCGTCGCTAGAATCTCAACCAGAGTTTGGGGCACGGCTTTCCACTCCCGCGAATAGCTCGCGAGAGGACGTTTAGAACGCTCCGCCATAAAGGACAGGAGGTTCTGAACACTTCTGGCCGGCTTCTCTACCGTGGCCAGAACCGCGCCGTAGCCAAGGCCTTCGAGATCGAAGCTTAGCGTGGTTTTGCCGTTCGCAATCGCGGGAGTCAATTCCGTCCCGTGCCACAAATCGTAGTAGTGCATTCCAGTCCGGTCCGGCACCTCGAGCTGAGATCCGGCGACATCGTATTCGTTGCGGTTGATGATCGTCCACAATGTATCTTTCGCCGTGGGGAAACGGCTGGCGAATACTCCTGCCTGCAAAACGGGAGCGTGCGGTTCCCAGTCCGGACTGAGCAAGTAATCGGCCATGGCGCGCTCGATGCGAGTGAAGCGCAAGATGGCCTCGGAATCATGCGGGTTATTTTCGTACCAGAATCCCCAGAGGTTCTCGAGGGTCGCGTATCCCTGGCCGTTGAAAAAGGCGGTCTGCAAACTGTCGGTCTTGTCGCGGGTGAAACGGTCGGTAAGATTGACTGTGTGGCGCGGCTCCATCCACTTGTTCTTGCTGACCATGGGGATAAATGGATACGGCTTCCCTTCCCAAGCCACCCAATCGTTCCAGCTGAGGTTGGTCCAGGCGATGGAAGCGTCGCGCGGTTGGAATTGGGGCTCGAGCGCGAGGGGATGGCTGATCGCGTCTGAGGCTTCGCGAAAGCCTGGCGGAACGCTCTCCAGCGTATCGAAGTTGATGCCATCGGCGTCCACTTCCTTCAGCAGTTGCGACATGGCTGCGGCTGGCGACGCGCCTTCGTCGCGGGTTCCCAGATCCCAGGCAAGCAGCGGGAAGAATACCTTCACGCCGCGGCTGTGAAATTGCTCAACCATCGCGCGCACGCCAGGAATGCCTCCTGGAAGATCACGCAGCATATCAAATTGATTTCGATCATCGATACCCAGGTTCGGATACACATGCCAAATAAGAACCGCGTCGATGGGACCAATGCGGCTTTCGGTTTCGGAGAGAAACCGGTCGACAGTGTATTCACCCTTGTCGGGATCGTAGAGACTGCGATCCCAGATGAGCAGCTGGACCTGGGAGAAGATGTGCTGCGTCCATTCGAGGTCATGGCGCTCGTACTGCGAATGGTTGTAACGCAGGAGAGTGCGGCGATCGTTGCGCCAGGCCTTCAGGCCTTGGAGCCATGCAGGTTGGTCGGAGGGACTCGCGGGCCCGGAAAAGAAGACTTCGCTGGCCGGCGGAATCTCCGTCAAATTCATGACTCCGGTGTGGGAGACGAGGTCGTGCTGCGCCTTCCATTCATCGGCGGAAGCGGGGATCGACAGCAGCAACAGAGTGAGTGCTGGCGCGAGCCAGTGGAGATTGAGGATTCGATTCAAGAATGAAATGCATTGGGTAAGCTGGTGATGATAACTCAACGGATATCCCCCCTCTTGGCGGTCTTTCAAAATTAAGAGACTTAGGAAGAGGACTCCTGCCAGGTCTTTGAGAAATAAGGACTTGCTTGTAAAGTATTTATAAATCAATGACATAGCCATCGCGGCAAAGCGATTTTTCGATCCACTGCTCTAGGTCTTTGAGAAATAAGGAGTTGCGAGTCTAGCGCAGGAAGCCCCAGCTGATTCCGTATCTGCAGATACTGCAGCCCCATGAATTGCCTGAGTTGACAACAAGAGCTGAGGCTTACGGGTCAACGTAAGCCTCGGGTCAATGGTTCCAGGTAGTTCACCTGATTCCGACCCTAGAAATCAAGTCGCAAGGCAAACTGCACCACACGCGGGTTATTCACCGTCTCGTTCACGACGCCGAATGTGGAAGGACTATTGATATCCTGCATAAAAACTCCGTTGCCGGTCAGACCGAACTGCGCATGATTGAACAGGTTGAAAAATTCCGTGCGGAACTGGAGATTGTATCCCTCGCGAATGCGGAAATTCTTCATCGCTGAAAAATCCGTGTTCACGAAGCGCGGACCGGAGACTGGCGCGCGGGAGGCGTTTCCGAGTTCTCCCGGGGGTGGCGCAGAAAAACAGCTGGTATTGAACCACTCCGCGACAGTGGGGTGGCTGAGATGGGGGTTGCAAGTCTCGTTGAGACGGTTCATCGGAGTTCCATTCCACTGGAAATTGACGCCAGACTGGTTATTGCTGTCAACCAAGAACAGGGGGAACCCGGAGGTTGCCTTCTCGATTACGTTTACTTGCCAACCGCCTAGGACGCCCTCCTCAATACCATTCCAACCGCCGCCATAGCGCTTGCCTTTGCCGAACGGCAATTCATACAAGACACTGGCGGTGAATTGATCATTCAGATTCAGCTGGGATAGTCCCCAGTCTGCCCGTTGAGTTCCGCCCAAGGGCCAGAATTGGGCTCCGGGAGTGGTGCCGTCGCCGTCCGCCATACCGGAATCGAAGGTCCTAGACCAGGTGTAGCTGAGCAGGGCATATAGGCCATGACGCGCGCTCTTGGTTTCGGCTCTGATGAGCAGGCCGTCGTAGCGGGCCTTCGCTCCGTCTGTAATGTTGTCGATGACAGACGAGTACTGGAATGGCGGTGGAGGCAATGGATAGACGGGGTATACCTGAGAGGCTGACGCGGCCGAGCAGCCAAGCTTGTAGTTGGGATCGTATTCGGGATTCGGAGCGGCCGTCGTCCCGAACGGCCAGCCAGGTATGTACTGAGGGAAGCACGCCTGCGGTGAAGAGACATTGAGGTTCAAACCGTAAAACAGAATGTGCGTGCTCCGAGTTCCTGCATACCCAGCGGTGAGAACGATATTTCCCGGCAGCTGGCGCTCGATGTTCAGGTTAAACTGCTGCACCATTCCCTGTTTGAAGTTTGAGTTTTGAGAAAGCGAGGTTCCGGTAAAGGTGTCCGGGTTTGGAGGCCCTGTGAAGGGCTGGAGGTTCGGTTGCGTGAAGCCGTATTTCAGCCCGCAGTTGACCGCGGACGTGCCGGCGGCAAAATTGCCGAACGGGCACGGGCCACCCGGGTAGCCGTAATTGAACTGGTCAACCTCGGCGTAGTACGGCGGATTCTGCCAAAGTCCTTGCGCACCCTGACTCCACCCTGAGTCATGGTAAATCGAGTACCCAGCGCGAACCACGGTATTCTGCATGCCGAAGGGCTTCCACGCCAATCCAATGCGCGGTTCGACCGCGGTCTTATCAAACTGCACTCCCACGTTGCCGTCCGAGCGGACGCAGTTGGTGCAACCGCTAAAGGGTGCATTCCCAGCGATCAGATATTGCTGGGTCTTCCAGTCAAAATTCGCCTGACGATTCTGAGCTTCCGTAATGGGAGTCACGAGCGCCCAGGCGACACCCACATTCAAGGTCAGGTTGCTGGTAACGCGCCAGTCGTCCTGCACAAAAGGACGGTACATCTTCCAGCGGCGACCGGTGACAGCTCCGTAGAACGTCTGGTCGTGAATGGCACCGAATGGCTGCCCGACCAGCAGATCGGCCGCGTTATCGCCGGTGGACGCGCCGTCGAACAGGAAATATCCGTCCTGGAAGCCGTTGGTCATTACGTTCATTTGGTTGAAACGGATTCCAATACCGACGCGGATATCGTGGTGGCCGCGAATCATGTCGAACGTGTCGCTGAATGAGTAAACGTTCGTCCCACCCACGAAAGGAGCAAAGCCGCGGTCCCCCAAAGACCAGTAGGAACTGAGCTGCGTCGAACTCAATCCGCAGCTGAGGCAAGCCTTGCTGTATTGGGTTAAGCCGGGAGGAGCATTCGGACACTGGCTGTTGAGGTCGGCGCCGACGATGCCCAACGTATCCGCTTTGCAGAGCTGTCCACCAAACTCGCCAAATGAGGTGATTTGGTTAAAGATGCGGTTGTACCCGAAATAAGCCTGGTTGATGTTGTTGGAATTGACGATGTGGGTTTCGGAAATGACCGCATTCCGCCCGTGATTGGCAATGAGCTGGTTGCTGCCAAACGGATTCTGTTCCGCCCATGTGGGGGAACCGCCTGGCACGTACGAGTTCGCCTGGTCATAACTGAATCGCGCGAACATTGAATCCTTGCTTGAAAAATTGTGGTCTGCCCGAATCGTGGCGTTGCCCTCGTTGAGCCGCCGCACCGGAACGTTGGAGTAGTTAACCCCATTCGTGATGGTGGGACTGCCCACCGGATAGAGATTGATTAGCGCTTGTCCGATCGGATCGACTAGACCGGTACCTGTCGGTCCGCCAGTGGTTGGGATCTTGGCGCATCCGGGCACGACCGGATAATTAGGACCGAATGCTTGAATTCCACCGGAGAGCACCGGCATCGGATCTCCTGAAGCATCGCACTGCAAGTAAATAGGCTGCCCTGTAACGGGAGGTATGTTCGTGTATGGGTTCATGAGAACGGTGTAGGGCTGTCCCGTGGACCCCTCGACCACCGGAGCAAAGGGATCAGCGCTAAAATCGCCGCCCATCTCGGCCTGTGTCGGCACTAACCCGGTAAACGGAATGCCGTGCCGCTGGCGCTTGGCTTCGTAGTTGATGAAGAAGAAAGTTTTATCTTTCTGGATGGGCCCACCGAAAGAGCCACCGAACTGATTGAGATTGAACTGCTCCTTAAACGCAGCAAAGTAGCTCTTGGCATCGAAACTGGTATTGCGCAGATATTCGTAGAGATTACCGTGCCACTTGTTCGTTCCGGACTTGGTCGTCACCAGTACGGTCGGACCCGCGCGCGTCCCGTACTCGGCCGAGTAGTTATAGGTCAGAACCTTGAACTCCTGCATCGAATCGATGGTGGGCAGAATGGCAATGCCGCCCGAAGTAAGTTCGGAGTTGTCGTTGTTGTCAATCAACCAGCTCGTACTCTGCTCGCGCGAGCCGCCTACCGAAAGCGAAAACCCGCCGCGAGCGGCAACCTCGCTGCTCGCCGCCTGGGTGAAGAAACTGTTCGGGCTTGTTTGTTGGGTTGTGCCCGGAGTGAGCGTGGCTAATTGCACGAAGTTGCGCCCGTTTAGAGGGAGGTCCGCCACTTGCTCGGCAGTGATTACCTGGCCGAGGGTTGGATTCGAGGTCTCCACGGCTACTTCGGTAGCGCTGACTTCCACAGTCTGGCTGACCGAGGCGGGGTTGAGCGAGAAATCGATCTCGCGCTGCTCGTCAACCTGCAGACGAATATCTTTTTGCTCGGTGGTCTGGAAACCTTGGGCTTCCACTCGGATGGTGTAATGCGCTACCGGCAGCAGCGGCGCAAGGTAGTGCCCTGAGCCGTCGGTTTTCGTATCGCGCGCGGCGCCTGTCTCCTGCGCGGTGATTTTCACCGTCGCTCCAGCGATAACGGAGCCGGTTTTGTCGGCCACCGTTCCCGAGAGACTGCCGTTCGCCTGGCTATACAGAAGTGGACAGAGGAAAAACACGGAACCCAGAACCGCCACGACCAGCGCTTTTCTTTGCAGCATCGCTTTCCCCCTGGCGGCCACTTTCTCTTCGCGAGTCTCTTCTTCGCGAGTTGACGGAGCCGCGATTACTCGCAGCCGAGACGTGGAACGCCCTTTCATTTTGACTGGTCATCTAAATAGATTAGATTTGCAAAGTCAAGAGTTTTGTGACGCTGCGGTGAATACCGTCCGACGAAGAGGGGAATTCAATTTTTCATACCGTCGTTTTTCGTAACTATGCTTTCACGGATTTTTACGATCTGGTTAGCGGCGACGTTTTCCAGATGCTGGACGAGGCCGCTCGGCCAGCGGATCTCGATGGCATCGGCCTTGGTGGCTTTGCCCAGCCCAAAATGAAGGCGGAAGTCACTTTGCGAAATGTATCCGCTGCCGCTGCGCACCTCCTGCGTCTGCTGGTGATCGCCGACGCGAACGGTGACTCTGGCACCGATCGCGTTGCGATTGGACTTCGTGCCTTCCAATTTCAGTAGAATCCAGTTCCCATGTTCCCCCAAATTTTTTAGCAGACTGGGGCGATCGTGACTGTTGTTCACAAGAATTCCGACGGATCCGTCGTTGTCGAAATCGGCGGCAGCTACGCCGTGGCTGTTGAACGGAGTTGTGATGCCCGGGCCGGAATCCAGCGAGATGTCGCGAAATCTTCCGTTGTGTTCGTTCCAGTAAAGAATCTTGCGTTCGCGATATGTGTTGTTGACACCCTTGCTGTCGACTTCGGGGTAGATGTGGCCGTTGGCCATGAACAGGTCGGGCCAGCCGTCGTTGTCGACGTCGACGAAGAGTGTGCCCCATCCCAGGAATTGTGAATTCTTGCCGAGGCCGGCGGCGGAGGTAACGTCGGTGAACGTTCCGTCGTGATTGTTGTGATAGAGCGTGGCGGTGTCGTCGGAGAAACTGGTTTTGACGATGTCGAGCCAACCCTCGCCATCGTAGTCGATGGCATCGGCTCCCATGCCGGCTTGCTCGCGGCCTCCGTCGTTGAAGGCGACCCCGGCCTCGACGGCGGTTTCGGTGAAAGTGCCGTCGTGGTTGTTGTGAAAGAGCAGGTTGGGAGTGGAATCGCAGGCGACGTAAATATCGGGCCAGCCGTCGTTGTCGAAGTCGCCGGTGAGAGCGGTCAGGCAGTAGTAAGCATCGGTCTTTGCGACTCCGGAGGCTTCGCTGACATCGGTAAAAGTGCCGTTGCCGTTGTTGTGGTAGAGTTCGCTGTGCGTGCCTTTCAGACCGCGCGGACCACACAATACCGGCATCCCTTTCCATAGGCAGGCGGCGCTGCTGCCGGGCTCGGGCGTGTGCTGCGGATCGAAATCGACGTAGTGGGAAATGAAGAGGTCGAGTTTCCCGTCGCGGTCGTAATCCAGAAACGCGCAACCGGTGGACCAGCGGACATCGTCGTGCCAGAGGCCAGCTTTGCGAGTCACGTCGGTGAAGGTGCCGTCACCGTTGTTGTGCAGCAAAACGTCGTGGCCCCAGAAGGTGACGAACAGGTCCACGAATCCGTCGTTGTCGTAGTCGCCGGCGCAGACTCCCTGGCCCCAGCCGATTAGGCCTACGCCGGCTTTCTGGGTTACGTCTGTGAAGGTTCCGTCGTGGTTATTGCGATAGAGATGGCTGGTCGGCTCTTGTCCCTTGGGAAAACCTTCGAGGCGAGTGCCATTGACCAGAAAAATGTCAGGCCAGCCATCGTTGTCGAAATCAAAGAAGGCGGCGCCGCTGCCGGTGGTTTCGAGAACGTAGCGCTTGGTCTTGTCGCCTCCACTTTCAGTTATGGCGGTTAGGCCGGCGTGTTCTGCCATGTCGACAAAATTCACTTTTGGCGGAGTAAGCGGGGGCGGAGCAGGCTCGGAATGTGGTTGCGCGGCTGCGAGTGTGATTGTTAGTGCCCACAGTGCGACAACTGCCGCGGCCAGCTTGCGATTCATGAGTCCGTGTCCCAGGGAGAATCTTACAACCACGGACGGTTGGGTGGCCGGGCGGGGACGCCCGGCGCTCCACCAAACTTTACCCATTGGCCCTGGCCACCAGCAAGATCCCCAGACCGTAGAAGACGAACATGAGGGTCAGGTACACCTTGGCTTTTCTGGGCGCGTCCGCGAATTCCTTCCAGGCGAAAACGCCCCACAAAGCGGCGACCATCGGCGCGGATTGCCCGATCGCATACGAGATGGCGACGCCGGTGAAGTGGGCGGCAACCAGATTAAAGACCATGCCGGTGCCCCAGATGAACCCCCCGAGCAGTCCGAGGGCATGGTCGGAGGCGGGCGCGCTGAAGAAGCCGCTGAAGTTCACCGGCTCTCCGACGAGCGGGTGCTTCATGAAATAGACATTCCACACGAAACAGGAGAGCAGCGCGCCCAGCGTGAGGAAGACGGCGGCGGCGTAGGGACCGAGCGTGCCGCGCATCACGCCGTTTACCTCATGGGGCATGGCTCGAGTCATAAAGGGAGCCCACAGACCCATCAGGACTCCGGAGACGATGCAGATAATGATGCTCTTCTTTGAGGTTGAGCTACTGGCGGCGGCCAGGCTGCTATAGGCCCGTCCGTCCAGGACCACCGCGATGAGGGCGCATAACACGCCCGCTGCCAGCAATCCGGCGTTACCTTGCGGGTTCTGCACATAGCTTGTGATCACACCCACCACGAGCGCGATTCCGATTGAAACGGGAAACGCAATTGCTAGACCAGCCATATCGATGGCTGCGACCAGCAACAGGTTCGCGAGGTTGAAGATGGCTCCCCCGACCATGGCAAGAATGATGTCATCCGTGTTGGCGGCGCGGATGTTGTTGGCCAAGCTCGATGCGTCGTGGCCCGTGCTGCCCATCGTGTATCCGAGGATGAGCGAGATCAGGAAGATGCCGATGGCGTAGTCCCAGTAAAACAGCTCGAAGCGATACTTCTTGACGCCCTTGTAGGTGTTGGCCCAGGAACCCCAGCAGATGGCGCTGGTGATCATCATGAACAATGCAACATTCAAACTATGAGGTGTAAACATCGCTTCTCCTTGCGGTAAGAATCGCGCCGTAGCGTAGCCGTGGAGCGTCGCAGTGTCAAGGCGAAAGCGGAATTCATCTTTCGCCCTATCTGCCGTACAATTGCACGGCAAAGGATAGGCTGCGGAGAGCTGTTCGTGCCAGTCGGACACAACGAGTTTCGGAGCATCGCACGTCACGAATCGCCGAGCGCTGCGATTGCAGTTCTCTCCCGGCGGCCTCTGCTGCGGAATATCGGCATTCCTCTCAACCTGGATTGGGTACGCGAAGTGCGGGTCAACACCAGCGCGGTCGAACGCCGCGCTCAATCCCAGGTGGCGCGACGAACCGTAAAAAAAGAGTGGCAGGCAGCCTGGCTTCTGCGCGCGATCACCTGCATGGATCTGACGACTCTTTCCGGCGATGACACCGACGAACGCGTCCGCCGGTTGTGCGCGAAGGGACGGCATCCCATCCAGCCGGAACTGGAACACACGCTGGGGATCGAGGAGCTCCACATTAAGGTCGCGGCCATCTGCGTGTATCACACATTTGTGGAAACGGCTCTGCGCGCGCTCGAGGGCAGCGGGGTGCATGTCGCGGCTGTGTCCACCGGCTTTCCTGCCGGCTTGTCGCCGCTGGCGGAGCGGGTCAACGAAATACGCCGATCGGTGGAAGCCGGCGCGCATGAGATCGACGTCGTCATTACCCGGGCACATGTTTTCGGCGGACGCTGGCAGGCGCTCTACGATGAGGTGGCCGCGTTCAAACAAGCTTGCGGATCGGCGCATATGAAAGTGATCCTTGGGACCGGCGATCTGCTCACGCTGCGCAACGTGGCGCGCGCGAGTGTGGTGGCGATGATGGCGGGTGCGGATTTCATTAAGACTTCGACGGGTAAGGAGCCGACGAATGCGACCTTGCCGGTCGGCTTGGTGATGACTCGAGCCATCCGCGAATATGCGCAGCAAACCGGCATGGCGGTGGGCTTCAAGCCGGCGGGCGGAATTCGCACGGCAAAGCAGTCGATCGATTGGCTGGCGATGATCAAAGAAGAGCTTGGGCCGTCGTGGCTGCGGGCGGAAATGTTCCGCTTAGGAGCCAGCGGATTGTTGGGCGATATCGAGCGGCAACTGGGACATTATGCCACCGGGCGTTATTCGGCGGAGTATCGGCATCCGATGGCATGACTTTATATGGGATGACTTTATTAGGAGAAACCAGTGTGGCGTCCCGTCAGTAGGTGGAATAAATCTGTCTGATGGATTCCGATTTGCCCCATTCGAAGGTTGAATGGGACAATGAATTTCATTTTCGCCAAGGTTTTATAGGGACATCTGGAGAGCCGCAGCTATGGGCGACGTTTCGCAAGTAGCAACCAGCATCAGCGCAGCAATCAATCAAGCCAGCCGCTGTGTCGCAACCGAAACCAGCGATAGTTACGATGAACTCGGCGCGCAAGTCGATACCCTGGAAGAACAGGCACACCAGGCCGTCAAATCGCAACTGGACATCGCCTCGCTGCTTCCCAAACTGAAAGAGTCAAAGCCTCTCGGGCCGGCCGAACTAAAGACATTGGAACTGTTGATAGTAGGCGACGCCGAGTATTTCCTGAAGTACGAAGCTGACCTCGACCGCTGGAAAGGAGAAGTTAATCAGCTCATAGCTGAGATTGCCAAGCTACAGTCGTCTCAGCTAGACGTCGATGGCCTCATGCATCTGCGAGCACTCTGCCAGGAACTGCGCCGGGTTCTGCCCAACATCGTCTATTACCTGGATCAGAAAGAGCGAACCAGCAAGTTCCGTGAGGCAACCAACGTCCCAATCGATGCCGAGGGATACCGCGTCCTGGCCGAGATGGTCACAGCAATGATCTCGTCAGACGAAATGTGAGCAGCGAATCGTTGGCAGTCAGTAGCATCGATGCGAAGGATGACAGCACATGCTTACGTCGCGACTATGCGCGACACGACACTGGGAGTTTCTAACAAGGAATCGAGCAAACGCCAATGAGCATTGCTGAAAAATTCGCAAGCATGGAATACGGGCCGGCTCCAGAAGATTCGAAAGAAGCCATGGCGTGGCTGGGACGTCATGGACACCGCCTTCAACATTTCATCGGCGGCGGATGGCAGGCACCTGCCGCGGGAGAGTACTTCGACACCGTCGATCCTTCGAACGGGGAAAGGCTCGCGTCGGTGGCGCAAGGGTCGGCGGCCGATATTGATGCCGCGGTCAAAGCCGCACGGGTAGCGTCTTCTGAATGGCAGGCGCTCACTTCCTATTCTCGCGCGCGTTATCTGTATGCCATCGCGCGGCTGGTACAGAAGCATTCGCGGCTGCTGGCGGTTCTTGAAACGATGGACAACGGCAAGCCTATCCGCGAGAGCCGCGACATTGATATTCCGCTGGTGGCGCGACATTTCTATCACCACGCGGGATGGGCGCAACTGCTCGACCAGGAGTTTCCCGGGTACATCCCTTGCGGGGTTGTCGGCCAGATCATTCCGTGGAACTTTCCGCTGCTGATGCTGGCGTGGAAGATTGCTCCAGCTTTGGCGACAGGAAACACCGTCGTGTTGAAGCCGGCGGAATTCACGCCGCTGACCGCGCTCGCCTTCGCGGGAATCTGCCAGGAAGCTGCCTTGCCCCCCGGTGTAGTCAACATCGTTACCGGAGACGGCTCAACCGGCGAAGCGCTGGTCAAACATCCGGACGTGGACAAGATCGCATTCACCGGGTCGACCGAAGTCGGACGCGCGATTCGCGCCGCCACAGCGACGAGCCACAAGCGTCTTTCGCTGGAGCTCGGCGGCAAGTCTCCATTCATCGTGTTTGAAGACGCTGATCTTGACAGCACGGTCGAGGGCCTGGTGGACGGAATTTGGTTCAATCAGGGGCAGGTATGTTGCGCAGGCTCGCGCCTGCTGATGCAGGAGAGCATTGCCGAAGCTCTGATCGCCAAGATTCAGGATCGCATGAGCACCCTGCGCATCGGCGCGCCGCTCGACAAAGCGATTGATATTGGCGCCATCGTGGCCAAGGTGCAACTCGATCGCATTCGCAAGCTGGTGGATCAGGGTGTGGCCGACGGCGCAACCTGCTGGCAGCCACAGGTTGTGTTGCCGTCGCGCGGGTTTTACTATCCGCCGACGCTTTTGAGCAACGTGCATCCGACCTCGATTGTCGCGCAGCAGGAAATTTTCGGACCGGTGCTGGCGGCCATGACGTTCCGCACGCCTGCTGAGGCGGTGGAGCTGGCGAACAATACCGTCTATGGTTTGGCGGCCTGTGTTTGGAGTGAGAGCATCAACGTTGCCCTGCACGTTGCGGCGCAACTTAAGGCGGGAGTGGTCTGGGTAAACTGCACAAACCTGTTCGACGCTTCCTGCGGCTTCGGCGGCTATCGCGAGAGCGGCTACGGACGCGAGGGCGGACGCGAAGGCCTGCTGGAATACATGGAGCCAGCATGGTTCAAGAACGCGCCAATGCTTCCAGCCGAGAAGCCAGCACCACCCGGGGCGGAGTTGGACGAGGCCGGACGGGGGCGCCCGGCGCTCCAACAAGCAAGCACTCCCGCAATCGATCGCACCGTAAAGCTCTACATCGGCGGCAAGCAGGTGCGTCCTGACTCCGGCTACAGCATGGAAGTGCTCGCGGGCGACGGACGATTGCTGGGCGAAGCTCCGCTGGGCAATCGAAAAGACATCCGCAACGCGGTCGAAGCGGCGCGCAAGGCGGCATCGTGGGCCAAGGCTACGGCGCACAATCGCGCCCAGGTTCTTTACTACTGCGCGGAGAATCTTTCACAGCGGCGCGATGAAATTGCGGATCGACTAGCAGCTGTGGTCGGTGATAAGCAGGCCGCCGCGGAAGTGGATCTCAGCGTCGAGCGCATCTTCTCTTATGCTGCGTGGGCCGACAAGTTTGACGGCACGGTGCACAATCCTCCGTTCCGGAATGTCGCAATTGCGATGAACGAAGCGATTGGGACGGTTGGCGTCATCTGCCCGCGGGAGGCGCCGCTGCTAGGTTTTCTTTCTCTCGTGATGCCCGCGCTGGCGATGGGAAATACAGTGATCGCGGTTCCTTCAGAAGCCTATCCGCTGATTACCGGCGATCTCTACCAGCTTTTCGACACCAGCGATCTGCCTGGTGGCGCGCTGAATATTGTGACCGGATACACGTCGCAACTGCTGAAGCCGCTGGCCGAACATGATGACGTCGATGCCATATGGTGCTTTGGCGATGAAGCCAGCGCCGCGGCGGCCAAGGCCATGTCGGTGGGCAATCTGAAGCAGGTTTGGACAAACGAAGGCCGCGCCATCGACTGGTTCGACTTAAGACTCGCCGAGGGCCGCTGGTTCCTTGAGCACGCTACCCAGGTCAAAAACATCTGGGTTCCTTACGGCGAATAAGGACCATCGGTAGAGACGGGGCTTGCCCCGTCTGACGCGGCGGCGGGAGACGCGGCAAGCCGTGTCTCTACACGAAATCAAACAAGCCCCTCATGAAAGCGACGCGCACGCCACGAGTAAAGATCTGCTGCATCGGCAGTGTTGAAGAAGCGGCTCTGGCCATCGAGTGCGGGGCCTCGGCGCTGGGCCTGGTTTCGAATATGCCGAGTGGGCCCGGTGTCATCAGCAACGAGCGGATCCGAGAGATTGCCGCGGCCGTTCCACCAGCCATCGGGACGTTCCTGCTGACCTCCCGACAGAGCGTTGCCGACATCATCGAGCAACAGCGTTTCTGCCTGACGAACACCATCCAGATCTGCGATCATCTCACCGTTGGCACGCATCGCGACCTGAAGGATGCGTTACCGGGGATTTCCCTGGTTCAGGTCGTCCACGTAACCGGGCCGGAGTCAGTTGAGGAAGCCGCGCAAGTTGCGCCGCACGTGGATGCAATCCTGCTCGATTCGGGTAACCGGAAACTTGCAGTCAAGGAATTAGGCGGCACGGGCCGAACTCACGATTGGACCCTGAGTCGCGCGATCCGGGAACGCATTGGCATCCCGCTGTTTCTGGCTGGAGGGCTGACGCCGGAAAACGTAGGCCAGGCCATTGAAGACGTGGGCCCCTTCGGGCTCGATGTGTGTTCCGGCGTCCGAACCGACGGTAGGCTGGATTCGACCAAGCTAAAGCGGTTCTTCTCAGCAGTGCGCAATGCGGGTGCGGAATAATAATTAAGATGTCGCAAGAAGTATTGCGCTGGCTGAGTATCGGCGCGCGACCTGGACGCGGCCGGTTCGAGCCGCCTCCCTCAACTTTGGAGCGCTCCGAGCGGCACTCGCCGGGATTCGCGTTTGACTTTTGCGAGCCCTACAGGCAAACTCTCAATTCGCCCGTCAACCGGCGTTTCGGGCTCGCACCTTGAGCCCGGCGTCAGCATCGCAAAGCAAGGCAAAGGCCCGACTGAGGAACGGTTCGCTCTATGTCCGCAAACCGAGTCTCCTATACACTTGATTCGACATTGGAGACGGTAAACGACGCCGAAGAGACGGCTGGCCGCATGGCAGCCGAGGCTGGCTTTGATGACGAGGAGATCATGAAGATCTCCATGGCGGTGCGAGAAGCCGCGGTGAACGCAGTTTTGCATGGAAATGCCTATGACCCGAGCAAGAAAGTTACACTCGCGTTTGAACGCACAGCCCACGACCTTGTCATCATAATCCGCGATCAAGGCAAGGGGCTCGATGCCAGCAGGATTCCGGATCCATTGGCGCCGGACAACCTGCTGAAGACGTCGGGTAGAGGTATTTTTCTGATACGCTCGTTCATGGATGTGGTGGAAATCCACCCCTCCACGACCGGCACCGAACTTAGAATGATCAAGCATGTCCACGGCAACCCCGCGGACTCCAAGGAGGCTCTCCAGTGACCATGAAGTCCAGTACTCGTCAGGTCGATGGCGTCACCATTGTCGATCTCAGCGGCCGGATCACCCTCGGCGAAGGCAGTGTAACTCTGCGCGATACGGTGCGCGACCTGCTTTCCAAGGGGCAGAAAAAGATCCTACTCAACCTCGGCGACGTAAACTATATCGACAGCTCAGGCATCGGCGAACTCGTCAGCGCCTACACCACCTGCAAGAATCAGGGCGGCGAACTCAAGCTGCTCAACCTGACCAAGAAAGTGCACGACCTGCTGCAGATCACGAAGCTCTATACCGTCTTCGACGTCAAGGAAGACGAAGCCGCAGGCGTAAAGTCTTTCGGCAAGTAAAAGAAGCGCGGGGGAACCCTGGCGTGCCGGGCTCATACTCCGGCACGCCAACACCCCAGCCTTACTGTTCCCTATTCGGGAAATTGCCGCGAAATTTTTCGTTCTGCTTGGCGTAGGACCTACCCTCTGCGCCTAGAATGAAACTGAGCATGCGTTTCCACGCGTCTCAGTCCTTATGCGTTTTCTTACTCTGATTTGCCTCCTTGGAACTCTTCCCGCAATGAGCGCGGCCGGTTTCGCCAGCAATACACCCAAGCACGATTGCGTCTCATTCGCCGAAGCGAGCCAACACGTCGGCGGGACGCAATGCGTGAGGGGAACGGTGCTGCACGTGGAATACGGCAGCAACGGGGTTACGCTGCTCAATTTTTGCAAGGATGCAAAGGCCTGTCCCTTCACGGTGGTCGTGTTGCCCGGCGACCTCAAGAAGGTTGGAGACATTCGCCAGCTCGAAGGCCTTCAGATTGAAATCAAGGGGACGATCGAGAACTACGACGGACGCGTTCAGATCGTCTTGCACCGCACCCAGCAACTGCAGGGCGACGCCGCCTTCCTGTTATTCCCCCGGGTGCCCACGGACTACGACGCCGAACGTGCGGGCCACTACCATGCCGGAGGGTCTACGCATGCCAAGGCCGCCAAGAAGAAGAGGACCACGCAGGGCGAGCCGGTTTCGATCGAAGATTCGGGAGAACCGCAATAGATACAGCAGCGGCTAAAGCCGTCGGAATTGAGTGCTGATCGCAGCGGTGTACCGCTGCGCCACCCAAAAGCTGACAGGCTGCTCTCACACCATTCCCTTACGCAATTCTCCCAACTCATATTTCGTCCCCCGCCACACGATGCCGTCGTTCCAGAGAGTGTGAAGCATGGAAAGCAGCAAGGTATACATGAACAGGCTGGTGCTGACCGGATGCAGAAAGAAGTAATAGGCCGGAACCGCCGACATCGACGACATACCGTAATAAATCGCAAACAGTGAACCCAGTGCGATAGCGTACGGGATTCGCGCCCATCCTTGCGCCATCCAGATGCCAAGAAAGGGCCCAAGATTCAGAAAGCCCAGACCCACGATGCAGGCCAGTGTCCGCGGCCACTGGAAAGAAAGCACGGCAAAAAAATTCTTAGTCAAATTGTTGACGATGCCGAAAGCGCCCTTGGCCCAGCGCAGGGAAATCAAGTCCTCTCCAAAAACATTGCGTTGAGCGAATCCCGCGTTCTTGACTACCTTGCCGAGCTTCATGTCGTCGAGCACTTCCATGCGCAAGGCTCGATAGGTGCCGACCGCTTCATAGACTGAACGCCGGACCAGGTTGAAAGCGCCTACACCCATGTGGTCGCGTGCCTTGGGATCGGCGACTTTCCACGGGCGGTGTCCAAACACGAAAAGCGCCTGGAAGAAGGCGATCATCATTCTTTCGCCTGGCCTCTTCATGATCATGCGTGGAAAGAGGACGACGTGATCGGCGCGCTCCACTTCGGCGTAGGCCACGGCGCGCCGCACGGAATCGGGCTTGAAGAGCACATCGGCATCGGTGAACAACAACCAGCCCCCGCTCGCGCGTTGGCTGGCCGTCCACATGGCGTGGGTTTTGCCCAACCAACCGGCGGGAAGTTCGGCAATGTGGATTGCCTTCAACAGGCCGTGTGCCTGGGAATTCGCCGCAACCTCATCCATGATCTGGCCAGTGCGGTCTGTCGACCGGTCGTTGACGGCAATGATCTCGTAGTTGGAATACTCGAGAGCCAGCAACCGGGTTAGCGTTTCTCGGATATGCTCTTCCTCGTTGCGCGCGGGAACGATAATGCTGACTCCAGGCTCGCCAGACGGAGTCGGTGGCCTGCGGTCCCATTCAGGACGCGTGATGTCGGTGATACGCGGCATGCCAAAGCCCGCTTCCACGATGCGCGAAAACCAGGCCAGAGCGAGGATGCCGCCTGCAATCCAGTTGATTGTTTGCCAATGCATTCTGCTTAGGAAGATGCTCCTGAGGGAAGTTGCGCTGCCGCCTCACCCTGAATGCGCAATGGCGGGGCAAAGCGCATGCCGTAAAACAGGATCACCGACGAGATGACCATGGCAATCACCGGCAAAATGAAGGCGGACTGCAACGAGCGTCGATCAGCGACCCATCCCATCATAGTCGGCGAGGGAACGTCGCCGAGAATGTGAATGACGAAAATGTTCACGGCAATGGCCGTGGCGCGAATATGGGCGCCGACCGAATTGATGACTGCCGCATTCAGTGGCGAAGTATTCAACAGCAAGAAGAAAGCTGCCAGCGCGATGGCGGGTATCATGGCGCGTCCCTTCGCGAACAGAGCCACAAGCATCACGGGAACGCCGAGCGCCATGCTGGCAGCCGACACCAGATAGTAGGAACTTTTCATCCGCCGCAGGAGATAATCGCCCAACCACCCTCCCGCCAGTGCGGCAACGATCCCATCCACCACGACGATGATGCCAAAAATAAAATTGGCTTGGGCGAGCGAGTAGTGACGCTCGCTGTAGAGAAACTGCGGCATCCAGACCTGAATACCGCCCAGCGAAAACGTCATCGCTGCCATTCCCAGGGTCGCCGTCAAGACGGCTGGATTGCGCACCAGCCCAAAGACCGTCCCACGCTCCGGAGTTTCCTTGAGCGAATCAAATTGCCCGCGCTCCGGTTCCTTCAGGAACAGCACTGCAATTGCCAGCAGGAATCCCGGCGCTGCCGCAATGTAGAAGGGAAAGCGCCATCCGTAGTGCGGCGCCAGGTTACCACCCAGCAGGTAGCCGGCGGCCGATCCTACGGGAATCGCCAGATAGAAGACGCCCAGAATGCGTCCCCGCACTTCTTCCGTGAACAGGTCTGCCACAAAAGTCGGGGCAATGGTAACGAATGTGGCCTCGCCAATGCCAACCAGCGTGTGCCGGATCAGCAGTTGGGTGTAAGTGTGCGTGAACGCGGTGAGCAGCGTAAGCCCGCTCCAGAAGATCGCGCCTAGAACGATGATCAGTTTGCGCGAGTAGCGATCCGCCAGTGGCCCCACGAAGGGCGCTGCGATCATGTAAAAAATCAGGAACGCGCTGGTGAGATAGCCGATCTGAACTTTACTTAGATGGAATTCGTCCTGCACCAAAGGCTGCACCGCAAACAGAACATTGCGATCCGCATAATTCAGCAAATTGAGCGCGGTGAGCACGAGCAACGCGGTCGGGGCGTGGAGTTTCTGCGGGGGCACAGGTCGAGCGAATATAACATGGGGCGATTGCAGAAGTCAGAAGTCAGATTGCAGAAGTAAGAACAAAAAGCACCACGTCGCTTCTACTTCTGCAATCTGACTTCTTACCTCTGACCTTTCCCTCGCGGCCATCTCGCGATCACGACGGTCGAAATTCCCCCACGCGGACGGAACTCGCCTTTCACCTCGGCCCACACCGGCTTAGCCCAGCGGACAACATCCTCCAGCACCCGATTCACAATGTTTTCCTGGAAGATACCGAGGTTACGATAGGCCTGGAGATATTCCTTCAGCGACTTCAATTCCAGGCACAGACGATCGGGTTCGTAGCGGATCACGATATTGCCAAAATCGGGCAAGCCCGTCTTCGGGCAGACGGAGGTGAATTCCGGATCCTCCACAACAATCTCGTATCCTGATTGGCCAGAACCTGATTGTCCAGAAGCCGGAAACTGGTTTGCCCAAGTTTCGATTTGCGGAAAATCGTGATCGAGCCCGGCGCTGGCGTGCTCCGCGGTGTAGCGGGGAGACGTGGATCGGGAAGATTTCGGCATTCGTCTATTGTACCCAGAGCCGCAAACGGCCCGCGCGGAGCATCTAAACAGGTAAGGCCAAGCGTATACTAACCTGCTCCGCAGCCCGCGGATGATATACATTGAAGCTTGCGCTTTTCTCCGTATGCCATTGAATGGAAACAGTTCGGAACACCAGCCGCGGCGTTGGTGGATAACGGCGCTTGTGGTTCTCGGGGCGGTGATCGTGCTGGCGGCTTTCATGTCTCACCGCGATGACGCGGTGCCGGTGCGAACCGCCATTGTCGAGCAAGGCGCGATCCGCAGCCTGGTGTCCACCAACGGAAAAATTGAGCCCGTCAACAACTTCGAGGCACACGCCCCGATCTCGACCAGTGTACGGCGGGTTTTTGTCAAGGAAGGCGACTCTGTAAAGAAGGGGCAATTGCTGGTCGTTCTGGATGACGCTGACGCACGCGCCCAAGCTGCGCGCGCTGAGACCCAATTGAGAGCAGCGAAGGCCGACGTAGGCGCGGCGGAACGAGGCGGGAACCAGGAAGAAGTGTTGAGCCTTGAAGCCCAGTTGGTGAAAGCCCGCGCCGACCGGGATGCAGCACAACGCAACTTAGACGCCCTGAAAAAACTTGAGCACGAGGGAGCGGCCTCGGCAGGGGAAGTTCGGGACGCGGAAGACGCTATGGCGCGCGCCGATGCTCAACTCACCTTTCTCCGGCAAAAGCAGACCAAACGATATTCGAATGCGGAGTTAGCGCGCGTCTCGGCACAGCGGGCCGAAGCGCAGGCTGCCTATGATGCCGCGCAGGACGTGCTGGCAAAATCGAATGTCCGCGCTCCTTTTGCCGGCATCGTGTACTCGCTGCCTGCCAAGCAGGACGGCTTCGTCGTGGCTGGAGATCTTCTGCTGCAGGTGGCTGATCTGCGTAACGTCATGGTCCGCGCTTTCGTCGATGAACCCGACGTGGCCAGACTGGCTCTCGGCGATCCGATTGAAATTACCTGGGACGCAGTTCCTGACCGCGTGTGGCGGACCACCGTGACCAGCATCCCATCGACGGTGAAGTTGCGCGGTTCGCGCAACGTCGGCGAGACCACCAGCATCATAGATAACAGGGACTTGAAGTTCTTGCCGAATATCAATGTTGGAGTGACGATCGTCGTCGCCGAGCACGATGGCGTGCTGGTGGTACCGCGAGAGGCAGTGCGTATGGACGACACCAAGCCTTATGTGCTGCTGGTTGCTGGCCATGAACTCCAGCGCCGGAATGTGGAGACTTCGCTTTCCAATCTCACCCAGATCGAAATCGCACACGGCCTCTCCGCCAAAGATGTAATTGCGATCAATTCGCTGAACGGCAAACCGATAGGCGACCGGATGCAGGTTAAGTTTTAGATGATCACATGCCCTTCCAGAATTTTCCTGGTTTTATTCACGCTCCTTGTTGCTTCGACCGCCAGCACAGCTGAATCTGCGAAAGACCTGCTGGCCGCCGGCCGAATCGATGAAACCATCGCCGCGTTGAGCGGCCGCCTTTCTTCGGTCCCGGCCGACGCGGAATCGTCGAACCTGCTCTGCCGCGCCTACTTCGCGCTCGAAGATTGGGAGCGCGCGGAATCCTCCTGTAGAAAAGCGGTTTCGCTCGATCCAAACAACAGCCGTTTCCATTTGTGGCTGGGACGCGTGTATGGCGAAAAGGCGGAACGGGCTAATCCCATCGCCGAGGCATTTTTGGCTGGGAAAGTTCGGGAAGAATTCGAGCGCGCGGTGCAGTTGAATCCGAAAGACGTAGATGCCCGGCTCGATCTGGCGGAGTTCTACTATTCAGCGCCCGGCATCTTCGGCGGGGGCGAGCAGAAGGCCCGCGAGCAGGCGCGGTCCATCGCCAGCGTGAACACGGGCCGCGAACACTGGATTTACGCCCGCATCGCCGAAAAGAAAAAAGACACCACCACCGCCGAACGGGAGTACCGCCAGTACATCGAACTCAGCCAGGGCGACGCGGAAGCGTGGCTCAACCTGGCTATTTTTTTCCGTAACCAGAAGCGCTTTGACGAAATGGAGCAAGCCATCGTCAAGCTCAGCCAGGCACCTACGACCAAACTCGAGGTTCTGGAGGAAGCTTCCGGCATGTTGTACCGCGCCGAACGAAGCTATCCTTTTGCGACGGAACTGCTGCAGCGCTATCTCGCGACCGGGCCGGTGGAGGCAGCTCCGGCATACAAAGCTCACTACCTGCTGGGCGCACTACTGGAAAAACTGGGCGATACAGCAGGCGCGGCGCGCGAGTATCGCGCTTCTCTGGCATTGGTCCGAAGCTTCGGCATGGCCCAGCAAGCGCTCAACCGGATTGTCCACTGAGGATGCCGAGAATCCTCGCACGCCCGCGCTTCCCAAGTGACCTTCAAAAGCTACTGCGCGTCTTGCGTCCGGCGCACTACAATTTGTGCGTCGCGGCGGGACCGCGGCCTGATCCATGCTGCGCCTGATCCGTGGATGACCCGATGAAGGTGACGAGATGAGACTTCGATTGCCGCAGTTGCGCCGCACAAATCTGCTCGCCGTGCTTGCGGCCGTGCTACTGGTGATGACGGCAACGCGCGCCCAGGCTGAACCTCTGCCTCTCGAACGCGCGATTCGGTTGGCTTTGGCGCACAGCACGAGTTCGGCGATTGCCGATGCCGACGTGCAGCGAGCCTTTGCCGCTTACCGCGAGCTTCGCAATAACTACTTGCCACAGCTATTCGCGGGTTCGGGTCTCGGCTACACCTACGGATACCCGCTCAGCATCGAAGGGTCGGCGCCGGCGCTGGCAACCGCCGTCGCGCAGAGTACCGTTTTCAATCCCGCGCAGCGGCAGTTCATGAATGCGGCGAAAACCAACTGGCATGCTTCCGAGTTCCAGGACAAAGACCAGCGCAATGCCGTCATCCAGGACGTTGCCATAACCTACGCTGAACTGGCGAAGTGGGAAGCGCGGCTGATGCGCTTGCAGCAGGATGAGGCCCAGGCACAACAAATGGAGCAAGCCGTGGCCGAGCGCTTGCAGGAGGGCGTGGACAGCGCCGTCGACTTGAATAAAGCGAAGCTAACCGCAGCGCGTGTGCGCCTTCACCGGGCTGAGGCGCGTGGCTCCGCCGACGTCCTGCGGCGTCATCTCTCGACCCTGACCGGTTTGCCGGCTTCCTCCATCGAAATCGCACCCGAAACTATTCCGGCCTTGCCGCCCGTCGCCGCCGAAGAAGACCTTTCGGAAAAAGCCGTCGCCGCCAGTCCCGCCATCAAGTTTGCGGAGCAACATTCCCTGGCGGAAACGATGCGCGCTTTGGGCGAACACCGCGCGTTGTATCCGTCCATCGATTTCTCTGCCCAGTATGCGAGATTTTCCACCTTCAATAACTACACGCGATACTTTCCGCCGGGCACTTTCCAGCGCGACAATGCCACGATCGGCTTCGCCTTCCGCGTCCCGCTCTTCAATGCCAGCCAGCGGGCTCGAGCTGAGGCGGCTGCGGCAGATGCTCTGAAGGCGAAGAAGCAAGCGGAAGCGGCTCGCAATCAGGTGGCGGAGGAGACTCTGAAACTCCAACGCGCCGCCGAGCAACTCGAAGCCGCCCGCGAGGTGGCACAGTTGGAATATCAACTAGCAGAGTCGGGCCTGGAAGCGGCCCAGACCCGGATCGATGCCAAGACCGGCACCTTGCACGAATTGGCCGATGCGCGGGCACAGGTGGCGGAACGTTTTCTGCTCTTTCAGGACGCCGATTTTGAGTATCAGCGCGTTCGTATGACCCTGCTACGGGCTACCGGAGATTTGGAGAGTTGGGCGCTGCCAAATCCAGCTTCAAAATGACGCTCGAACAGCTCATCCAGCCGCTACCCAATTCTGGCGTCTCAATGCGCAAAAGCGACGTTCGGCACGGTTCTTTTGCCATCTGAGCCCCGCTAAGGCATACTAAGACAACGATTTCCACGCATTCGATGCAATTGGGGACGAACCTGGATGGTAGCGTCGGCCGGGGTCTGTGTGCTTGCGAGAATGCTAAAATAGAGACTTACACTTATGCCATTGAAGACACTGTTTTTGAATCCGCCTTCGTTTGAGAATTTCGATGGAGGCGCGGGCTCGCGTTGGCCTGCTACGCGCGAGATCGAGTCGTACTGGTATCCGGTCTGGCTCGCCTATCCCACAGGAATGCTCGAAGGCGCGCGCCTGCTGGATGCCCCGCCTCATCACATCACGGCGGAAGAGACGATCCGCACCTGCAAGGACTACGAACTGCTCGTGCTGTTTACCAGCACTCCGGGGTTCCCCGGCGACGTTCGCATGGCCGAGGCCATCAAAGACAGCAATCCTCACATCAAAATCGCTTTCGTCGGACCCCACGTCAGCGTGCTGCCGGAGAAGTCTTTGACGGACGCGAAGGTCATTGACGTGGCCTGCCGGAAGGAGTTCGACTACTCCATCGTCGAGTACGCCCAGGGCAAGCCCATCGAAGACATTCTTGGCATTTCCTACCGGAAGAATGGCGGGGTCGTGCATAATCCCGACCGGCCGACCATTCAGGATCTGGATTCCCTGCCCCACGTGACCGACGTGTACCGGCGCGACCTGGATGTTCGCCGCTACAACGTGCCTTTCCTGCTCCACCCCTTCGTGGCCCTCTACACCACCCGCGGATGCCCGGCGCAGTGTACCTTCTGCCTCTGGCCGCAGACGCTTAGCGGGCACCCCTGGCGCAAACGTTCCAGTGACGATGTGGCGCGCGAAATGGCCAAGGCGAAAGACTACTGGCCGTACGTGAAAGAATTTTTCTTCGATGACGATACCTTCAACCTGCAGAAGGCCCGCACTGTCGAATTGTGCGCCAAGTTGAAACCGCTGGGCCTGACCTGGTCGTGCACATCGCGCGTCACCACTGATTTTGAAACCCTCAAGGCGATGAAAGAGGCGGGATGCCGGCTGCTGATTGTGGGCTACGAATCCGGCGATGCGCAGATCCTGAAGAACATCAAGAAAGGCGCGACCGTCGAACGCGCCCGCCAGTTCACCAAGGATTGCCACAAGCTGGGGCTGGTGGTCCACGGAGATTTCATCCTCGGCTTGCCTGGGGAAACGCGCGAGACCATTAAGAACACCATCAACTTCGCCAAGGAACTCGACGTGGAAACGATTCAGGTTTCGGTGGCGCACGCCTACCCTGGAACGGAACTGCACGAGTACGCCATGAAGAACGGCTTTGTCACCAGCGAATCGAAAATGGTGGACGATGGCGGACACCAGATGGTGCAAATCGCGTATCCGGGCCTGCCCGCCGCGGAAGTTTTGGAGGCGGTCCACCATTTTTACGATGAATATTATTTCCGTCCCAAGGCCGCGTACCGCATTTTGAGAAGGGCGATGTTCGATGGCGGCGAACGCAAACGCTTGTACAAAGAAGCGCGTGCCTTCCTGAAACTGCGAGCGCAGCGCCACAAGTGGGTCAAGGAAAACCGCAAGGAAGAAACGCCTGCCCCGGAACCGGCCAAGGCCTAGGCCGGAGTTGGATCGCAAGTGACATTTCGAAAATACCTCGTCCTCGCGGGAATCACCATATTCAGCACAGCCGGCGATTCCATGCTGGCTCGCGGCATGAAAGAAGTCGGCAATGTTTCCCTGCACAACTTTTCCGGTCTGTTGCTGGCCGTCCTCAATCCCTGGGTTGCCTTAGGAATCTTGTTCCTGTTGAGCTTTTTCGCCTGTTACATGTCCGCGCTTTCCTGGGCTGACCTCACCTATGTGCTTCCGGCGACTTCGCTTGGATATGTGCTGGTCGCATTGGTTGGTCACTTCGGTTTTCATGAAGCAATCTCGCCGCTGCGCTGGCTGGGCATTGCGCTGATCGCGGCCGGCGTGGGCTCCGTTGCCGCCGGCCCGTCGGTTACGCCCACTGGCCAACATGGGGACAAGCGGGACGGTTCACGCGAGACAGTGTCCCGGGAGGTGAACTCATGAATGAACTCTATGCCTGGGCAGCGATTGGGTTCATCATCCTGGCCTCAACTACCGGAGACGTGTTGCTTTCCTATTCCATGAAACGAGTAGGTGACGTCGAGGAACTCGGGAAACGGCGTGGAGTGCTGGCCGTAATTGGGCGCATTCTGCGAACCCCCACGTTCCCTCTCGCTTTGATGGCGATGGGGATTGCATTCTACAGTCTGCTTTTTGGCCTTTCCTGGGGAAACCTCAGCCTGGTTGTACCGGCTTCAGCCTCGCTCACCTTTGTGGCGAATGCGCTCGCCGCACGCCTATTCCTGCACGAACGCGTCGGGCGCCGGCGTTGGATAGCGGCGCTGCTGGTAGCGGGCGGCGTGGTGCTGATGGCGCTCTGAGCCTCACCCAAACAGCCTCATCAAGCCACTTGGGGCCAGATCCGGGACCAGAAAGCTGGCGCGTTTGCCGCTGGCGAACCGTGCTACCGCTTCCGCCGCTAGATATCCGCTGCGCACCGCACTCTCCATGGTGGCGGGCCAGCCAGTCGCTGTCCAGTCGCCCGCCAGAAAGACTCGCGGCCATGCCGTGTCGGGCTTGGGCCGGTACTGATCCATTCCCGGACGCGGCGAATACGTCGCGTGCACTTCCTTGATCACGGTCGACTTCAACAATTGAGCGTCGGGAGCGTCGCGGAAAAATTCCTGCGCTTCTCGCACCGCCAGATCGACGATCTCCGCCTTCGGTTTATCCACCAGACTTCGGGAGCAGCTCACGACCAGCTCAATATAGCTGCCGTTTGCGTTGGCGTTTTCCTGAGCTTCGTTTTCGCGAGCTTCTTTCACGCGCGATTCAATGATCCGCGATTTGTGAAACATCCATTGAATCGTTCGGTCGAGCAGGACGGCATGATCGAGGTCTGTGATTTGACGGTCGAACCAGAGATGGATGCCGGTGATCGGCGACGTCGAGAACTGTCCGAGTGCGGCGGCCAAAGGTGCAGCCGCCGGAGTGTCGGGCAATATGCGCTCCAACCCATCGAAAGGGACCGCCAGCACCAGATAGTCGAATTTCTGTATCTGTCCGTTCGTCGTCACGTTGACAGCAAACGGCACGGTCTGAAACGACTCCACGCTTGCCCGAAACTGAATCTCGCCGCCACGGGCGCGGATGTAGTCTCCGGCGGTGCTATAGAGGTCGGTAAGCGGCACGGTTGGAATTCCCATGCGCCCGGCAGCAGCCGATTTTAGAAACGACTCGCGCACCACCTGCGCTCCATAAGGAACGGAAACCTGGTCGAGGTCCTCGTTCAGGGCGCTGACCAGGATTGTCTTCCAAAAACGCTCGATGGCTGGCCCGGTTTGGCCATGGCGTTTGAGCCAGTCGAGAAACGTCTCACCTCGATCTTCTGGAGTTGAAGGAACGAGTACCGCCATGGCTCGGCTGATGGCCATCTTGTCACGAAAGGTCAAACAATCGGCCTGGAGAAATGCCGGCGCGGTATGTAGCGGAGCCGGCAGCGGTGACGGGCCGATTACGGATGCGCGGCCTCCTGGTTCGAGAAACGTCAGCTTCTCATACCAGCGAATCTTGCCCTGAACGCCCGTACGACTATAGAAATCGAGCAGGTTGGTGCAGCACCCAAGCAACACATGCTGGCAATTATCGACAATTTCGCCGGTGCCAGGATGCTGATAAGAAGAAGCGCGCCCGCCGAGGTAGGGACGGCGCTCAAATAGCGTCACGCGAAATCCGGCTTCCGCCAGGGCACATCCAGTGGCGAGGCCCGCCAACCCACCGCCGGCGATGGCGACTGTGGAAGGATTTGTCTTCTCAGGATGGATCGAGGGAGGCATCACAGCAGACGCTTCAACATTCCTTTTCCGAGGACGGTAAGCTTTTCGCGAAATGTCAATCGGGCGCGCTCACGGAAGACGTCGCAATGGTTCGCGGCAATTTTTTCCAGCAAGCGGCGATAGATGGTGATCAATACCCACAAGGCGGGCTGGCTGTCTTCGTTCACCAGCGCGATCAGTTCTTCCCCGGAGCGGTAGCAGTCGCGAGCCCGGTCGGCCTCCATCTCCAGGAGCGGTCGGATGCGGGCAACATCCGCATCAGTGCTCGGCGAGGCCAGATCGGCGGCCGTGAGGCCGCACTGCGCCAGATCCTCTTGCGGAAAGTAAACCCGGCCCATGGCGACGTCTTCCTTGACGTCGCGAATAATATTCGTAAGCTGAAACGCCAGTCCACAGCGTTCGGCCAGCGGTTCGGCAGCAGGATCGTGATATCCGAAAATCTTGATGCACACCAATCCAACGACCGACGCTACTCCGTAGCAATACTGGCGTAACTCTTCAAAAGTCTGGTAACGCGCGGCCAGCGGCGCGCCGGAGGTCTCCAGGTGAGCGTAATCGAGATCCGCAGCCGTGCCGTAGGCGAGCTGATCGAGAAGCCCAATGGGAATCTGGTAGGCGCGCTGTGCATCGGTCAGGCCCAGCAGCACTGGATCATCGGTGGGTTGCGCCGCAAATGCACGATGGGCTTTGTCGAGCCACTCCGCCAGCCGGTTATGACGATCCTGGGGGCTGAGCGTGTTGTCGTCAGCAATGTCGTCGCACCGCCGCATGAAAGCATAGACCGCGCTCAGCGCATTCCGTTTCCGTAGCGGAAGCACCAGAAACCCGTAGTAGAAATTCTTGGCGGCGGAGCGGGCGATGTGCCGGCAGACGGAGTACGCCATATCGAGCTGCGAACGGGTCGGGGCAAACGGCACGGGAGGACTGCCCACGGCGGTGCTCATCGCAGTCTCCCCAGCGCGGCGCGAGCCACCAGGACCAGCTTCCGCGTTTTCGAAATTGCGGGCCTCCGGCCCAGCACGCCGTAATGTTGGCGCTCGATGGCGTTCAGAATTTCCTGGCCGCCACGGCTGAAGAGTTCGATGTCGATGGCCAGTGCGCGGTCAACCTTGGCAATCAGCGGCAGACCTTGCCGAAACCATTCCCGCGCACGCGCGACTTCAAACCTCATCATCTCGCGGAACGCGGAAGTGTTTTCGCCGTCCCGTATTACCTCTTGGTTCACCCCGAACCGGCGCAGGTCTTCGAGCGGAAGATAGATTCGTCCTTTGGCAAAGTCAACGCTCACATCCTGCCAGAAGTTCGCCAGTTGCAACGCGGTGCAAGTGTAGTCGGAAAGCAGTTGGCGTTCGGAATCATGATATCCGCAGAGATACAGCACGAGGTGTCCGACTGGATTCGCCGAATAGCGGCAGTAGCCTAAAAGATCGCTGAAGGTTTCGTAGCGGGTAATGGTTTGATCCTGCCGGAACGCGGTCAGCAAATCCGAGAATTCATGCTCCGGGATTTCAAACTTGCGCACGGTCTCGGCGAGCGCGACAAATACCGGATGCCGGGGATGACCGTCGTAGCACGCATCCAGCTCCGTCTCCCACTGATCGAGTAACTGCAGCGATGCCGCGGTGTCGCCGACCTCGTCGCCGAGATCGTCCGAGATGCGGCAATAGGCATAAACGTTGAAGAAGTGCTGCCGTAGCGGCCCCGGAAGGAACCAGGACGCGACTGAAAAATTTTCGTAATGCGAATGCGCCAAGCGGCGGCAATATTCGCGCGCTTCGGCCTCGGAAGGTGCATGGTCAGGGATGGCATACTCCGGCGGCAGCGCACTCCAGGCGGAGGAGAGCGGTGCAGTCGGGGGATGGCTGGCAGCTGTTGTCATCAAATGTTCAATAAAGAAATATTGTCATCCTGAGCGAAGCGAAGGACCTGCTTTTGGTCGGTGGAAGAGACAGCAGGTCCCTCGCTTCGCTCAGGATGACAATTCAAACCTATGTCCCGAATGTACGGGACGCGACACTAGTGACCCGGGATGATCGCGGTCTTGATATCCCCGTTGCGGTTCAGCATGTGGCGCAGCACATCATGCAAACGGGAAAGGGGCGCTTCGCCGGTGATGTAGTCGGTGCCGCAAACCTTTTTCTCGGCAATCAGACCGAAGGCCCGCCGCACCGTTTCCGGGGTGTGATGGAAAGTCGCTTTTAAAGTGATTTCCGAATAGTGCAGGCGGTTAGTATCCAACTGCACCTTGGTTCCCGCAGCACACCCGCCGAAGAAGTTCACGGTGCCGCCCTTGCGCACCATCTGCACTGCCCACTCCCAGGCTTCCGGACGGCCTACGGCTTCGATGGCTACGTCGGCGCCGCGCCTCTCCGGGCTCAACTCGCGCACCGCCTCTACCGCATCTTTCACCTTGGTAATCTGCAGCACCTCGTGCGCACCCTTCTTGCGTGCCAGCGCCACCTGGGAATCGCGCTTCACGACGGCAATCACATTGCAGCCGATGGCTTTCGCCACCTGCACAAACATCAGGCCGATCGGCCCGCCGCCAATCACCACTACAGTGTCGCCGATCTCAACTCCGGTTTCATGCAGGCCGCGGAGAACGCAGGCCAGCGGCTCGGTCATCGCGGCATCCTCGAAGCTCACATTCGAAGGCACCACGAGCATATTGGTTTCCACAATGCGCCGCGGAATCCGGATGTACTCGGCGTAGGCGCCATTGTTGAACAGCAGATCTTCGCAAAGGTTCAACTGGTGCTTGGAGCAATAGAAGCACATGCCGCAGGGAGCCGAGTTGAGCGCCACGACGCGCATGCCCTTCTTGAAGCCGCGCACGCCCTCACCGACTTCCTCAACCGTACCGGCCAGCTCATGCCCAAACAACGCCGGCGGCACAATCATACGGGCGTGATAGCCCCGCTGATACACCTTCAGATCGGTGCCGCAGGTGAGCGCGACGTGGACCTTGACCAGAACTTCGCCGTCACCCACACGCGGGATGGGCACTCTTTCAATCTTGACGTCTTCTTTGCCGTAGAGGACGGCAGCCGTCATCTTGCCGGTCACAGTTGATGTCCTTCCCACGCGCTGCCTGGCTGGATAACAATCTTCATCGAGTCCGGTCGAGGATGGGCAGCCAGTTGCAGCGCTTCCACACTGCTTTCGAGCGGGAAACGGTGGCTGATAAGCCGTTCCATATCCATTTCACGGTTCATGACAAACCGCACTGATTCCTCCTGCAATTCAACCGATGCACTGTAGGATCCGAGCAAAGCCTTTTCGTCCACGCACACCGCAGCCGGATCAATCGTGGCTTCGCCCCGCACCGTCTGCGCAAACAGCAATACACGGCCTCCTGGACGCGTCGCATCCATGGCAGGCCGGATCATACTGCTCCCGCCGACTGCCAATATTACGGCATCGGCTCCCCGCCCTTCCGTCATTCCGCGCACCGTTTGTCCGGCGTCATCCTGGGAAGCGTCAATTGTCAGTTTCAGGCCGAAGCTATCTGCTATTGTAAGCCTCGCCGGATACAAATCGGAAGTAATCACCCGAGCCCCCGCCCGCTTCGCCAAAATCGCAAGGATTAGACCAATCGGACCTTGCCCAATCACCAGCACGGCCTCCCCTGCCTGCAGACCAAGAGTCTCTATTCCTTTGATGCAGGTATTCACCGGCTCGACAAAACATGCCTGCTCAAAGCTGACGCCATCCGGAATGCGTACCGTTCCCTTCTCGACAATCCAGTCCATCACCCGGACGTATTCGGCAAATCCTCCACCGGACGGCTCGAACCCGGCAGTGCAGCCGACTTTCTTATAGGTGGCGCACTGTGCGAAGGTCTTGTGGCGGCAGTAATAACACTCTCCGCAGGGGATGTGGTGAAACACCACCACGCGTTCGCCGACGCTGAACTTTCGAACCTCTTCCCCCACTTTGGCGACGACGCCCGAAGTTTCGTGACCAAAAATACGCGGCGCGGAGTGCGAGCCGCTCGAAATCTTCTTCAGATCGGTCCCGCAGATTCCGCAGGTGTGGACGCGAACCAGAATCTCTCCGGGTCCGATTTCCGGCACTGGCACTTCTTCTAGGCGCACATCGTCTACGCCGCGATACACCGCGGCCTGCATGATGGAAGGAATCTTGTGCCTTTCGCTTTCAGCGGTCACCGTCAATGTCCGTCCAATTGCCATAGTAGACTTACTGTTTCCCCTATTGTTTCGATTTAGCTGTTTAAAGACCCAGGCGACAACATCTGGTGATTGAGCTGCTCACGACCTAGGTAACTCGCGAGTGCGCCGCAAAGAGCCTGGCTTGCCTTAGTACTGTTGCGCGCCAGGGCAATCGTACTCCCCCAAAGCCACGGGCGCAGCGCCACGTGACACATAAATCTAACGGCCTGGAAGCTCCCGTCGTGCGCCACGAAGCGATCCAGCGCCGGCAAGCTGAAATCGGCGGCGTCGGAGATAGCTTTGAAAGCTGCGAACTCCACGCCACGCGCCTGCGCTCCCTGCGCCACGGCTGCAGCTTCCATGTCCACCGCAACCGCGCCATAAGCTTTACGGAAGCGGAGTTTCTGTTCCTTGTCGGCCACGCTTTTGGAAGTCACCAAAATTCCCTCGCCCGAGCCGACTTCGGTGCGGACGCCGTCGGCGGCATTGATCACCGCGCGCGGCTCCAGAACTCTTCCGACCTCGAGCGAGCCATCCAGCGCTCCGGCAAAACCAACCGAGATCACTCGCATTGGGCCAACTTCGCGAATCACGGCTTCGGTGGCACGACGCGCGGCTTCCGTTCCAATTCCGCCGCATATCAAAGTCGTCTCTCCGTCTTCAAACAGACGATAGCGTCGTCCGCCGTGTTCGATCATCCTGACCTTCCAAGTTCGGATCAGCGGCGAGACCTCTCGTTCCATAGCGGCTATGATCGCAGTCTTTTTGTCAGACATAGCCGTTCGCGCGGAACCAATCCACCGACCGCCGTAAGGCCCCGTCGACTGGGACGGTACGCCAGCCCAGTTCCCTCTCCGCTTTCGCTGAACTCACAAACATCATCTTCCGTCCCATGCGCACCGCGTCAATCGTCGCGCGCGGCTCCCGGCCCAGAATCCGGCCCGTCACCGTCTCGTCCACGACTCCCGCAGCCAGCGCAAAAATGTACGGCAGTTTCACGGTCGGCGAGGGCAAGTTCGTGATCGCGGCCAGCCGGTCCAGAATCTGCTTCAGGGTCAGATTCTCTCCGCCCAGAATGTAGCGCTCGCCCAATCTTCCCTTCTCTAACGCCTGAACATGTCCGCGTGCGCACTCGGTCGCATCCACCAGGTTCAATCCTGTCTCGACGTACGCCGGAAACTTGCGCTTCAGGAAATCCACTACGATGCGGCCGGTCGGAGTCGGCTTGATATCGCGCTCGCCCATCGGCGTCGTGGGATTCACGATCACCACGTCGACTCCAGATCTTGCCGCCTCGAATGCGACTTGCTCGGCCATGAACTTCGAACGCTTGTAGTGCCCGATCATATCGTCAATGCCGACCGGGCCCTGTTCGTCGGCCACGTTTCCGTTCTTCGAACTCAAGCCCGACGTGAAGCCCATGGTCGCCACGCTCGACGTGTACACAATACGCCTTATGCCTTGTTTCCGCGCAGCTTGGAGCAAGGATCGTGTGCCCTCGACGTTCGAGCGATACATCTCGCTGCAATCTCGCCCACGTACCCAGAGGCGGTAGTCCGCCGCAACGTGAAACACGACGTGGCAACCGGCTAGCGCCTTCGCAATCGAAGCCGCATCGCGCAAGTCGCCGACCACTCGATCGGCATGCAGGCCTTCAAGGTTGCGCAGATCGCTGGTGGGCCGCACCAGCAGCCGCAAGTCGGCTCCCTGTTCCGCCAGGACGCGCGCAACATGACTGCCCAGAAATCCGGTCGCGCCAGTGACAAAAGCTTTCAAACCCGGTTCTCAGTTCTCAGTTATCAGTAAAAGCAGCTGTCTATGCGCAGCAATCGGCCTGAGGTTTCACTGGCGACTGATAACTGACAACTAGTCTCTGCTCTTCTCCGCCATCACCTTCGAATAGGTCGTCAACGCAAGCAGCGGGAAATACTCGCGGTACAGGTGGTACATCAGGTAGAACACGCGAGGGAAGCCGGTTCCGGTGAAGAAAGCCTCATCCCAGGAACCGTCTTTGTTTTGCGTGCGCAGAAGGTATGCCATGCCACGGGCCACGCATTCGCTGCGCGTGTCACCTGCGGCCAGCAGTCCCATAATTGCCCATGCGGTCTGCGAAGCCGTGCTGTCGCCTTGCCCGCGAAGATTGGGATCGTCATAGGACCCTACTGTCTCGCCCCAGCCCCCATCGGCATTCTGCACCGAGCGCAACCATTCCGCCGCCTGCTGGATCATGGGCTCATTGCGGTCCACGGCCATCGCTTCCAGGCCGCGCAATACCTGCATCGTGCCGTAGATATAGTTCACGCCCCAGCGCCCGAACCAGCTTCCATCCGGCTCCTGCTCTTTCCGAATAAATTTTATCGCCCGCTGCACCGCCGGATGATTCTGGTCATATCCATAGGCGGCAAGGCATTCCAGAATGCGGCCCGTGATGTCGACCGTTGCGGGATCGAGCATGGCGTTGTGATCGGCAAAGGGTATGTACTGGAATACCATGCGGTCGTTGTCTTTATCGAATGAAGCCCAGCCGCCGTCCTTGCACTGCATCGACAGGATCCAATCGATCGCCCTCTGTACAGACTCGCTCTGATAACGCCCGTTCGAATGCTCGACCCGGCTTAGCGCCAGACAGACCATGGCACTGTCATCCACGTCAGGGTAGAACTCGTTATTGAACTCGAAGTACCAGCCGCCTGGCTCGCCTTTCGGATTCTTGATCTTCCAGTCTCCGGGCTTGCGAACTTGCTTCTGCAGGATCCAGTCGGCACATTTCACCAGTCGCGGGTCGGTCGCCGGAACTCCCGCCTCACCCAAGGCAAACAGCGCGTATGCGGTATCCCAGACCGGAGACATGCAGGGCTGCATACGGAAAGTGTCGCCCTCTTCGATGCCCAGCTTTTCAAACTCGTCGAACGCGCGAATAAACTGCGGATCGTCCACCGAATACCCCAGGCAGCGCAGCGCAATGATGGCGTTCATCATCGAGGGATAAATCGCTCCCAGGCCGTCGCTCATCTCGAAGCGTTCCAGC
>Ga0326727_10001201_pt1 | contig 98441 bp, 83 predicted proteins | sample MB2enrmetagenome_FD_207643 | JGI IMG/M metagenome (GOLD analysis project Ga0326727, IMG submission 207643) | Lab enriched peat soil microbial communities from McLean, Ithaca, NY, United States - MB29MY | ecosystem: Environmental > Terrestrial > Soil > Wetlands > Peat | place: USA: New York... | reverse complement strand
CAAGATAATACCCCAGACAGTTGGTCGTGATAACGAGTAATGAGCAGTTCAACCATGACAGTAGCCTCCTCATCGTTGAAGTCTTATCACATTATACCCTGTTTGGTTCCGGCTCGGCCGGCTTAGGGGTCGGGAGATTGTGGTCTGCATGAATAAAGGCCGCAGCGGCTACTGCTATTACGGCAGAGAGTCCTTCGAATTCGAGACGGTATGGGCGATTAGGAAAATTGCGGAACACCCGCTGGTTTTAAAACCCTCACCATGATGAGTAGATCTGCATGGCGAAGGATGAATTTGATCTAGAAATAACGCGAGAGAAGGAGAATCTCAGAGTCAGACTTATACCAGGCATCAACTCTGAGTAGAGGCTGCTTGTTTCGCTGGGGAGGCTCCAGCCGACTGTTGCTGTTCGAGCCGACCATGGATCAGCAGCGCATCGTCGCTAACATTGGTTATCGTTTGATTGTGCCGCAGAACGGTGAAGCACAGGTTATGACTGTTATAACGGTTGTTTCCCCGCTCGTTGCCATTCACCCTTACGTGGCTGGCGAAAATGCCGATGCTGAAACTTTGGAACCGTATGGCCGGCCGTCTGCAGATCATGCTATGTACTCATGCTGCCGGTATTTCACTGGAGATTTACTGTTGTCGCTGGGTGATGTGGGGCGCGCTTCTTCCCCGGATGTGGTGGCAGTATGGTCATCGCTGAGGTGAAAGATAAAACTTGAGGATGAACGGAAGCACTGCGCTCTGCTGGTTGATTCCTGCCCGACACTAGGGATGCCCGATGCACGTGACGGAATCTGGAGAATCGTTGAACCTGAATCATCACTGGAGTTTTTGTAGAAGCTGAATGCCGTTGCTGCCCGGCATGCCTGCATGTTACGCTTTTAGCTTCGAGAAATATGCTCTCTTTTGTACTTGGTGTGTATCGTATATGGATTCATCCGCCGCATTTAGTTTTCCGGAATGCTTTCTTGCCTGAACACAGTAGTTGCCAGGACTACGAAGCAGTTTGAGCGCTTGCTGCGCTTAGTGGAAGATCAGTACTAAAGAGAGCCTATTTTGTACTGTCGAGAATATTTACATTTAGGGATAAACCCTTGACTTTAATTTAATTAACATCCTGTAAACTAAACGAAAGCTCATGTTGGCATATAACTAGCACAACTGTTTAACCATCAAGGAAACAACTGTAAAAAGGGAGAAAGTAAAATGATAAGAAAAATATTGTTTTCATTAGCAGCAGTACAAATTTCAGTAGTGAGCTTTGCCTATGCAACTCCTACAACAATAACGTTCGAAAAAAATGCAAATTATTGGCCTGGTTATTATCCACAGGGTAATCCATTGAATGGCGTAGCAGTGATCGGTGATCCTGATATTACAGGCGGTACTGTCACAGTGAATAATGGACAATTAACCAGCATAAACTTTAATTATACAGCTCCAGACAATGATTGGGAGATGCTAGCGCCTGGCAATCTTTTTATAAGTATAGTTAATAGCGCGAATTACAATGCTAAAAACACCACATGGGATTATGTCGTCAATACAATGGGAGATCCTACCAAGAATAGTCGTACCTCTAATCCTAGTGGTTATGCATTGGGTACAAATGTAACAGTAAGTAAAGGTTATTACAGTATATACAATATATCTTCCCTAGAGTTTTCATCTGGGAATGTGAATAACAATCATTATATTTTGTCAGGCACAGACAATACAGGCATTTGGACTGGTTATGACATACGTGAGAACCACCCAATTGGAATTAACTGTAGCTACTTGAAGAATAATGCTACTAAAATTGGTAAGGCTTATTTTTCTGGTTTTGGAGGGCTGAACACCCTTGGTGGTTCATTTAATGATAATACATCACCATATTCCGGCTCATCTACATATTATTTCAATGGACATGACCTTCCAAGCCTTTATGGCGATACACTCATTATTGGTTGGGAAACGACCTGCGCAAATGATGTTGTTTACGAGGCTGTTCCTGTCCCTTCACCTGAGCCTTCAACTTTTGTACTGCTGGGTATTGGTCTGTTTGGCGCTGGTCTGGTCCGCCGGAGAATTCTCAATTAATTACTGTAAAGAATATCGACACAAAAAGGGGTGCGTCTTATGCGCCCCTTTTTGTTATTAAATTAAGGAACCACTTAAGGTGACCTTATGTTTCCGGTGATATTAGAGTCGTATAGAAAGGGAAAAGTGTAATAAATATCGATTTGCTTGCAGAATTTGTGAGTAGCTGAAAGTTACATCAATACCGCGCCGTAATCAGGCCCTTACCATGATTCGAGCGGACTGAGGGTCCATTTAGATCTGGCATTATGGATTTCGACAAAGAAAACCAATCCCGGAAGGAAGCACGGAATACTTAAGACTAGACTAATTCAGTTGCAAAATCAGTGGATTAGTTTACGGTCCTATCCGTTTGGTTGAAAAGGGAGCGCGACTGCTCTGTGAAATCGACATCCAGCCCCGATAGGGAAGCCGTCTGGTTTGTTCGATTTGCGATCTCCCTAGCTCCGGCTACGACACCTTGCCGGTGCGGCGTTTTGAGCTTATTCCATATTAGGGCATTACCGTGTTTTTCCTGTACGCAATGCGGCGGATCAACTGGCCTTGTTGCGACATAAAGTGTGAAGCGGATTCCCTGTGCCGAAGGGAATAAGCACCTGATCACTACCTCTGCCTGGTTTCTTGCCAAATGGGCAAAGCACTTTTCCTGGAAAGAGTGTGCGGACACCCAAATTAAAAGATTGACCTTGAATCTCTCACCGGTTTCTTGTATAAAAAACTGATTGTTATTTTTTACGGATTCAAGGAGGGATCGTGCGCGTCTGCCTGCTGGCCAGCGGCAGTAAGGGAAATTCGATTTTTGTGGAAGCCGGCTTCGGCAAAGTGCTGATAGATGCTGGTCTTTCCGCCAGAGAATTGTTGCTAAGACTTGCTGCCATAGGTGTCGAGGGAGGGGAACTGGACGCCATTCTGATCAGCCATGAACATACGGATCATGTTCGGGGCGCCGGCGCTCTTGCCAGAAAGTTCAAGCTGCCGCTTCTTGTCAGCGATCCAACCTGCCGGGCCGGCAACGCCTCTTTAGGCAAAACAGAAATCATCGAATTTGAATCCGGTTCCCCGTTCTCCTTTAAAGAAATGCGGATCGATCCTTTTCCCACAACCCATGACGCTCACGACCCGGTCGGTTTTCTGATAGAGTGCGATGAGGGGATAATCGGCATAGCCACTGACCTCGGCATAGCCACTAGGCTTGTCCAGGAGAAACTGAAAGGATGCACGGCTCTTGTACTGGAATCCAATCACGATGAGGAGATGCTGTCAAACGGTCCTTATCCTTGGCCGTTGAAACAGAGGATCCGGTCGCGGCACGGCCACCTTTCCAACTCCGAATCAGCGGCGCTTCTCGACGAAGTAATCCATCCCGGCCTCCAAGCGGTATTCCTGGCCCACCTCTCGGAAGTGAACAATGATCCCGGTATTGCCCTGGACACAGCAAGGAGATTGGTGGAATCGAGAAACATCTGTTCGCCGCGACTTATCGTTGGCGATCAGTATCGGGTCAGTGAAATGTTTCAAGTTTCAAGTTGCAACAATTAGGCGCTTGGCTCCTTTCCCCTGATAACATATTGTCAGAGGAAATCATGTTTCACCGAGGTTAAGTTCAATCAGGAGATTGAGCATTTCTTTGCGAATATTGTCGTATCTTTTGTCAATGCGCCGCATATATAGCGGTGGTCGGCCCACCGTCTTTTTGCAGATGCCAGGTTTAATTACCTTTTCGCGGAGGATGAGCAGCCAGGCAAGCATACTGTTCCGTATGAACTTAGCCGATAGAGCCTGGAGTTTATGAGCGAGATAACAATTGCCTGCCCACGCAATTGTTGACTGCCTGCCGTGCCGTAAAGTCAAGCTTCATGAGTTTAACGGTTTTTTCGGCCATTTCCCTGGCGCTTAATCCTCAGGGTCATGGCCGCTTCGCAGACCTTGCGCATTCTTGGCTTTTGCAGGTCAATTTCGGCAAGCTCTTTTAGTCAGCTCAGAAAAGGTATCGACGCATAATCTGGGGATGTAGCTTTCGAAGTCAAGCGCGTTTTAAGGGCATATGCCGTGGAAAGTCCTGTTGTCAAAACCGGACGAAAGCCAGCCATAAACCGTAAGCGGGTTCGCCTGGCAACGCAGGAGTCATTGAAACGCGAAACCCCCACTACAGAAGCTACCTTGGCAGCTAAGTGACAGGTAGTTCATACCAACATAATGAAGGGAGTTCCCGCAAGTGATTGAACGTTACAGCCGCCCTGAAATGGCCCGAATCTGGGAAGCGGAGAATCGTTACCGGAAGTGGCTGGAGATCGAGATATACGCCTGTGAAGCCCATGCCGAAATGGGGACCATCCCCCGCGAGGCGGTGGAGCGGATCAGGGCCAGGGCAAATTTCGACGTGGCGCGTATAGACGAGCTCGAAAAGGTGGTTAAGCATGATGTCATCGCTTTTCTCACGTCGGTTGCCGAATTTATTGGCGATGATTCCCGTTTCGTCCACCTGGGGCTTACCTCTTCGGATGTGCTCGACACCTCGTTCGCCATGCTCCTTAAGGAGGCGAGCGACCTGATTATCACTGACATAAAGCGTCTGATGGAGGCCATCAGGAAACGGGCTTTCGAGCATAAAGACACCCCCATGATGGGGCGATCTCACGGGATCCACGCCGAACCGGTCACCTTCGGCATAAAACTGGCGCTCTGGTATGACGAAATGCGGAGAAATCTGAGACGCATGGAAGCTGCCCGCGAAACCATCGCCTACGGCAAAATCTCCGGCGCGGTCGGAACCTTCGCCAACATAGACCCTCAGGTCGAAGAATACGTCTGCAAAAAAGCGGGACTCAAACCGGCCCCCGGTTCAACCCAGATCATCCAGCGCGACCGCCATGCGGAATTTTTCGCTACCCTGGCAATTATCGCCTCGTCAATAGACAAGTTCGCCGTGGAAATAAGGCATCTGCAGCGGACCGAAGTGCTGGAGGCCGAAGAGTTTTTCAGCAAGGGGCAGAAGGGCTCCTCTGCCATGCCGCATAAGAGGAACCCCATCCTCTCAGAAAACCTGTCGGGCCTGGCCAGGCTTTTGCGCGGCTATTCCGTATCCGCCATGGAAAATGTCGCCCTCTGGCATGAACGCGACATCTCCCACTCCTCGGTGGAAAGGGTGATAGGCCCGGATGCCACCATCCTGATCGATTTCATGCTGGCCCGCTGTTGCGGACTCATTGAAAATCTGGTGGTCTATCCGGAAAACATGATGAAAAATCTGAACCTCATGCGGGGGTTGATCTTTTCCCAGAGGGTCCTTCTGGAACTGGCAAATAAAGGTGCTTCCCGGGAGGATGCCTATGCAATGGTACAGCGTAATGCCATGAAGGTCTGGGAAGAGGGGAAGGATTTTAAGACCGAGCTTTTGGCCGACGCCGATGTGCGCCGTTATCTTTCCGCGGAAGAGATCACGGCGGCTTTTGATCTGAAATACCATCTGAAACATGTAGATACTATCTTCTCAAGGGTTTTCGGTGGATAGGATACTCGATTTTTATCATCTTCAGGAAAGCGACAGCGTCTACCTCTACTGGATGAAGGAGCTGCTCGTCGCTCTCCTTATCTTTGCCCTTTTCTGGGGATTGTCGAAGTTCCTCCGCTATTTCCTCACGGTCTGGGGACCCAGACTCACCTCTTTTACCTCAACCGACTTAGACGACCGCATCCTTGCGCGTATAACCCCCCCTGCCGGGCTCCTGGTGATCTTTGCCGGTCTCTATCTCGCAGTCTGGCAACTGCCGTTACCTGAAATGGTCCACATCGTCGCCTCCGGAGCGGTTTTTGTTGTTAATATAATAATCCTCACCAATATTGCCTACCGGGCAACGCATGAAATACTTATCTGGTATGCCGCCCGTGTGGCGGAGAGGACCGGCGCCGGCCTGGATCGCCAGATCATGCCCCTTATTGAGAAGCTTGTCTCCATTTTCCTCATCTTGACCGCCCTGATCATCACTCTCAAGCATTTCAACTATGATATCCTGTCACTGGTGACCGCGCTCGGTATCGGTTCGCTTGCCATTGGCCTTGCGGCCAAGGACACGATCGCCAACATGATCTCCGGTTTCACCCTGATGATCGACAGGCCATTCAGGATCGGCGACCGGATCCAGTTGGCCTCCGGCCAGTGGGGGGATGTGGCCGATATCGGCCTGCGCAGCACAAAGATCAGAACGGCTGATAATACCCTCCTCATAATCCCAAATTCCGAACTGTGCAATACATCGATCATCAACCTCGCTTTCCCTGATATCCGCGGCAAGGGAAAGGTAACTCTTGGCATTGCATACGGAAGTGACGTCGAGATGGTCAAGAACCTCATGGTGGCAACTGCCGGGGAAATTTCCGAAATCCTGGCAGAGCCTAAGCCCGAAGCCTATTTCGTCTCTTTTGGTGAAGGCGCCCTCAATATGGCGCTTTTTTTCTGGGCCGCGGATTACACCAGGGTATATGCGTTGACCGACCAGCTAAATACTTTGATTCTCAGCCGCTTTAAAGAAAACGGCATCGATATACCGTATCCGACCAGAAAGGTCTTGCTGGAAACTCAAATTGGCTGTAATGAATAAATCATGAGCTGTTTGGTGTACTTTAACCTTCCGCCTTCAGTCTTTAGACCTGAGTAGTTGCGGAAAAGGGAAAATTTAATGGTACGCAGAATCGAGATAGCCCTTAAAGAGGATGCCCGCGATGCGCGCGGCGAACGGATCAAGCGGGAGATTGCGCATTTACTCCGGCTACCGGTGGAAGATGTGCGGACCATCGATGTCTATACCATTGATGCCGCGCTTTCCGACCAGGAAGTTGAGAAGGCCGCTGCCGGGCCTTTTTGCGATCCGGTTATCCAGAGTTACTCAATTGACCAGCCGGCAGCAAAAAGATTCGATTTTCTTGCCGAGATAGGTTTTCGCCCCGGTGTCACCGATAATGTGGGGCGCACGGCCAGGGAGGCCATCGAGTATATTACTGGCCGTCCTTTTCAACCGGGAGAAGGGGTTTACACCTCGGTGCAGTACCTCTTCAAAGGTGGAATAACACGCGCAGATGCGGAGAAGATCGCCACTGAACTCCTCTGCAATACGCTTATCCAGCGTTTTCAGGTACTGGATTACGCGGCCTTCAGCGCCCAGGGAGGGATTTTACCGTATGTCCCGAAAATCACCGGTGAAAGCCGGGCGAAGGTAAAAGAGATCGACCTGAACATTTCCGACGACGCGCTTATGCGTATAAGCCGGGAAGGGGTACTCGCCCTCACCCTGGAGGAGATGAAAATCATCCAGGCACACTTCCTTGACCCTCACGTGGTGGCGGAGCGGAGCCGGGTGGGACTAGGCAAGATGCCCACCGACGTTGAGCTGGAGACCCTTGCCCAGACCTGGTCGGAACACTGCAAACACAAGATATTCGCGGGCACGGTCCATTATGAGGACGAACAGGGTAACAGGAGCGAGATAAAATCCCTTTTCAACAGCTTCATCCGGCGCACCACCAGGGAGGTACGGGAAAAGCTCGGGGAGAAGGACTTCTGCCTCTCCGTTTTCAAGGATAACGCCGGGGTCATCAAATTCGATGACGACTGGTCGCTCGTCTTCAAGGTCGAGACCCACAACTCCCCATCAGCCCTTGACCCTTACGGCGGGGCCCTTACCGGCATAGTCGGTGTCAATCGCGACCCCTTCGGCACCGGCAAGGGGGCCAGGCTCATCTTCAATACCGATGTCTTCTGCTTTGCCGACCCGTTTTACGACAGGCCGCTTCCGCCTCGTCTCCTCCACCCGCGTCGCATTTACGAGGGGGTGGTGGAAGGGGTAGAGCACGGCGGTAACAAGAGCGGCATTCCCACGGTGAACGGCTCCCTCGTCTTCGATCCCCGTTTTGCCGGCAAACCCCTGGTTTTCTGCGGCACCGCCGGGATCATGCCGGCGCTTATAAACGGTGAGCCGTCACATCTCAAAAAAATCAACCCCGGCGATTTGATCGTCATGGCTGGTGGCCGCATCGGCAAGGACGGCATCCATGGCGCCACATTCTCGTCCGAGGAACTCTCTGAATCATCGCCGGTCAGCGCGGTGCAGATCGGCGACCCGATCACCCAGAAAAGGATGTTTGACTTCCTTATCCGCGCAAGGGACCGGGGCCTTTATAATTTCATCACCGACAACGGCGCCGGCGGACTTTCCTCTTCCATAGGCGAGATGTCCGCCGAGTGCGGCGGCTGCCGGATGGACCTGGCGCATGCGCCCCTCAAATACCCGGGGCTAGATCCCTGGGAAATCCTGATTTCCGAGGCCCAGGAGAGAATGAGCCTGGCGGTGCCACCGGAGAAGATCGACCAGTTCAAGGAAATGGCGGGACGGTTTGGCGTCGAGGTCACGGTACTGGGTGAGTTCACCGACTCGGGGTATTTCCATATCCTCCATGATGGCCGGACAGTTGCCTATCTTCCGGTCGCGTTCATGCACGAGGGGCTTCCTCCCCTTAAGCTTATGGCAAAATGGGAACCGCCGCGCCATGAGGAGCCTCAGGTCCATGTGAAAGATAACCACACCGGCGACCTTCTAAGACTCCTGTCCAGCCTTAACATCTGCTCAAAAGAGTCGGTGGTGCGCCGCTACGACCATGAGGTGCAGGGGGGCTCGATTATCAAGCCCTTTACCGGTGTGGCCAATGACGGCCCTTCCGACGGCGCTGTGGTCCGCCCCATTCTCGGTTCTTTTGCGGGAGTGGTGACGGCCCATGGGATCTGTCCCCGCTACAGCGATATCGACACCTACCATATGACCGCCAATGCCATTGACGAGGGGGTGCGCAACTATGTCGCGGTGGGGGGCTCCCTCGATCTGGTTGCCGGGCTCGACAATTTCTGCTGGTGCGATCCGGTCCTCTCTGAAAAGACCCCCGACGGCCCCTACAAGATGGCCCAGCTGGTGCGGGCGAACCAGGCCCTCTACGAGGTATGCAGCGCCTATCTGATCCCGCTCATTTCCGGAAAGGATTCGATGAAGAACGACTTCCAGGACGGCGCAACAAAGATCTCCATACCTCCCACCATTCTTTTTTCGGTAATCGGCAGGATCGAGGATGTGAGGAAGGCCGTGACCATGGACGTGAAACGCCCGGGTGATCTCGTCTACCTTCTCGGCAAGACCGGCGCCGAACTGGGGGGGTCCGAGTATTTCGCCATGAATGGCTTTATCGGCAACAGGGTCCCCATAGTCGATACTGCCAGGGCATACCGCCGCTATCTAACCTTTCACGAGGCGGTGATGGCGGGTGTAGTCGCTTCCTGCCATGATCTCTCCGACGGGGGGCTCGCCGTGGCCGCAGCCGAGTCCGCCTTCAGCGGCGGCTTAGGCATGGACCTTGACCTTGGCCGTGTCCTCTGGAAAGGGGATATTTCGGAGAAGAACGATACAGCACTCTTATTTTCCGAGTCCGCCTCCCGGCATCTGGTTACAGTACACCCCGAACACCGGGAAAGTTTCGAAGAGATCATGAGCGGTAACTGCTTTGCCTCCATAGGTTACGTGACCAGCGAACCGGAACTGGCCATTACCGGGCTTCGGGGTGGTATTGTAATAAAGGCTGGTCTAAAAGAGCTGAAAGAAGCCTGGCAGAAGACCCTCAGAGAGCTTTAGCCTTAACAACCTTTGGCTGGTATGTATGAAAGGCGGATAATCCTTGGATGATTGCCCAACCATGACCGGATCCATCCATCATACGCTCAGGACTGTTTTCGGCTTCCACGCATTCAGATCACCCCAAAAGGAGGTGATCGAGCGGGTCACGGCCGGCGAGGACGCCTTTCTCGTCATGCCGACAGGTGGGGGGAAGTCGCTCTGCTACCAGATCCCCGCCATCCATCGGCACGGCATGGCCATCGTCGTTTCCCCGCTCATTTCCCTCATGAAGGATCAGGTGGACGGGTTAAGGGCTTACGGCGTTAAAGCAGCCTTTTTCAACTCATCCCTCACCCCCTTTGAGAGCCGGGAAGTTTTGCGTCTCATGGAAACAGGCAAGCTCGACCTCCTTTACGTAGCTCCGGAACGGCTCATGCATCCGGCTTTTATCGACATAATTGCCTCCTTGGATCTGGCGCTCTTTGCCATTGACGAGGCCCACTGCATCTCCCAGTGGGGGCATGACTTCCGCCCCGAATATACCCAGTTGGGCCGCTTGCGCTCCCTCTTCCCCGGAGTCCCCATGGTGGCCATGACCGCCACCGCTGACCCGGAAACCCGCGCCGATATTATCCGGCAACTCGGCATCGAACAGGCCAGGGTTTATGTTGCCGGTTTTGACCGCCCCAATATCACTTATACGGTTATCCCGAAAGATAAACCGTTTGCCCAGCTGGGGCGATTTTTAAGCGAGCGAAAAAGCGAGGCTGGTATCATCTACGCCTTGAGCCGAAAACGGGTGGAGCAGGTGGCCGAACGCCTGAGCCGGGCCGGTTTCTCTGCAGCACCCTACCATGCAGGTCTTCCCGATGACGAGCGTAAGAGAGTCCAGGATGCGTTCCGGCGGGATGATCTGCAGATCGTTGTGGCTACGGTTGCGTTCGGCATGGGGATAGACAAGCCGAATGTCCGCTTTGTGGTCCATTACGACATGCCCAAGAGCGTGGAGAGCTATTATCAGGAGACCGGACGGGCTGGACGTGACGGTATGCCGGCGGAGGCGCTTATGCTGTTCGGCATGGGGGATGTCATGACCGCCCGCTCACTGATTGAGAACAGCGATAATGCCGAGCGGGTCAGGATCGATCTGCAAAAGCTGGGTGGGATGGTTGCCTATGCGGAAGCGCTGACCTGCAGGAGACGGGCGCTTTTGGCATATTTCGGTGAACATCGGAATAACGATTGCAATAACTGCGACGTCTGCCTCGATCCTCCGCACCGTTTCGATGCCAGCGACCCAGCCCGCAAGGCCCTCTCGTGCGTCTACCGGGTGGGGGAGCGTTTCGGAGTCAGGCATGTTATCGATGTTTTGCGCGGGGCAAAAAGCCGGCGAATCGAGGAGCTTAAGCACCACCGGCTTTCCACCTACGCTATCGGCGCAGATATCTCAACTGCCGAATGGGAGAACATATTCCGCCAACTCCTCCACCTGGGCTATCTCGCCCAGGATTTCAGCCGGCATGGGGCTCTGCGCCTTTCCCCCACCGCTCGCCCCGTCCTGAGAGGAGATGTGCCGGTCATGCTCGGCATGAAGCGCGATCCTGTGCGGAAATCTAAAGGGAAGGACCGGCTCACTTCGAAAGGCTCCCATGATCCGGCACTCTTCGAAGAGTTGCGCGCTCTGCGCAAAAAGCTTGCCGAGAACTCCGGCGTTCCCGCCTTCGTGATCTTTTCCGATGCCACGCTGTTCGAGATGGCGTCTCTATTCCCCGCGAACGAACGTGAACTGCGCCTCATTTCCGGCGTCGGTGATCACAAGCTCCATCAATACGGGACACCTTTTCTCTCCCTCATCAACAACTTTTGTCAGAAGGGGAGGGGAGTTCCCGCCGATTTTTCACTCGATCCGGCGCTTGCAATTTCCGATACCACGCATGCTACCTGGCTCCTTTGCCGGGAAGGTCTCTCCATGGCGGAGATGGCCGCCCGGCGGGGAGTGAAGGAGTCGACCATTGCCTCGCACCTGGAATCCCTCCTTGTGGCCGGATTGGAGATCGATATCCAACGGTTTGTTGATGCGGAGAAAATTCCGGTCATTGAAGCCCGTCTAGATGAGTGTGGCGGGAATACGGGACTCTCGGCGCTTAAGGAACTGTTGCCGGAGTCCACAACCTATGGCGACATAAGACTCGTCCGGGGTGCATGGCATAAAAAGAAAGTCTCATGCATTTTCTCAAAGACAGGATGACGGCATTCTTGTAAGATGGTGTTCATGGGGAACAAGGAGAAGGTCTATTTATGGCTAAAACACGCGCAATCGTCATAACCGGCAATGGCACCAACTGTGAAATGGAAGCGGCCAACGCCTGCCTCTTGGGGGGGTTCGATGAGGCGGTTATCGTTCATATTTCCGAGCTTCTCTCGGGTGATGTGCGGCTGGACGATTTCCATTTTTTGAACCTCACCGGCGGGTTTCTCGACGGAGACGACCTGGGAAGCGCCAAGGCCCAGGCAAACCGTTTTAAGTACGCAAAAGTTGACGAGGTGAAAGAACACCTCTTGGACCAGCTGTTGCGTTTCATAGCCTGTGCCAAGCCGATCCTGGGTGTCTGCAACGGCTTTCAACTGATGGTCAAGATGGGGCTTCTTCCCGCTTTCAAAGGCAATTACCTTGAGCAGGTTGCGACCCTGACTTTCAACGACTGCGGCCGTTTCCAGGACCGCTGGGTTTATCTGAAAAACAATCCCGCCTCCCCGTCAATTTTTACCAGGGGGATCGAGAAGGGTATATACCTGCCGATACGTCACGGCGAAGGAAAGTTTGTGGCGGCTTCCCCGGAAGTGCTGGCGCAGATAGAAGAGGGGAACCTTGCTGTGCTGAAATATTCCGATCCCGCATATAACGCCCCGACCATGGAGTTTCCCCTTAATCCCAACGGTTCGGTGAACGCAATTGCGGGCATATGTGACGAAACCGGGAGGCTCATGGGAATGATGCCTCACCCTGAGGCCTTCCACCATCGCACCAACCACCCCCGCTGGACCAGGGAAGAGCTGCCGGAGAAGGGAGACGGCCTCATCATCTTCAGGAACGCAGTAGAGTATGTGAGAGAAAATCTTGTCTGATAACCGCGATTACAATACTGGATAAGCGCAGAAAATATATATAGTTATTATAAAGATGAACTGGCTTTTCGCGCCGAAGCGGCACGTTGTAAAGACAATTTGAGTATAATTGGTTCTTGTTTTTTCTGTGTCTCTGTGTCAGATTTTCAGTATAAGGAGCTAGCAGGCATGAAATTTCACCGACCCCACGAAGAATGCGGCATATTCGGTATATTCAACCATCAGGAGGCCTCCAACCTGACCTATCTCGGGCTCTACGCGCTGCAGCATCGCGGCCAGGAGAGTTGCGGCATTGTCTCCTCCGACGGTGTGGGACTCCATGCCCACAAGAACATGGGACTCGTGGCCGATGTGTTCGGTAATGAGGAAATCTTCAAGAGCCTGCCGGGAAGGTCGGCAATCGGCCATGTCCGCTATTCTACGACCGGCTCTTCGGTGCTGAAGAACGTGCAGCCGGTATTGGTAGACTACTCGCGAGGATCCATTTCAGTAGCGCACAACGGCAATATCGTCAACGCCCAGATTATCAAGGATGAGCTGGAGGCATGGGGTTCGATTTTCCAGACTACCATGGATACCGAGATCATCGTTCACCTCCTTGCCACTTCCAAAGCCAGCTCACTTCTGGAAAGGCTCACCGACGCCCTCTATCGGATAAAGGGGGCCTATTGCCTGCTGCTCTTGACCGAGACCCGGATGGTTGCCGTACGCGACCCGCACGGTTTCAGACCCCTCTGTCTGGGCAAGCTGGGGGATGCCCATGTGGTCGCTTCCGAGAGTTGCGCCCTGGACCTGATCGAGGCCAAGTTCATCAGGGAGATCGAGCCGGGAGAAATTGTCATCATTGACAAGAACGGAATGACTTCCCATTTCCCCCTGCCAAAGGTGGAACCGACCCCCTGTATTTTCGAGTTTGTCTATTTTGCCCGCCCTGATTCCTTTATCTTCGGCAAGAACGTCTATATGGTGAGGAAGGAGTTGGGACGCCAGCTGGCCCGCGAGCACCGGATGGAGGCCGACGTGGTGATCCCGGTCCCGGATTCCGGTTTTCCCGCGGCCATGGGTTATGCGGAGGAATCGGGCATTCGCCTGGAACTGGGATTGATCCGCAACCATTACGTCGGACGCACTTTCATCGAGCCGCAACAGTCGATCCGGCACTTTGGCGTCAAGATCAAGCTGAATCCTGTGCGGGAAGTCCTCGAAGGGAAACGGGTGATCGTCATCGACGATTCCATAGTGCGTGGGACCACTTCGCGCAAGATCGTCAAGATGGTGAGAAACGCCGGGGCGAAAGAGGTTCATGTCCTCATATCCTCACCGCCGACCAGTTATCCCTGTTATTACGGAATTGACACCCCGAACCGCAAGGAACTGATCTCTTCCTCACATTCCCTGGATGAAATAACAAAATACATTACAGCCGATTCTCTCGGTTATCTTTCGCGGGAAGGGCTTCTGCAGTCAGTCGGAATGGATAACAGCAGCTTTTGCCGTGCCTGTTTTTCCGGGACATACCCGATTAAATTCCCAAAGATGGCTGTAGAGCCGCAATTGGACTTATTTGAGGAAGGATTGGCAACCAAATGAATGAACGTGAACGGCTGAAAAAAATCATCATTGACCTATCGTATGAGAAGAGGAAGGTAACGCTTGCCTCCGGCAGGGAGAGCGATTTTTATTTCGACGGCAAACAGACGACACTCCATCCGGAAGGAGGTTACCTGACCGGGAAGCTTTTCTTCGAAGCGATCAAGGATGTATCGGGTATCGAAGGTGTTGGCGGTTTGACCCTCGGCGCCGACCCTATCGCTACGGCCACGTCGATTGTGAGTTATCTGGAAGGGAGGCCGATACCGGCCTTTATTATCCGCAAGGAGCCGAAGGGACACGGCACCGGCGCCTGGCTGGAAGGGAGAAAAAATTTCCATCCGGGGTCAAAGGTAGTTATCGTCGAGGATGTTGTGACCACCGGCGGATCCTCCATGAAGGCCGTACGCCGGGCCGAGGAAGAGGGGCTCGAGGTCCTAGGCGTGGTCACCCTGGTGGACCGGGAAGAGGGGGGTCGCGAACATATCGAAAAGGAAGGGTACTGGCTGAAGGCCATCTTCTCCAAATCGGAGATACTCTCTTGAGAATTCAAATTCAACTTCCTGGAAGGCAAAAGGCGACGCTGACCCGCAAGCCGGTTCACAAAGGTATTGAAGAATTAGGTTGTTCACAAAGATGTTGAAAGTCGAATATACGTTAAAACAACGCCTCTAGTTGAATCAAACTAGGGGCGTTGTTTTAACGATGCATTTCATAATCCTAAGGGATGCCGTTGGCGGCTGACGGAATACGGGGGAGGATATTTGGTGAGTCGTGCTCCATAAAAAATACTCCCTAGCGAAATCGCTAAGGAGTATTATATACTACGTTTTCAGCTTTTCAACACCTTTGTGAACCGGCTTGCGCTGACCCGTCGCCTTTTCTATATTCGGGTAATGGATATTGCTCATCGCCACTTTGATTCAGTTTGATACTTACTTGCTCGAAGTGTTGGAGATAGGCCATAAGGCATCGGATTTTTCCTCTTGACATACACCTTATATGCTGTATTATCTTCGTATGACCGGCAAAGAGCTCAAAAAACAGCTGGAAAACAATGGCTGACTGCTGGACCGGATTTCTGGCAGCCACCATATCATGATCAAAGAGGGTTGCCGCTCCATTCCGATTCCTATCCAGGGTTCCGGCGATCTTCCCAAAGGACTCATAAACGCGATACTGAAGCAGGCCGGCATAAAGGAGTAACAAACATGCTGCAATATCCAGCCAAAATTTTTCGTGAAGGCGAACATTACCTGGTCTCTTTTCCCGACTTTGAAAACATCAACTCCTTTGGCTCGACACTAAAAGAGGCTTTGCTGAATGCAGAAGAAGCCCTTAACGGGTGCCTGGAATCGGATTTTGAGAGGAACTTTCATATCAGTGAACCTTCTCGATGCGCAGGGAAGGGTATCTATTGCATCCCCGTTCAACCCCATATAGCCGTGGCGTTGATGCTGAGGAAACTGCGCGCCGACAATTCCCAGATCGAAATCGCCAGGAAGTTGAAAATCTCCTATCAAGTGTATCAGCGCTTGGAAAATCCCCGTAAATCAAACCCCACTATAAAAACGCTGGAAAAGATCGCACGGGTATACGGCAAAAAAATGGAACTTGGGTTCGTCTGAAATTAATGTTCCGTGAAGTTCCTGGGACATAACTGAGCCACTTATCACTCAGCATATCAATCCCTGTGGACGTTTTGATCTGGATATGGAGGCACGGCTATCTTTCCGCCTGATCGCCGGGGCTTTATAACAGGCGCAATATACTGTTATTTAGTGTGAATTAAAAACCCACACCCTGCTGGTATGGTCATGTAGTCCCGGATGGGTATGGCTGCAAAAGCCGCTCATTGCTATCCTTAGATCGAGTTGTTGCCGCAACTTCGAATCTAAAGGAGGGAACATTGAGCAGCCGGTTTCGTAAGTTATCACACTCGGTATGGCATTGTCAGTATCACATTGTATGGGTACCGAAGTACAGATTTCGGATTTTGCATGGTGCTGTAAAAGAGGCTGTCGAAGCAGGAATGCAAGCAATCTGTGGCTATGCAGGGTGCGAGGTGGTGGAACTGAATGTGCAGCCGGATCATGTGCATCTGGTGGTGATGATACCTCCAAAGTTATCGATATCTGACCTAATGGGAAGGCTGAAAGGGCAGACGTCGCTGAAGCTGTTTCAGCAGTTTCGGCATTTAAGGAAGAAACCATATTGGGGCAATCATTTTTGGGCAAAGGGATATTGCGTAGACACAGTGGGAATAGATGCGGACATGATACGCAAGCATGTCCCTTATCAGGAAAAGAAGGAACAACAGATGTAGCAATTGCAACTGGGAGACTGAAAGCGGCACAACTCCTTGGCCTGCCCCCCTTGGGGGCGGGCCTTGCCCCCCTGTGGGGGGCGAATTTAAAAGCCGCACCCTATGGGTGCGGATTCTTTACTTATTTTCTTAATTTTGATAGTTGGTTGCAGGAATGTCGGAGTTACCCCATATTGATCGGCTTATGAAAATTGATCTAATTCTGCAGGAATACGGTGAGCTTCTCCGGAAAGTGGGCATCTGGTTTGCCGGCTGTGCGGGAAAGCATCCAACAGCCATTTTTTGCAGGACCGGCTGCAGCGACTGCTGTCGAAGCCTGTTCGACATCACCTTACTGGACGCCTTGTATCTCAAGACCGGCTTCGACAGGCTCGATGCGGGAATCAGGGCTCGCGTCGTGGACAAGGCAAAAACGCGACTTCGAACTCTACAGGCACTCTGGCCCGATTTCGAAATGCCTTATATCCTCAATTACCGGCCGGAAGAGGAATGGGATATACTCATGCCGGAAGATGACGAAACACCCTGCCCGCTTTTAGCCGAAGACGGGACATGCCTGGTCTATGACTTTCGCCCCATGACCTGCCGACTGCACGGATTGCCGCTGATTGATATTTCCGGAGAGGTGATGCATGATGAGTGGTGCACACTCAACTTTACCCGGGAAAATCCTCTTGAAATGGATGACCTGAGGTGGGAATTCAACGCGTTGTTCAGGAAGGAACTGCTGATTTTCAGGGAACTTACAATGGAAATGTTTGAGCAGAGCATTAACGAGCTCGACACCTTCATCCCGACCGCTCTCTTAATCGATTTCGAACATTTCCCGTGGCGAAAGTGGCGGGAAGAGAACCCCCTTATTTTTCCCGATTGACCCGAAAATCAATCGTTATTTTTCCGGGGCGATGATGACCTTGCGCCCCGAGACCGTAAGCCTCCCTTCGGCAAAGAGCCTGACGGCCATTGGATAACAGCGGTGCTCTTCGACCAGAATCCTGGCGCTGAGCGTATCCTCGGTATCCCCTTCCATTACCGGCACGGCCGTCTGGCAGATGATTGGACCGGTGTCGGTCCCTCTATCCACAAAATGTACGGTGCAGCCGGCTATTTTCACCCCGTGGCTTAGGGCCTGTCGTTGGGCGTGGAGACCGGGGAAGGAGGGGAGAAGGGCGGGATGGATGTTCATGATCGCATTGGGGAAGGCATCTATGAGCACCGGCGTGATGATCCTCATGAAACCCGCCAGCGCAACCAACTCGACCCCGTATTCACGGAGCGTGTCGACCAGCGCTTCGTCATAAGCTTCGCGACAGGAAAAGAGGCGATGGTCCAGGTGCAGGGCGGGGATGCCTTGTCTGCGTGCCCGCTCCAGGGCAAATGCCGTGGCATTGTTGCTTATCACGCAGGCGACTTGGGCGTGGAGCGTGCCGTCTATGCTCCGGTCGATCAGTGATTGCAGGTTTGAGCCGTTGCCAGATGCCAGTACCCCGAGCCTCAGTAGTCGGGTCATCGAGTTTTGCCGTTCAAATGAACTCGACATTTTCCTTCCCAACTTCGCATTTAGCCACCTCGCCGATAACGCATGACGGTTCGTTGAGGCCGGAGAGCCTGATCAAAATTTCCTCCACTTCATTTTCCGGCACTGCCAATACCATGCCGATACCGCAGTTGAAGGTACGGTACATCTCATCCGTCTCGATGGCGCCTTTGTCCTGCAGAAACTTGAAGATAGCCGGCCATTGCCAGCTTGACCTTTTGATTAAGGCCTTACAGCCGTTGGGAAGGACCCGCGGGATATTTTCCAGGAGCCCGCCACCGGTAATATGGGCAATGCTCTTGATGGGGAAATCCCTGAGCAGGTTCAAAATGGTTTTTACATATATCTTGGTCGGCGTAAGCAATTCTTCGGCAACTGTTTTGCCCAGGCCGGGAAGGGTATCCGCGATGCCAAGACCCATGATATCGAAAATGACCTTGCGCGCCAGGGAATAACCATTGCTGTGCAGGCCACTGGAAGCAATGCCGATAAGCCTGTTGCCGACGGTAACAGACGAACCATCGATAATGCTGCCACGTTCCACGACACCCACGGCGAAGCCGGCTGCATCGTATTCGCCGTCAGCATAAAAACCGGGCATCTCCGCCGTTTCACCGCCGATCAGGGCACACCCCGCCTGGATGCAGCCGACCGATATCCCCTTGATGATTTCCGCACCCTTTGCCGGGTCGAGTTTAGAGGTGGAAAGGTAATCGAGGAAAAAGAGCGGTTCCGCACCCTGAACAACGATATCGTTAACGCACATGGCTACCAGATCGATGCCGATGGTTTCGTGACGGTTCGCCATAAACGCCACTTTGAGCTTGGTCCCGACGCCGTCGGTGCCGGATACAAGAACTGGATTCTTGTATTTGCTGGTATTCAGGGAAAACAGACCGCCGAAACCGCCGATGTCCGCTATCACCTCAGGCCGTGAAGTCGCCTTTACCAGCGGCTTTATTAACCTTACAAACTCATTGCCGGCATCGATATTTACGCCGGCGCTCTTGTATGTAGTGCTCGACTCGCTCAAATCCGCCCCCTCCTCTTTTAAAGTTAAAAATTTAACCCAACACCGGTTAAATGTCAAACCGAAACTGGATCCTGCAGGTAAAACCAGTTAACACTGGCAATAGACAAAAAACTGTTTACAAGGTAATCACGTTTACTTATGATGCTGAAAATGCAGAATGCTTTTATTGAAATTGCCATCCGCACGATGGCAGAAGCGGACCTGGACGAGGTCCTGGCCATTGAAAACGATTCATTTTCCCTTCCCTGGAACAGAGACCATTTCCTTGACGAACTGAAATCCGGCTATGCTTTCCCGCTGGTAGCCATTGAACAGGAAGAAGCGATTGTCGGCTATATCTGTCCACGGCTTCTTCTGGAAGAGGGGCATATTTTAAATGTTGCCGTGCGCCGGGATTTTCGCGGACGAGGGGTGGCGCGGCTTTTGGTGGAACGGGTGCTAGATGATTGCCGGGCAGGGGGTGGGACGGTCGTTTTCCTGGAGGTTCGCCAATCCAACAAGGTGGCCATAGACCTATACAGGAAAATCGGCTTTTTTGCAACGGGAAGACGCAGGAAATATTACGAAAACGGCGAAGATGCGATCCTGATGGAATACGATTTCACTGATAATGAGGCTGGTGATGCAGTTTAAGACAACAATATTATCCAACGTGGAGCTCTCCCCCGGCTATTTCCGGATGCGGCTTTCCGTACCTGGTGTTACGGCGCTTTCCATCCCCGGGCAATTCCTGATGGTCAAGGTCCGTGATGCCATTGACCCCCTCCTGCGCCGTCCGTTCGGCATATTCGATGTGGGTGGGTGCGACTCCGAATATGCGGAGGGAGGAACCAAGACCTACCTGGAGATACTGTACAAGGTTGTGGGAAAGGGTACCGGGGTCCTCGCGAATCTTCATCATGGCGATCACCTCGATCTTCTCGGCCCTCTCGGCAAGGGTTTCGTCACTAACGGGGCCGCCGGAGAAAAGATCTTAGTCGGCGGCGGAGTCGGGCTGGCGCCACTTTATTATCTTGCCCGGGAACTGGTCAAACATTCGCGCGTCCACCTCTTCGCAGGGGGGAGAACCAGGGAGGATATCCTCTGCATAACCGAGTTCGACAGGCTGGGTGTTGAGACATATGTAGCAACGGATGACGGTACCCTGGGAGAGGAGGGAGTAGTGACGGATGTAATGGAACGATATCTGGCGAAAAAAACCTCGTCTAAAACCATCTTCGCCTGCGGCCCATATCCTATGCTTAAGGCGGTGGCAAGAATCGCCGAACGCTTCATGATCCCCTGCCAGGTCTCCCTGGAGGCTTACATGGCTTGTGGTGTCGGCGCCTGCCTGGGGTGCGTGGTCAAGGGGAAAAACCATACGGAAGAAATTCCCGAATACCTTTGTGTCTGCAAAGACGGGCCGGTATTCGATGCACTTGAGCTATTGTGGGATTAATATAAACAAATCAGGTTAAGGGATACGCTCTCTTCGCTAGGGAGGAGGAGGTCCTGAACCTCAACCTGAACATGATTTTTGCGGGGATATTATGACAAGACCCGACATGTCCGTGGAGATAGCCGGCATAAGGATGAGGAACCCCGTCATGACCGCATCCGGAACCTTCGGTTACGGGAGCGAGTTCGCCGATTATCTCAATCTGGAAAGTATCGGTGCGATTATCACCAAGGGTCTTTCATTGCGGCCAAAGGCCGGCAACCGGACTCCTCGAATCGTCGAGACACCCGGGGGGATGCTGAACGCCATCGGCCTGCAGAATGTGGGGCTTGAGGCATTCATCCGGGAAAAGGTCCCGTTTCTTAGCACCGTCGACACGCCGGTAATCGTCAATATCTATGGCAATTCCCTTGAAGAGTACGGTGAGCTGGCCGAGCGTATCGATAAAATCCACGAGGTTATGGGGGTGGAAGTGAATATCTCCTGCCCGAATGTGAGGCAGGGGGGAATTATTTTCGGTACCGACCCGCGCGCGGCACAAGAGGTGGTGAACCTGGTGCGGGACGCTACCATCAAACCGGTCATCGTCAAGCTCTCTCCCAACGTGACCAATATCGTCGAGATGGCCCATGCCTGTCAAGAAGCCGGCGCGGATGCCCTTTCCCTGATCAATACCCTTACCGGCATGGCCATTGACCTGCAAAAACGGCGGCCGGTACTGGCAAATGTGACGGGGGGACTGTCGGGCCCGGCTATAAAGCCAATCGCCCTGCGGATGGTCTGGCAGGTGGCTAGGGCCGTTAGTCTCCCGGTTATAGGGATTGGGGGTATAACCTCCGCCACCGATGCCCTGGAATTCATCGTGGCCGGTGCGACGGCGATTCAGGTGGGAACAGCCAGTTTTCTCGATCCAAAGGCCTCCCAGACCATAGCAGGCGATATGGAACGATATCTGGCGGAAAATGGCATCGCCAGTATCAGGGAAATGATAGGCACACTGGAAGCTTGACTTGCCGAAATATGTAGTCTGGTAATCAGCGAAGGCGGGGAGATACCCCCGCCTTCTTAACTTTTGCCGAGGTTAAAAGAACTCAGATGGAAAAGTGGCAAAAATCCCTTTCCGCCGCAATTGATTCACCGGAGGAGCTGGCGGTGCGTCTCGCTATTGATCCAGGACCTTTGAAGGAAGTGGCGGCGCAATTTCCGATGCGGATATCTCCCTATTATCTGGGGCTGATCAAGGAAGTAGGTGATCCGATTTGGCGGCAATGCGTCCCTGACCCGCTTGAGCTTGCGGATGTCGGGCAAAAGAGCGACCCGCTCGACGAAGAACGGCTGAGCCCTGTCCCGGGAATAATCCACCGCTACCCGGACCGGGTTGTCTGGCTTGTTTCATCGGCTTGCGCGGTGTACTGCCGTTTCTGCATGCGCAAACGGAGCGTGGGATGCGCGGGGATTCCTGTAAACCCGGATGAATGGGCGAGAGCCCTCGGCTATATCGGCGCAAACCAAAAGATCCGGGATGTCATTATCTCCGGCGGCGATCCGCTTCTTTTGGAAGACGATCTTCTTGAGGATATCCTTACCCGCTTGCGGAAGATTCCCCACGTGGAGATCGTAAGGATAGGGACGCGTGTTCCGGTAACCCTGCCGGAGAGGATTACCACAAGGCTCTGCCGGATGCTGAAAAGCCTGAATCCGGTTTATGTCAATACCCATTTCAACCATCCCCGGGAAATCACCCGGGAATCTTCAAGCGCCTGCGCAAGACTGGCCGATTCCGGAATTCCTTTGGGTAACCAGACTGTCCTTCTGCGCGGCATAAACGACGAGCCAGCCGTCATCAAGAGGCTCATGCAACTGCTCCTTACCATCCGGGTGCGCCCCTACTACATCCACCAGATGGACCTGGTCAGGGGAACCGGCCATTTCCGCACATCTGTTGCGCGGGGGGTGGAAATCATGGAAGGTCTGCGCGGCCACACGTCGGGACTGGCAACGCCTTACTACGTGATTGACCTGCCAGGTGGAAAAGGGAAGGTTCCGCTTGTCCCCGATTGCCTTAATAGGCGCGGGGAGAGGCTTCTGTTGCGTAATTATCTAGGTGAGATCGTTGAGTATGACGGGTGAGGCGGAACGCATTACAACTCTTCCGGGGTAAAAGCGACCACCTCGTCGATGGAAGAGGCACGTAAAAGGATCATGATCAGACGGTCCAGCCCAAGGGCAATCCCGGCTGCCGGCGGCATGTGGGACAGCTCTTCCAGAAACTTCTCCGGCATGGGATAAACGGTTTTCCCCAGAGAGAGGCGTGTTTCCTGCTCGTGGAGGAAACGGGAGCGCTGCTCCGCCGCGTCGGTCAGTTCGGTAAAGGCGTTGGCCAACTCTACACCGTCTATATATAGCTCGAAACGTTCAGAAACGCTCGGGTCGTCCGGCTTGAGCCGCGCCAGGGCCCCCCGCGCGGCGGGATAATCATGGATGAATACCGGGCCCGTGATCCCCAACCTCGGTTCAATATCACGTACCATGATCTCATCGAAAAGGTCGCGCTGCAACGCCTCAGCCATCGTATATGGCGTATAGCGGTTGAACGCCTCACTCACGGTGATCTTTTCCCACGGCCCCTGTAAAGAGATCTCCCGGCCCCGGCTGACCAGCCTCTCTTTCAGGCCAATGACATCGCCAACGGAACGGATGAGTGCTTCACAATCATCCATCAGCCCGTAATAACCGGTATCCGTCCGGTACCACTCCAGCATGGTGAATTCGGGGAGATGGAGTCTTCCCCGTTCCCCCGCGCGCCAGCAGTGGCAAATCTGGAAAATCCGCCCATAGCCTGCGGCCAAGAGGCGCTTCATGCATAATTCCGGAGATGGGTGGAGGAACCAGGAAGCGGAGGGGAGGGGATCGATGTGGGACTCCGGGGCCGGCGCAGGAATGCGCAAAGGGGTCTCCACTTCCAGATACCCCCCTTCATTGAAAAACCTTCTTATTTCGCCGATGATGCAGGCCCGGTCCGCAAGCACGTTACGCTTGTGCGACAGGCGCCAGTTGTGCGTCATCTCTTTTCCTCGAAAAGTTAACTTATCCTTTGACCCTGGTCGAATATTCTCCGGACCGGGTGTCGATGGTGATCAGTTCACCCTCTTCGATGAAGGGGGGGACCCGCAGGGTGTAACCGGTTTCCACCGTGGCCGGCTTGGAATCACTCCCTGATGTGTCCCCTTTGGCCCAGGGATCTGTTTTGATCACGCGCAGGTTGACGAAATTAGGGAGATTGACGCCGATTGCCTTGTCCCTGAAGAGGAGCACATCTACCTGCAGATTATCGATAAGGTAATTCTTTGCGTCTCCCAACGCATCCTCGTTGATCACGATCTGCTCGTAGTTCTTGTTATCCATGAAATGATACGTGTTGTCTTCCTTGTAAAGGAACTGCATCGTCCGCTCTTCCAGACTGGCAGTTTCGAATGTTTCCCCCGATCTATAGGTCCTGTCGAGAATGGTACCGTTTATCATATTGCGCATCTTGGTCCGGTATAGGGCCTGCCCTTTGCCCGGTTTGGCGAAGTCGAAGGCGATAACAATATACGGGTCTCCATCCAGAATAATCTTCAATCCTTTTCTCAGATCAGCAACTGTGTACATAGATAGTATCCTTTTCCGTGGTATTTTGTTGATAGCAAGTAAACTGAATTATATCATTAATTAAACGAATAATTGATAAAGGAATAGATTCCGGCGTGTGGTATTAATTATGGCGTCGTCTGCCCTGTCGTAAAATGGCTGAAGCGGTTGATTTTATCAGGAGGGTTTATTTAACGCGGTAGGTAATGCGGCCTCTGGTCAAATCATAAGGAGAGAGTTCCACGGTTACCTTGTCCCCCGGGAGGATCTTGATAAAATATTTCCTCATTTTACCGGAAATGTGCGCCAGGACGATGTGATCGTTCTCCAGCTTCACTCTGAACATCGCGTTAGGGAGCGGTTCTATTACGGTTCCCTCAACTTCTATTGCCTCTTCTTTACTCATGATCACTCCTTGATTTTTTAATCCTTTCAAATTTTCATACTCTACAAGCATTTGCCTGAAAAAGCAAGCCTGAATTATCTTCAGCTCTCATTCCATCCATAATAGATATATTGCATTCGCTTTGCGCTCTGTTATCATTTATTATAATATTTTTGTTAATAGAGGTGCGAAGGATGCTCATACGAAATTTCATTGGTGGAAAGTGGGTTAACGCCAAAGGAGAAAAGACATTTTCCAGCCTGAACCCCGCGGACATACGGCTGACAGTTGCCGAGGCCCCGCTTTCGGAGCAAGAGGATGTAGACCTTGCAGTAGGTGCGGCCAGGGATGCGCTTGCAAAGTGGCGCCTAATGCCGGCGCCCAGGCGCGGCGAAATACTCTTCAGAGCGGGTGGATTGCTCATAAGAGAAAAACAAAGGGTGGGGGAACTCGTAACAGAAGAAATGGGAAAAGTCCTGGCTGAGGGTCTGGGCGATGTGCAGGAGGCCATAGATATGGCCTTCTACATGGCCGGTGAAGGGAGGAGAATGCAGGGGGAAACTGTCCCCTCGGAACTTCCCGATAAGGATTGCAAGAGTTTTCGCGAACCGCTGGGGGTTGTCGCACTCATCACACCATGGAATTTTCCGACGGCGATACCGGCATGGAAAATATTCTCTGCCCTTATCTGCGGCAACACCGTGGTTTTCAAGCCTTCGTCCGATACCCCGGCCTGCGCTGCCGCACTGGTGCAGATTCTGGAAGATGCCGGAGTGCCGCCGGGGGTTTTAAACATGGTATGCGGAAGCGGCGCGGATGTGGGGGAATACCTGGTCACCCATCCGTTGGTCGATGCTGTCTCCTTTACCGGTTCATGCGCAGCCGGGGAACGCCTGGAGGGGTTGCTGGGGCGGATGCACCGGCCGCTGGCTACTGAAATGGGAGGGAAAAACGCCATCATTATCATGGACGACGCAGACCTCTCCCTTGCCCTGGAAGGGGTGCTGTGGGGTGCCTTCGGCACGAGCGGCCAGCGCTGCACCGCCGCAAGCAGGGTGGTCGTTCACGAAAAGATCTTCGACACATTTGGCGAAATGCTGGCCAATGCCGCGGCAGGCTTAAGGCTTGGCAACGGCCTGCATAAGACTACCGATGTTGGGCCGCTCGTTAACGAACAGCAGTACAAAAAGGTTCTCGATTATATCCAGGTAGGTATTGATGAAGGCGCAAAACTGGTTACCGGGGGAAGGGGGGTCTCCGTTGGCGGGAGCGTTAATGGTTTCTTTATCGAGCCCACCGTTTTCACCCATGTTACCCCGACCATGCGTATAGCCCAGGAAGAGATATTCGGCCCGGTGGTGAGCATCATCAAATGCGTTAACCTCGATGAGGCGATCAAGATCGTCAACGATGTACCATTCGGCCTCTCTTCGGCTATCTACAGCCGCGATGTCAATACTACAGCCAGAGCCGAGAGGGACCTCAAGACAGGGATCGTTTATGTGAACGCCTCCACCATTGGCGCGGAAATACAGATGCCGTTCGGCGGCTGGCGGCATTCCGGCTCCGGCCACCCGGAGGCGGGGGGAAGGGGAGGCGCGCTCGATTTCTACAGCAGGATGAAGGTGGTGTACCGCGACTATAGCGGCCGCCTGCAAAAGGCACAAATCGACAAATAAAATGGATTTCTAAATCATGGATGAACAGGATAGAATAATCAAGATATACGAAAACTGTTTCACACCGGCCTTGCATATCTATTGGCCGATTGCCATTAAGCGGGGTGACCGGGTATATGTCGAGGCAACCAATGGGAAGAGATACCTGGATTTTTCTTCGGGCCTCGCCGTCCTGAATATCGGCCACTCCCATCCCCGGGTCATGGAAGCGGTCAGGCTGCAACTGGAGAAGTATGTCCATACCGGCGGTGTTTATTACAGTGAAATAGTGGCATCTGCTGCGGAAAGGCTTATCTCCGTCACACCCCCCGGCCTGGATATGCTCTTTTTCAGTAACTCCGGCGCTGAGGCGGTGGAGGGAGCCTTGAAACTCGCCCGTTTTGTATCAGGCAGACCTGGGTTCATCTCCTTTACCGGCGGTTTCCATGGCAGGACGCTGGGGGCGGTTTCCATAACCACGAGTAGTTCCAAATACAGGAACCGTTACCATCCCCTTCTCCCTGCCGTCTATCATTCCCTTTCTCCTTACTGTTTCCGCTGTCCGTCCGGGCGGAAGCCTGAGACCTGTGGATCTGAATGTTTTGATAATCTGAAGGATATGCTTAAGCAGCAGATTTCTCCCGAAGAGGTCGCCGCATGCATTATCGAGCCGGTGCTCGGCGAAGGGGGGTATTCCCCGGTGCCCCATTCCTTTCTGCAAAAACTGCGTAATCTCTGCGACAAACACGGCATCCTGTTGATTTTCGACGAGGTTCAGTCGGGGATGGGACGGACCAGCAACTGGTTCGCCGCAGACCATTACGGCATTACCCCAGATATTATGACGGTCGCCAAAGGGATTGCTTCTGGTTTTCCACTTTCAGCAGTCGTCGCCACAAGGAAAATCATGGAGAGGTGGCTTCCCGGTGCCCATGGCACGACATTCGGCGGAAATCCCGTTTCCTGTGCCGCTTCCCTGGCAACGATAGCGGTCATTGAAGAAGAGAAGCTCCTCGAAAAATCCCGACTCCTGGCAGATCGGGCAATGGAGCGTTTGAAGCGCCTGGCCAGGCTAAATCCCTCAATCGGCGATGTCCGTGGTATCGGCCTGATGATTGGCATCGAGTTCATAACAAAAACAGGCGCACCCTATCGGGAGGCGGTTCAGAAGGTCCTCGATTACTGCCTGGGAAAAGGCCTTATCCTGATAAACTGCGGATCCGAGAGGCATATAATCCGCTTCATTCCTCCGCTCAACACAACCGAAGCGGAGCTCGACACGGCGCTGGCCATCCTGGAAGAGGGAGTAACCACCCTTTTATGAAGTGGAAAAACGTCATAATCATGGGTGCGGCTGGACGGGATTTCCACAACTTCAACGTCGTGTTCCGCGATAACCCCCTTTACCGGGTAAAGGCCTTTACCGCCGCGCAGATACCTTTTATCACCGGCCGCCGCTATCCATCTTCCCTGGCGGGAAATCTCTATCCTTCCGGCATTCCGGTTATCCCTGAGGCTAAACTTGACCAATTGTTTGCCAAATATCGAATAAATGAAGTGATTTTTGCTTACAGCGATGTTTCGCATCTAACGGTAATGCACAAGGCATCCCTCGTTCTCAGCCGGGGTGCGGATTTCCGTCTCCTTGGACCCGAAGCCACCATGTTGAAGTGCCGCAAGCCGGTCATCTCGGTCTGCGCCGTGCGTACCGGCTGCGGGAAGAGCGAAGTGACCCGCTATCTCTTAGGCATTCTCCAGGGAAAAGGGGTGAAAGCTGTCGTAGTCCGCCATCCAATGCCCTACGGGGACCTGGTAAAACAGGCGGTCGAGCGTTTCGAGCATTTCGAAGACCTATCGCTTTTTAAATGCACCATCGAGGAGAGGGAGGAGTTTGAGCAGATCATCGGGCAGCGGGCCGTGGTCTTTGCCGGCATAGACTACCAGCGCATCCAAAGAGCGGCGGAAAGGGAAGGGGATGTCATTATCTGGGACGGTGGTAACAACGACTTCCCTTTTTTCCGGCCGGACCTCGAGATAACCATTGCGGACCCTTTGCGACCCGGCGACGAAACCTCGTATTTCCCCGGCGAGGTCAATCTTAGGCGGGCGGACATTGTGGTTATCAATAAGATGAACTCTGCGGAAAAGGAAAATATCCGTGCAGTGGAAATGGCGGTCAAGTCAGTAAACCCGGCAGCACGGATCGTCAGGACCGACTCGAAAGTAACGGTAAACAGACCGAAAGAGATCAAAGGAAAGGCTGTCCTGGTTATCGAGGACGGGCCGACCATCACCCACGGCGGCTTGGCCGGCGGAGCGGGGCTTTTTGCCGCAAAGGAATTCCATGCGGGAAGTATCATAGATCCACGCCCCTACGCGGTTGGTTCTATCGCGGAGATATTCCGCAACTATCCCCATATCGGCCCACTCCTTCCCGCCATCGGGTACAGTCCCGCTCAAATAGAAGAACTGCGGCAGACCATAGAATCCACCCCCTGTGACATGGTCCTTTCAGCAACCCCCATAGACATAAACCGGATCATGTCCCTCTCCAAACCGGTAAAACGGGTTTTCTACGACATCGCGGAAGAAAAGGGAGCGCCGCTCAAAACGATTGTCTCCACATTTCTCGCCAAAACAAGCGATTAAGACCGTCCTCAAGAAAAGCCTTTACAAAAGAGCTGGAAGCATAATATTTTAGTGGAAACGAATTGCAGTAATGGAAAGGTCTTGCCCAACTTGATGGAACTTGCCAGGGAAATCTCCCTCGAAAATGGATTAACAGTTTCTTTTTACCATCATATCCATCGTTACTTTGGTGATTATCACCGTATAAAGGTGGAAATCATCTGTGAAGTCCCCCTTTTGGAGAAGTATTTTACCAGCCAGGAGGAGTTTGCCGAAGCAAGAGCATCTTTGGGTAAGAGCGCGGTTTTCCGTCGCAATCTGGAACTTATGGGGGTATCTTCGGCAGAGGTCGAACAGAGCCTGGAGAGAGTCATTGCCAATTTTTCCAGTCATTCGCTCTCCTACCTCTCATCGTCATTATTTCCCAGTAAACTGGTCCTTGCGGAATTATCCGGAGCCAGACGAAAAACGCGCAAGGCTTATACCGGCTGATGAACGACGTCGTTGTTAAAATCGAGAAAATGGCCTTTGGCGGTGCAGGGTTCGGGCATTTACACGGGAAAGCCTGTTTTGTCCCTTTTACGGCCCCAGGTGATATCGCGCGAATCAGAATCAAAAAGGAAAAGCGTTCGTACCTGGAAGGGGAGCTGCTTCAACTTCTTGAGTCTTCAGAAAGGCGCATAACACCTCTCTGCCCGGTTTTCGGCGCATGCGGAGGGTGCAACTGGCAGCATCTCTCCTATTCCGACCAGCTTGTAGCAAAAGAGGAAATATTTGCCGAGCTTCTCTGGCGCTCAGGACGGGTTTCCCATGAGCGAATATTGCCGATCGTTCCGGCACCTGAACCATTTGCCTATCGTTCCAGGATTCAACTCAAAGTGCGCTGTATTGATGGCGAACCGCAGTTAGGTTTTTATCGTGCAGGTTCTCATTTCGTTGTCAACATTCCTGAAAAATGTGCTATTGTTCATCCTGTAATCAACCGGCTTATCATTGAGTTACGCCGCGTTATCACAACCTTTCCGGAAAAGGAAAAGATCCCGCAAATAGATGTGGCTATAGGCGGCGACGGACGGGCAGAGCTGGTAATCCATTATATCGGCAGCACAAATCAGGAAATCATTCGGCACTTCCAAAAATATAGCAACGCCTTGAGAGGAGCCGGAATGTTCCTGCAAACGGGAAATAAAGCAACCCTGGAAAAGATTTCCGAAGAAAAGGGGGCGCACCTGACCTACAAAGTCCCGAATTACTCTTTTCCCGAACTTCCCGAAATCCTGCTCTCATTCAAAAGTGGCGGCTTTTCCCAGGTAAATTACCGTCAGAATCTTGCCCTGGTTGAAACGGTCTGTTGTTGGGCCGGGGCAACCGGCAGGGAAAGGGTGCTCGACATCTTTTGCGGGAACGGGAATTTTTCGCTCCCACTGGCCGGAAAGGCATCTCATGTTAATGGGGTGGAGGATTATGGGCCGTCGATCACCATTGCCAGGTACAACAGCGAGGCAAATGGTATAAAAAATGTCTCTTTCACATGTGCGGATGCGGTCAGCGAAATCTCCAGGATGGTTGCCGAAGATGAAAAATTCGAGATAATTCTTCTTGACCCTCCCAGGGAAGGCGCCCCCGAGGTTGTCCGTGCCATTCCCGCATTGCAGCCGAAAGCGATTCTCTACATTTCCTGTGATCCCGCAACCCTTGCCAGGGACATCGGCATCCTTAAAAGGCTTGGCTATGAGGTCACCAAGTGCCGCCCTGTTGATATGTTTCCTCAGACATATCACATTGAAAGCGTAACCCTCCTTGAGCCTGCGGACAAAAGCGGGCATACCTGATCTCAATCGGTGAGGTGATCGTGTTTCTCAAAAAAATCTTCAATTTCAACAAGGATTATCGTTTCTACCTGGAAAAGGGGGACCGATATCTGCATGAAGAACGTTATTCGGATGCCAGGGATTCCTATGCCGAAGCCTTGCAGAAATTGGAGATGAGCGAAGCTCCGGATGCTTCAATGCAGGCGATGATCCGCGAGAAGTTTGCTGAAACCGGGAACAAGCTCGGCTGGCTTAACCTTGCCGAAGCCGAGCATGCCATGACCAGTGGAAATCCGCCGAAAGCCGGAGAGCATCTGCATATCGTTATGGAGCTGGCTGAAGACGCGGAGCTCAGGAAAATGGCGCAAGACTATTTCTTAGAGATGGCTTCGGCTAATCCTCCCAAAAAAGCTATTGATGTTGACAATCGTTCCTGTTTCGGTTGCGCGGACGACTCCTTCGTAGGCGAAAAGGAAAGCCATGGCATGGAGGACTCGCTGACTGCGGAAGACAGGTTCGAACTCTATATACATACCCTCCCGGGGAATCTCCCGGAGCGGTATAAGAGTCTGGGGGAGAAATTTACTTACGGGTATCTCCTGAATCGGGACGGTCAAGGAGAAGCGGCCCTTAAAGTTTTTAAGGAATTGTCCGGAGAAGAAGAAAATGATATTATTGATTATGAAACTGCTTTAATATATTATAACAATGGCGACCTGAACAATTGCGAAAGGCTTTTACGCAGGTCTATCGAATTAAACGGTATGAATCCACTAAGTTATCTGGCCCTTGTGCAACTCTTCGGCGAAACCGGCCGGGTTCAAGAGGCATTGCCTTTTCTGCAGCATATGATAAACATAGAATTGATTCCCGAACAGGCAGGATTGTTGCTTGGCGATGCTTATACCTTGCTGGAAGACGAAAATAGTGCAGTGGATTGTTATACCAGGGTTCTTTCTTCACCCGGATACGCGAAAGAAGCGGCTATGAAGCTTATTCCACTTTTGGAGAAACAGGGCCGACAGGAAGATGTCGCATATCTCACGAAAAAATTTAATAAGGGATGTTGCTGAACGGGTCGGTAAATAATCTGAAGGTATGCATTCTTAGGGAGGGCAGGTATGAACAAGTCTGAGATGATCGAGGTTTTGGCTGCAAAAAGGGATATCTCCTTCAAAAAGGCAGAGGAAATTGTCAATACCGTTTTTGAAGCCATGACAAATGCTCTGTTGGATGGGGACCGCATCGAAATCAGAGGTTTCGGCAGTTTTGTGATAAATGAATATGACGCCTATACCGGCAGAAACCCCAAAACAGGGGAAGCGATTGCCGTAAAACCGAAAAAACTCCCATTTTTCAAGGTCGGCAAAGAACTCAAAGAGAGAATAGCGGGCTGATATCTTAGGCCGAGACATATTTTAATAATCAATTCTTTCTGAAACTGATGGCCTTTTCGTTTAAACGCCAGCACCTTAACGGAGTGTGATCCATATGCCTCTATCTTCAGTCTGGGAGGCGTTTGGCGGAGTCGGTTTATTTATCCTCGGCATGAAATCCATGTCCGAGGGACTTCAAAGGCTAGCCGGCGACCGTTTAAGAAGATTTCTTGAAAAAACCACCGGCAATCGTCTCACCGCTGCCCTTACGGGGAGTTGCCTCGCCTCTTTGCTCCAGTCCAGCAGCGCCGCCTCCGTTCTGGTAATAGGCTTTGTGAATGCCGGACTGATATCCCTCTATCAGGCCCTGGCAGTCCTTTTAGGAACCGGCATCGGCGCAACTCTTGTTATACAGTTTATTGCCTTTAAAATATCTTTTTTCGCATTGCCGGCCATATTCATTGGCGTAATTTTCAAGTTTTTCGGGCGGAAAAGGCGACTGGTCTACATTGGAGACCTCCTGCTAGGTGCCGGTCTCGTTTTTTTTGGTCTCCAGATAATGGAGTATGGTTTCGCCCCCATAAGCCATAGCGCTTTGGTGAAAGAAGTCCACAGCCAGTTTTTGTCCGTGCGCATTTCCGCGGTCCTTTTGGGCGCTTTACTCACTTTTCTCGTTCAGTCAAGCAGTGCGGCGACGGGAATTGTCATAGCCCTGGCAAGCAGCGGGCTTTTGAACCTGGAAGCAGGTGTGGCGATTATCGTCGGTGGAGTGCTCGGATCGGCAACGATCACCGCCATCGCCTCGATCAATGGAACACGGGCGGCAAAGCGGACCGCTCTCATCTTTTTTGTCTTCAATCTCCTTGCAGTCGCGCTAGCCCTCCTCTTATTTCCGTTATTTCTCAAGACCGTCGACTTTCTTTCACCTGGCAATGCCGAATACATCGGTCCGGACATAGGCCATATCATCACAACCTTTACTCAATCCACAAGGCCTTATATTGCCCGGCATCTGGCAAATGCCCATACCATATTCAGTGTTATGAGTGCGCTTCTTTTCCTGCCTTTTATCGGTTTTTTTGCCAGGTCGGCGGATCGGCTTCTTCCGGGAAGAAAGCAGGTAATCGATATCGAGCCACGGCCCAAGTTTATTGATAATAGAGTCATAAATACCCCTCCCATTGCATTTTTGCAGGTCAAGAGCGAATTGAAGAGAATGGGGGAAATTGCCCGATCCATGTTAGACAACACCATAGAGCAATTCAACGAGTACGATGCAAAGCGGGTTGAGTGGATTAAACAGGAAGAAGAGGTTTTGGACATTCTGCAGCGAGACATTTCAAGTTTTCTGGTTCTCCTTTCACGGCGAACCCTCAACACGGAAAATACCCTGGAGATACCTGTCATGCTCCACATAATAAACGATCTGGAGCATATGGGAGACCAATCCGAAGCAATCCTGGACTGTTTATCCAGGAAGAAGGAAAGAAAAATATTTTTTTCAAATGCCGCTGTAGATGAGCTGAAATCGCTGGCCGCCATGGTTTCCGAAATCGTTACCTTGGCGATTTGCTCCATGGGAAACGTATCAGATGAGGCACTGGAAACTGTCCGGATCCAGAAAGATTCCATAAAACAAATGGCAGAAGAAATGAACAACATTCATCTGAAACGACTTACTACGGGGAAATGCTCGGTTGACGCCGGGATGATTTATGGTGACATCGTCAACGCGTTTAGCAAAATCGCCGAATATTCTTTCAGCATTGTTGAAACCGAAAAGGAGCTCTTTTGATGCAATTTCCATCAGCAGCGATTGATCTGGGCACAAATACGGCCCGGCTACTGATAGGTTGCATGGATGATGCAAGTCGTATCACTCCGGTCATCTACTTGAGGCGGATAACCAGGCTTGGCGGCGGTTTCACAAAAGAGCGGGGAATCTCCCCTGAGGCAAGCGAACGGACAGTGTCCGCCCTGTGTGATTTTGCCTCGGAGATCAGGCGGCATAATGTTGATCAGGTCAGGGCAGTGGCTACCAGCGCCGTCCGTGACGCGGCAAACAGGAAAGAATTCTGTGATCTGATCCTGAGGGAAAGCGGGATAAAGCTCGAGGTCATTGACGGCGAAACGGAAGGACTCCTGACGTTACGGGGGGTGCTTGCCGAAATCAACGAGAAATGTGAGAATTTCATGGTCTTTGACGTTGGGGGGGGGAGCACTGAATACACCCTGGCCCTCGCAGACAAGGTGCTTTTCACGGAAAGCCTCCCGCTCGGCGTAGTCCGGCTCACTGAAGGGAAGATTACCTGCGCTGCCATGGAAGAGAAAATAATGCGTGAACTTCTGGCTATCCGGGGGAAATTGGCAACTAAAGGATTTCTCCCCTTTCTTGGAAATGCCGTACTGGTCGGTACGGCGGGCACGGCAACCACTCTGGCGGCCATCAGCCTGAAAATGACCGACTATGACTATCGCCTGGTCAACAATTATGTTATCGGAATTGACGAAATCAAAGAGATATTTTCAATCCTCCTCCCCATGACACCAAAGCAGCGTCTTACAGTTCCCGGATTGGAAAAAGGCCGGGAGGATCTGATCATCGCCGGAACACTTATTGCTATCAAAACGATGGAGATCTTCGGCTTCAAGAGGCTCAAAGTAAGCGACTTCGGGCTCCTGGAGGGGGTACTTTTGAGTGTGTGAAAATCCTGCGAGCACAGGCCAATAGGCGGCTATTCCCGGTAAACGGTGTTGAATAAATCAGGAAAGATGCCGACCTCGATTCAATCTTGAGGTTTTAAGCATGAATAGCCCATAATTTAGGTAGCAGTAGTCAGCCCGATAAATTTTAACTTTCTGGATCCTTCTTTCGTCCTTCGTCAAGCAATTTAACTACGGAATCCTTTAACTAACCATCCCCATTCGCTGTCCCTGGGTCAAAACACAAGCACAACCGATAAGCATCGTTTCAAACCCTTTTTGCGCAATGCCTTTATGGACGATAGCGTAGTCATCCACGGCTGCCGCCCTTCGTTCACGAGTGGCACATGGATCTGCAGTGACTCCACTCTGTTGCTGTAGCCGATTTGGTCACTCGAACCGGAGTGCGGTCATTGCTTTACCCCACTTGGATTCCTTAACCGGCTGTTCTGTTTCATAAATCCCCAAATCCCATTAAGCATCTTAAACCTCAAGGCAATTTGATCAGCCATGCACCCAACACCTGACTATACTCGTCCATCGCATCATTGGGAATCTGTTGCTATCTGCTTTCTGCATTGATTTATGATATGCCGGATCAGACATTGTCCCTCCTTCAATTGTTGGTCTCATATCGGAGTTTCCTGGACACTGGACACACCTTTAAATCAACGATTTGCCTGAAAAAGGCGAGTTTTAAAGCCAAAGGTCCAGGGTCTTTATGACACCAAGGAAACAGCTCTGTGTGAGGTATCCCCTTACGGTGATACCGATTCATTTTGGTGGATTTAATTCAATTGGAGAATGGAGTTACAGGCAGGATTGACGTGTAGATTAACAATTATTGTCACTATTAATGCTTCTCTTGACAAAATCTGGCTCTGCCTTGCTTAACAGTTCCGATTACTCCCGCTATTTCAAATAGTTAAAAAGTGGCACTATAATTGCTTGGATTATTGGTAAATAAATAATGTTGAATTAAGGGAGGGGGAAATAAAAATGAAAAAAGCAGTGTCGTTTTTTATTGCCCTGTTTCTGTTTATTGCCAACACGGCTATGGCCACTACCTACGATTTTTCTTTTTCCGACGGTACTTACTTCTATGGCAGTGGAGTGCTAACTGCATCTCCAATAGAAAATGCAAACGGAAGTTTCACTGTCCAGTCCGGTACATGCACCGTATTTTCCAGTGAAGCCTCTAATGCAGCCTATATGGGAGCTTATAATTTGTATGTTAATCCCAGCAAACCAGATTATCAAGCCAGTATCAGCCCGCTGGGTGATTTTATTTATAATAACCAAATTTACACAGCCCCCACGCAGCCTTTTCTTGATATTGATGGATTGCTCTTTACAAACAGGAGGGGCGATGAGCTGAATATCTGGGAGAATGGTGCAGGCGATCCATATTCGGCTTATATTGGGTTACCGGGTTATAACTATCCGGTGACGGGCGATGCTCATTTCGGCGCAAGTCCTGTCCCAGAACCGCCAACCATGATGATGTTTGGCGTAAGCATGTTCATCCTTGCAGTATACGGTAAGCGCAGAATGTGCAAAAATGAAGCCTAATACATAAAAACAATGGTTGACAAGAAAGGCGTTGCTTAGGCAACGCCTTTTTTATTTTGCAGGGGAAATTTACACTCCTCATGCATTGACTATCCTCACTAGGGCATCAAAAGCATAAAAGAGCAGGTGATGTGAACGATCACAAGAAGATGGGAGAGTCCATCAATAAAGAATGTCGAAAGCGGGGGAACAGGGCGCTCAAAATCTGACCACCGAACAAGTCGCTCCGCTAATCTTCGGGAAAGAGCGCCCGCCTCTGGTTGAGCTTTATGTTATCTGCTGAAAAAATAATATGGCACCTTGACAAATGCATATGATGTATACATACTAAAGCATATCATTTAAGCATACAAGGAGAATCGCCATGAGAACTACGCTCAATATCGAAGACAACCTACTTGAAAAGGCAGCTAAGTTGACAGGAATCACGGAAAAAACATCTTTGGTCAGGCTTGGGTTAAAGGCGCTTATAGCCAAAGAAAGCGCGAAGCGACTTGCCGAATTGGGGGGGACTGAAAAGAATTTGAAAATGATTCCACGAAGAAGAACAGAGGAGACATAGTATGATACTGGTCGATACGTCGGTTTGGGTAGAACATTTACGATCAGGGACCGTCGGACTTGAAGCATTATTATATGATGGCTATGTAGTTTGTCACCCATTTATAATTGGAGAACTCGCATGCGGAAACCTTCAAAATAGAGAAGAAATACTCTCTCTCCTTCAGGACCTTCCAATGGCATCCCGTGTAGATGACGATGAGGTCATTCAATTCATTGAAGATAATAAGCTTATGGGAAAAGGGCTGGGTTATATTGACATACATTTGCTTATATCTGCACTGCTGACCAGAATTCCTCTGTGGACTATGGACAAGAGGTTGCATGAGGTTTCGCTAACATTCTTGCCATCGCATTCACACCAAGGCAATTAACAAACAGATAAATGCTGTCTTCGCTTCGCTCCGCAGGTTATTTGTGAAACCTGAGAAACACAAGTAACACCAACAGGACGACAAGGATTAGATATGGCCAAGTGCAGCATATGCATGAAAGTAAAGGGTATGAGTAAATGCGCAGTTTTTGCGGGGGTTGTATGTAGCTCTTGCTGAGGTACTTCTCCCGACGAAGCCACATGTGCGGGTTGCACGTTCTATAAAACTGAACTGGAGATGCGGCAATATGACCAGACGCTCCACTTCAGCATCCAGCAGATGGCCGAAATCCTAAAACTGCAAGATGCAGGCAAAGCCATTGAAGGAGCAATGTGTGGCTTCGACGTTGCACAGCAACTGACGATCAATAGATGGCTTCTACAATAATGTGCTGCAGAAACTCTGAACCGTTACTCCTTTGGTGATCAAGCGCTGTTCTTCTCCGACGATCTGGAAAAGGAAGGATTTACGTTCCTTGAGTCGGCAATTAATGAGGATCTGCCAGGAGTGTCGCCTGACCTTATCGGCAAGATCATAGTCACCGTGTATCGGTCAACAAGCGGCACACTAATGGTAGATACGTGGGCCGCGAGTACATAGACTTTATCAATCAACATGTTGGCATTCGCATGGCAACCGGAGTTTGGGTACTTTCCACCCTGGAGGGCGGGGTGTTTAAATATCTTTCGCTGAAGCAGGCTTTCTTTGTCATTCTATGCATACAATATTTCAAATTGTGATCCGTTGTGAATACGATTGCAAGCCACTACACTTAACGATATAGTCCATTTCGTAAGATGATCCCAGTTATAGTATTATTCAAATTAGAAAAAAGCTGATCCCGTAACTTCGCTTCTTTCATGAATAATCCTATTTCCGTAAACATACCGAACTTGTATAGAAAACCTTTCTAAGAAGAATCCCTTCCGTCAAATTCATAATATCCATTTCAAAAAACGGTTTTTCCATATGACGAGAATTTCGGTAGTTTTATTAAAGCGTTTTATAAACAGTTGACATAAATGGTTAATGTTTTGTATATTTCCAAGGCAATTGCGGGAATTATTTTTTTCCTTGCGCTTGCATGACGGACTGCTCTGCATGAAGACCGAAATGCTAAGCAAATGGCCCGTAATTTATCATCATTAATCGTATTGACTGTCTGTTATTCTCTGAAATGAAACAGGAAAGAGCATGTTATGAAAGGAATTCTCTCAGGAAACGAAGCCATTGCCCGAGGCGCCTTTGAAGCAGGCGTAAAAGTCGCCAGCGCATATCCGGGCACCCCCTCAACCGAAATCCTCGAAAATATCATCCAGTATGAAGGGATCGATGCGTCATGGGCACCCAATGAAAAGGTCTCCCTGGACATCGGCAGCGGCGCGTCTTTTGGCGGCGGCAGGGCGATTGTTGCGATGAAGCATGTGGGGGTAAACGTTGCTGCAGATCCCCTCTTCACCCTATCTTATACGGGCGTTAACGGAGGACTTGTGCTGGTGACCGCCGATGATCCGGAGATGCATTCCTCCCAGAATGAACAGGATAATCGCAATTATGCGAAATTCGTCAAGGTCCCCATGCTGGAGCCGGCCGATTCCCGGGAGTGCAAGGAGTTCACCAAACTTGCCTTTGAAATCTCCGAACAGTTTGACACCCCGGTAATGCTCCGGACCACTACCCGCATTTCCCACAGCAAGTCCATTGTGGAACTTGATGAGCCGGTCCAGGGTCTTCCGGCCCCGAAACTCGTGAGAAACGCGGCTAAGCTCGTCATGCTGCCGGGCAATGCTCGGGTAAGGCATCCGCTTGTTGAGGAACGCATAAAAAAGCTCGGCGAATACGGCGTTAACCTCGACATAAACCGGATGGAGATGCGCAGTAACGAAATCGGCATCATAACCTCCGGGGTCCCGTATCAATACGTGCGTGAAGTCCTTCCCGACGCTTCCACCCTGAAACTTGGCTTGATCTACCCTCTCCCCATCAAGCTCATAAAGAAATTCGCTTCCCAGGTAAAGAAACTGTTCGTTGTCGAGGAGCTAGATCCATTCATCGAAGAGCAGGTAAAAGCGGCTGGCATAACCGTAATTGGCAAGGATTTGCTCCCGATCTGCGGCGAGCTGACACCGGGTATAATCCGCAAAGCCTTCGCCGGTTTGGGTATGGTCAAGGCGCAAACTGAAAACCCCTTGCCAGAAGCACCAGCCCGGCTCCCCGGCAGGCCCCCCAATATGTGTCCAGGATGTCCGCACCGAGGGGTATTCTACGCCCTCAACCAGTTGAAGGCTTACGTGACCGGTGATATAGGATGCTACACCCTCGGTTTCATGCCGCCTTTATCGGCCATGGACACCTGCATCTGCATGGGGGCAAGCATCGGCAATGCCATCGGCGTGGTCAAGGTCGTTGCCGAAGAGGAGAGGAAAAAGGTCGTTGCCGTTATCGGTGACTCCACGTTTCTTCACACCGGCATTAACGGCCTGATGGACATGGTTTACAATAATGTGCCGGCAACGGTCGTGATCCTCGACAACCGCATAACCGCGATGACCGGAAGACAGGAAAACCCGGCATCCGGTTTTACCCTTATGGACAACCCCGCTTCACGGATAGATATCCCAGATCTTTGCCGGGCAATGGGAGTCAAAAATGTCCGGACGATCGACCCCTACGATCTTGCGGCGACAAAGAACGCCATCCTTGAGGAGATGAACAGGCCCGAACCGTCCGTGATCGTCACCGACCGTCCCTGCGTGCTCGTGAAAAGGGAGGGCGTTTTTACAAAGGGGCCGGTGCTGGCCGTTTCCGAAGAAAAATGCACTGGGTGCCGCACATGCCTGAAAATCGGCTGTCCAGCCCTTGCCTGGAAGCCTATCGACGGAAAGAAAGGCAGGGCGTACATTGACTATCTGCTCTGCACGGGATGTGACGTTTGCCGCCAGTTGTGCAAATTTGAAGCGATTGAGAGGAAAAAGTGAGCACTGCTATCACCAATATTTTACTTGTCGGGGTAGGGGGGCAGGGAATACTCCTGGCATCGGAGATACTCTCCGAAGCCTTCATGCTCGCCGGATTCGACGTGAAGAAGAGCGAAATTCACGGCATGTCCCAGCGCGGCGGGAGCGTCGTCTCCCATGTCCGCTATGGCAGCCAGGTATTCTCTCCCATCGTTCCGGAAGGAGAGGGGGATATTCTCTTCGGCTTCGAAATGCTGGAAACGTGCCGTTATCTCTCATTATTGAAAAAGGGTGCAGCAGTGATTGCCAACGACCTCTGTATACCGCCCCCTGCGGTTTTGAGCGGCAAGGAGCAATACCCGGAGGGGCTGGCTGATCGTGTCAGGTCGCTTTTCCCCAATTTTCTTCTGGTGGACGGACTCAAGCTGGCCACCGACGCGGGAAATCCGCGCGCCGCCAATACCGTCCTCCTTGGTGCTGTTTCAAAGCGGCTCGACATTCCCGAAGAGTACTGGATGAAGGCCATCGAAAAGTTGGTCCCTCCCAAGGCTTTTGCCGTAAATAAAAAGGCCTTTCAGGCGGGAAGAAACCTGTAGCCAAATACGAAATCCGATAAATACAATTTTCAATGTCATTGTAATTCGGGATTGTCCCGGATTCTGGATTTAGATTTTCGTGTTTCATCATTTTGGGGCTTGCCATGTATTATAATGAGGAATTCGAGACGCTCCCCCGGCCCGCATTGGAGGCGCTGCAACTAAAACGGCTGAAGAACACCCTGTTGAGGGTTTACACCAATGTTCCCTTTTACAGGGGGGCACTCAACAGGGCCGGAATCACTCCCAATGCCGTTAATAGCCTCGATGACCTGAGAAAACTCCCCTTTACCTTCAAACAGGAAATGCGCGACAGTTACCCATATGGGCTTTTTGCCGCGCCTATGGATGATATTGTCCGCATCCACGCCTCTTCCGGAACTACCGGCAAACCGACGGTAGTAGGCTACACCCGGAAAGATATCGACATATGGGCGGAACTTATGGCGCGATCCTTCGTAGCCGCCGGGGTGCATAAGGGGGACATCATCCATAATGCTTATGGTTACGGTCTTTTTACCGGCGGCCTCGGGGCGCATTACGGCGCGGAAAAACTGGGGGCATCGGTAATCCCCATGTCTGGCGGCAATACCAAGAGACAGATCATGATCATGAAGGATTTCGGTTCAACGGTCCTGACATGTACCCCTTCCTATTCCCTGTTCATGGCGGAAGCAGCCAAGGAAGAGGGGATCGATTTTAAGAAACTTAGCCTCCATGTGGGTATTTTTGGCGCCGAACCGTGGTCGGAGACGATGAGAAGTGAAATTGAAACGAAACTCAACCTCTGCGCCATCGACATTTACGGCCTCTCGGAAATAATGGGGCCAGGTGTCGCCATAGAATGCCGGGAAGCGAAAAATGGATTGCATATATGGGAAGACCATTTCATTCCGGAGATAATAGATCCTGAAAGCGGCGAACTTCTCCCTTCCGGAGATAAGGGGGAGCTGGTTATTACAACCATTACCAAGGAAGGCATTCCGCTGATCCGCTACCGCACCAGGGACATTACGAGCATAAACTACGAACCATGCGTCTGTGGCAGAACACATGCCCGGATCGCCCGGATGAGCGGCCGCAGCGATGACATGCTGATTATTCGCGGCGTCAACGTCTTCCCGTCGCAAATCGAATCTATCATTATGGGGATAGAGGGTGTCGAGCCCCATTACCTTTTGATTGTCGATCGAAAGGAAAATCTGGATACCCTGGAAGTGCAGGTAGAAGTTGATGAAAAGCTTTTCTCCGACGAGGTAAAACACCTCCAGAGACTCTCGCAAGCCATTGAAAAAGAGATCAAGGATACTCTTGGCATAACCTGCAAAGCCAGGTTGGTCGAGCCGAAGACGATCCAACGCAGCGAGGGTAAGGCAAAGCGGGTAATCGATAACCGGAAGCTGTAACGCCATTCATCAAGCTGCGTGTTGGAAAATAATCTCTTGCAGTCGTTACGCAGCACGTCAAATGCAGCACGTAGTACGTTTTGACAAGGAGGCCAACATGAAGGTTGAACAGATTTCAATATTTATCGAGAACAAATCAGGGCGTCTTGCCGAAATCACCCGCATTCTGGGAGAAGCGGGGATAAACATCCGGGCCCTCTCGCTTGCCGACACCTCTGATTTCGGGATATTGCGGCTCATTGTCAATGACCGGGAAAATGCCAAAATTGTATTGAAAGAGAAGGGGTTCACCGTAAGCAAGACGGAAGTAGTTGCGGTCGAAGTGCCCGACAAACCTGGCGGGCTGTATCAGATTCTCCGGATCCTGGACAGTGAAGCAATAAATGTGGAGTACATGTATGCCTTTGTCGAGCGCTGCGGGGAAAACGCGGTGATAATTTTCCGCTTCGACGAGACAGACAAAGCGATAAAAACACTTGTGGATAACGGATTTAACGTACTCGATGGGGAACGGCTTTATAGCATGTAAATAAACTTCAATTCACAAATTCCAACAAACGCGAAATTCCCGGATTTGTGATTTGGCATATTTGATTTTTCCCTGAAATCTTTTTGACAGGGGATAACAGATAACCGACCGGTCAGAACATGGGTGTTCAAGACGCCGGCCAACGATCATGTGGAAGCGGAGAAAATTCTCAATGATGCCTTTCATCTGATCATTGAAGACGTTAAGATGAACTGAGCAACTGCGGAAGAGATCAGCTCAGTCATCGAGAAGCAGCATAAGCTTCGCGGAGTATCGGGAGTTTTTGCCATGTCCGACAAAGATCATAAATGGTCTCGATCTCACAGCATTTGAAATGGTCAGGAAGAGTAAAGGGGACTGGGTCACCACCCCCTAATTCACAATTTCATGGGGGATTTATGCAGAACAATTTTCTTCGAACTTTGTTGATATTCCTGTTGATCGCTCTTTCAGCCGGTACGGTTATGGCAGCACAGCCGCTAAAGATAGGCGCGCTCTTCGCAATTACCGGGCAGGCCTCTTTCCTGGGTGAGCCCGAGCGAAATACGGCACAGATGGTAGTGGATGAGATCAACAAGGCTGGAGGTGTCAAGGGGCACATGCTGGAACTGGTGGTATACGATACCCAGGGAGACGCCACCAAGGCGGTCCAGGCTGCCACCCGCCTGATTAAGGAAGACAAGGTAGTGGCCATCATCGGGCCCAGCACCACAGGCGATACAATGGCGGTCATCCCGATCATTGAAAAGGCGCAAATCCCTTTGATTTCATGTGCCGCCGGGATCAAGATTACCGAACCCGTCAAGAAATGGGTCTTCAAGACAGCACAGAATGACTCATTGGCAGTGGCCCGGATATATGAATATCTGAAAAAACAGAAGACCAAAAGAATTGCCATTCTTACCGTTTCCGATTCATTCGGCTCCTCGGGCCGGGAGCAGTTGAAGGCACAGGCGGCAGGCTTCGGTATCCAGATAGTCAATGATGATACCTATGGGCCGAAAGATACAGACATGACCCCCCAGTTGACAAAGATTCGCGGAAGTCAGGCCCAGGCCTTGATATGCTGGGGAACTAACCCGGGTCCCGCGGTAATCGCCCGAAACGCCAAGCAGTTGGGGCTCAAACTGCCGCTGTATATGAGCCATGGAGTATCATCCAAGAAATTCATTGTGTTGGCTGGTGACACTTCCGAGGGGATCATCCTTCCTTCAGGCAAGGTGCTTGTGGCAGACCTTTTACCTAATTCCGACAAGCAGAAGAAATCTCTCCTCTCTTTTATAAAAGATTACCAGAATCATTACAGGGCCGAAGGAGACCATTTCGGCGGACACGCATGGGATGCTGTCATGCTCATAAAAGGCACGATTGAAAGGGGAGCGTATACCCCCGCAGCAATACGTGACCAACTGGAAAAAACCCGACATTATGCCGGCATAGGCGGCATCTTCAGCTATTCCCCCGTAGATCACAGTGGTCTTACCAAGGATGCCTTTGTCCTGGTGGAAATCAAAAAGAAGGACTGGGTACTGGTCAAGTAGGCCCCTTTTAAAATCAAATCATCCGGACAAACACAGCGCAGGTAATCATTGTTGCCTGCGCTGCGTTTATTACCAGGCTGGAAGATTAGGCATATGCAGCTTTCTGAACAATTGGCACAATACCTCCTCTCCGGGCTTTCCACCGGGGCTATTTATGCGCTGATCGGATTCGGATTCGCCATCATCTACAATACTACCAGCATTATAAATTTCGCTCAGGGTGAATTTGTCATGTTGGGGGGGATGATCAGCGTCTATTTCCTTTCCGTGTTGAAATTCCCTTTGCCTCTGGCCATCCTCGCGGCAATATCTATTGCAACGGCCACAGGCGCAATTTTTGAGCGTCTGGCCATCCGTCCCCTGAAACAGGCTACCCATTTAAACCTCATTATAATCACCATTGGCGGAAGTATTTTGATCCGCGGTCTGGCCATGCTGTTATGGGGGAAGGATACCCATGCAATGCCGACTTTTTCAGGGAACGAACCTCTAAACTTGGCTGGTGCAACCATACTCCCGCAGAATCTCTGGATTTTCGGCATTACTCTGATGATCATCATAGGCAATAAACTGTTTTTCAACTACAGCATCACCGGAAAGGCCATGCGCGCCTGCGCCTGCAATCGTACGGCGGCAAGCCTTGTAGGGATTGACGTTAGAAGAATGGTCCTTTTTTCATTCGTTATCAGTTCAGCCTTGGGCTCCATGGCAGGGATCATTATCGCACCTTTGACGATGACCTCTTATGACGTCGGCATCATGCTCGGGCTCAAGGGTTTTTGCGCCGCCATAATCGGCGGGATGAGTAGCGGTTTCGGAACGGTGGTCGGAGGTCTTTTGCTGGGGATACTGGAATCTTTTGGAGCAGGGCTGATATCCTCAGGTTATAAGGACGCCATTGCCTTTATAATTCTATTGCTAATTCTCTTTATACGTCCGCAAGGGCTGTTCAAAAAGGCGGAAACCGAACGGGTTTAGTTTGAAATCTGGTCGCGGCTCACATGTTTTGTTTTTTATCCTGAATATCCTGTACATCCTTGCTAAATAAGCTTTTGGGTTTTATTGTGAAACGAGAACTGCTGAAATTTCTGATATTCGCCGCAATACTCCTATTAATTCCTTTCTTCTTCGAGGGGGGGTATCTGCTGAACATCCTTTTGTTTGTCGGGATCCACACCATGCTTGCCATCGGCTTGAATCTGCTGCTCGGCTTTGCCGGCCAGATCTCCCTTGGCCATGCTGCTTTTTTCGGTCTGGGCGCATATCTTTCAGGAATACTTACTGCCACCTATAGCATCAATCCCTGGCTTGCCATGTTTATGGCGGCAGTTGTCGTGGGGATAATGGCATTTGTGATCGGTTTTCCCATCCTGAAACTCAAGGGGCACTATCTTGCCATGGCAACACTCGGCTTGGGCATTATCATCTATATCGCCTTCAATGAGGCCGTTGACCTCACCGGCGGTCCCTCCGGGCTTTCAGGGATACCGAACCTTTCCTTAGGCCACTTTATCTTTGACAGTGATCTCAAAAACTATTACCTGATCTGGACCTTCACGCTCGTCACCATGCTCCTTTCCATAAACCTCGCTCATTCACGGATCGGCCGGGCTCTTAGGGCCATTCATGATTCCGAGGTGGCTGCGCGGGTTATGGGAGTGAATGCTCGACTCCTCAAGGTCCAGATATTTTCCTTATCCGCTGTTATTTCCGCTATTGCCGGGAGCCTTTATGCCCATACCATGACATTTATCTCACCGGCTTCCTTTGGTTTCAATTTTTCAGTAGAATTGCTGACCATGGTCGTCATCGGCGGTCTTGGAAGCATCTACGGCTCCTTTCTCGGTGCGGCCCTGCTGACCCTTCTTCCGGAGATGCTGAGGGCCTTTCAGGACTACGATATTGTTATTTATGGTCTCCTTTTGATTCTTATGACCATGTTCATGCCGGGTGGTCTGGTGCGCTGCTTTTCTGCCTTTGTTGTTGCAGCCATCTCCCCTAAAAAGCCGGAAGGGGGAAAGGGGAGTGCTTAGGATAAGCGGTATAACCCAGAAGTTCGGCGGTCTTGTTGCCTTGAACGATGTTTCGCTCACGTTCCGCAGGCAGGATATTACCGGAGTAATCGGTCCGAACGGAGCGGGAAAGACCACCCTTTTCAATATCGTTACAGGCATTTACAGGCAGAATTTAGGCACCGTTCATCTTGACGACAAGGATATCTCCGGGTTCCCGCCGGAGAAGCTGGCAATCCTGGGAATGGTGCGCACCTTTCAGAACGTTGAGTTGTTCGGCCAGATGACTGTGCTAGAAAACGTCATGGTTGGTCTCCATACCCGCAGCCACAGTGGCATTCTGGCATGTGCATTCAAGTTGCCCGGCCATCTCAAGGAAGAGCGTGTCGTCAGGGAAAGGGCAATGCAATGGCTTGATTTCGTGGGAATTGCGGATCTGGCTCAGGTCGAAGCGGCAAATCTTCCGTTCGGTAAGGGCAGGCTTCTGGAAATCGCCAGAGCCATGGCCCTGGAACCCCGCATAATTCTGATGGATGAACCGGCAGCAGGGCTCAACAGCAGGGAAACCGCCGAACTCGCGCTGTTTATAAGGAAAGTAAGGGAGTCCGGTATCACTGTGGCATTGGTGGAACACGACATGGAACTGGTAATGGATGTCTGCGACTACATCCATGTTTTGAATCTGGGGCATAAGCTGGCAGAGGGAACTCCGCGGGAAATTCAGGAAAATACGGAAGTTATCTCTGCCTACCTGGGGGAAGGATAAAAGAATGTGCAAGGTTCCAGGCTCGAGGTAACAAAATTTTAACCATCAACTTTGCCCATTTAACTAACTCATGCTAAAAGTCAAAAATATAAACACATATTATGGCCAGGTCCATGCGCTGAAGAATGTCTCTCTGCATCTCTCCGAGGGAGAGATCGTAACCCTTATCGGGGCCAATGGCGCGGGCAAGACGACTATTCTAAACTCGTTGTCAGCCATTATTCCACCCCGAAGCGGAGAAATACTCTTTGACGGCAAGGCAATTAACAACCTTTCCCCGGATAAGATTGTCGAGATGGGCATTTCCCAGGTCCCGGAAGGGAGACAGGTTTTCAAGCCCCTATCTGTGGAAGAAAATCTTGAACTCGGCGCCTATCTGCGTTACCGCAAAAGGGAGGGGAGGGGGGCCATAAAAAAAGAGCTGGAAAGCGTTTATGCACTTTTCCCGGTACTTTTGGAGAGACGCAAACAGATGGCCGGCACCCTCTCGGGAGGGGAACAACAGATGCTCGCCATCGGCCGTGCCCTTATGGCTAAACCGCGCCTGCTATTGCTTGATGAACCCTCGATGGGGCTTGCGCCACTGGTCGTTCAGGAAATTTTCGCGGTAATAGAAAACCTGCGGCGAGAAAAAAAGAGCACTGTTCTCCTGGTGGAACAAAACGCGAAGGTTGCTTTGAAAATGGCAGATCGCGGCTATGTGCTCGAAACAGGTAAAGTAATACTTGAAGGAATAGCCTCTGACTTACTGGAAAATAAAGAGGTGCAGCGGGCTTATCTGGGCAAGGAAAAGAAAGAGATCTGGGAACGGTAACGCCCCAGGCTGAGGAAAAGGTTAAGAAATATATTTACATCAACCTGTGATAAAGTGAGAATACCTGAACCTGATTCACTGTAAGGGGTGCTTATGGATATCTGGGACGCAACGCATGAATGCATGCAACGGGAGGAGCTGGAACAACTGCAACTGGAAAGGCTGCAGGCCACACTTAACCGCGTTTATAAGAATGTGACCTGTTACCGCAACAAATTCAATGAGATGGGCATTGTCCCTGAGGATGTCCAGTCACTCACCGATCTGACCCAGCTTCCCTTTACCTCAAAAGAAGATCTACGCCTCAATTACCCATACGGAATGTTTGCCGTACCGCTCCGGGAGGTGGTGCGGATTCATTCGTCATCAGGCACCACCGGAAAACCAACAGTAGTTGGATACACAAAAAACGATTTGAAAACCTGGTCGAACCTTGTGGCGCGTTTCATGACCGCAGTCGGCGTAACCCATGATGATGTGGTTCAGATTGCGTTTGGCTATGGGATGTTTACCGGTGCCTTTGGGCTTCATTATGGTGCGGAAACCATTGGTGCCTCGGTAATCCCCATGGGGGCCGGCAATACGGAAAAACAGATCATGATCATGCAGGATTATAAAACGACAGTACTGGTTGGCACTCCCAGTTATGCCATTACCCTGGCAGATAAGATGGAACGAATGGGCATAGACCCGAAAGGGCTCTCATTAAAAGTCGGGTTATTCGGCGGAGAGCCTTGGTCAGAGGCGATGCGCAAGGAAATCGAAAGTAGACTCTGGATCAGTGCCACCGATAATTACGGGCTGTCTGAAATAATCGGACCGGGCGTTGCCGGCGAATGCTTTCATAAGGATGGTATGCATATTTTTGAAGATGCCTTTATTCCTGAAATCATAGACCCGGAAAGCGGTGTGCTTCTTCCACCGGGAAGTGTTGGCGAGTTGGTTCTTACCACTCTTGCCAAGGAGGCATTGCCGCTGATCCGCTACAGGACCAGGGATATTACTTGTCTCGATTACACCACCTGCGAATGCGGCCGTACCATGGTCCGAATGAAAAAGACCATGGGACGCAGTGATGACATGCTTATCATTAGGGGTGTTAACGTTTTTCCGTCCCAGATCGAAGAAGTCCTGGTTGCTATAGAGGGTTGCGAACCCCATTATCAATTGGTGGTGAGCCGTGACGGTGCAATGGATATTCTTGAGGTCTGCATTGAGGTCACCGAGAACATTTTCTTTGACGAAATGAAAATGCAGCGAGCTTTTCTAGAGAAAATCGAAAAGCGAATAGAATCGGTGCTGGGTGTCGGGGTCACTGTCAGGCTGGTGGAACCGAACAGCATTCCTAGGCATGACGGAAAAGCACTCCGTGTGATCGACAGGCGAAATATTTGATTCTTCTCTGTAGAGATTTATCGAACTCTGTTGTTATATTTGTCCATTGCTTCAATTTATGACCCGTTCTTTCCATTTGTCTCATTTTCTAGACAAATCAAGTTTTCCTTAGAACGTAGTAAGGAAATGACTGGCTAGACATCCTTCGAGTAAACGCTATGATTTTCACATGAGCGAACCTCAGGATTTACCAGACCGAACTAAGTGCAAGATTGCCAAAATTGCCAAGCTTGATGATAGTTATGAACTTTGCCAATGCTTGACAAGCGATCCCCAATTCTGCAAGTACGCCACGAGCTTTGGATATTCTTATTTTTGTCAGCATACCGACCGCATGACTTTTCACACCGAAGAACGTAAACACACCCCAAAATAATCACTCTAAAGACGCATAAAGGGAATACTGCGCACATGGCTCCCTATGACTAGCCATAATCCAACCGGAACGGGTTTTTCTTGTCAGATTATTTACGTCCGATAAGATATAGTATTTATTGATGTTTTTAGAAATCAGCATAAACTTTTCCCATCCCAAAATGTCTGACTTTTTTGTCTGACCTTTTCCACCCGTTGTCGGACATTTCACATAGAAAGTTCTAGTTTATGTAAGCTCCCCATCGAGGACAAATCTGGGAAGAACTAATTTCAATATAAGTAGAAAAATATATCGGCATATTTATTCATTATTTCTTTGCATATAACGGTTTCGCGGGGTAGTGGAGAAGTCAACTGCCCCCGCTGGTTCGGCTTTATCAAGAAGCTTTTGAAAGAACATCCGCAGCCCACTGATTAATGCTCATGCCATGCGCTTCGGCCATCATTGCGGCACGGGCATGGATTTCAGGTGGAACTCGTAGCATCAGCTTTCCAGAATAAGGCTTTTGCGGCGCTCGTCCAACTTTTTCACACGTGACAAGATAGTCGTCTACAGCTTCTTCAAAGGCCCTGCGCAACTCTTTGACGGAGTCAGCGTGAAAGCCAATTACGTCTTTAATACCCGCGATGTGGCCGATGAAGCAATCATCATCATCACTATATTCGATTTTGGCGGCGTATCCTTTGTAAGTCATTGTGCTCATGGTTTTACTCCTGCGTTATCCAAAAATGATCGTGCGTCACGCACCTGGTAAGGCTTCGCTTCCTTAGCCGGGTGGGGCCGGTGAAAAGTGGCGATAATGCCATTCAATACGAAGCAAACCCGTGATCCGCTACCCTCTATGGTCTGCGCACCAAGCGCAACAAACAAAGACTCGACCCTGCACCATTCTAGATTAGAGGGCGCCGGTTGTGAGAAAATGGCTTCAAGGGTATTGCGATGGGATTTGTTCATATGGTTATGGTATCAAACAATCAAGCTGACTGCAATCATAATATGATAGCACTTGTTTAATTGCCGAACGGCTTTGCGGGGTAGTGGCGAAGTCCACTGGCCCCGCTGGTTCGCTGCTGTAATTTATCACTTGCCATAACGTTAACTAAAATATATACTTCAAATATATATTAATAGGGGGTGGATTATGAAAACGGCAAAAATATTCCAAAATGGCCAAAGTCAAGCTGTCAGACTTCCAAAAGAGTTTCGTTTCGACGACAGTGAAGTGTTCATTAAAAAAAGTGGCAATGTTGTTCAGTTGATTCCTCGCAGTGATTCATGGAATTCCCTTTTCGGCAGTCTTAAGAAATTTTCTCGCGATTTCATGACTGCCCGCGTCCAACCTGAATTGGACAAACGGGAGAGTTTCTGATGAAACTGATGCTCGACACCAATATTTGCATCTACATCATAAAGCAACAACCTGCTAATGTGCTCAAGTGCTTTCTAGACTATCAGGTTGGTGATATAGGTATTTCTTCTATTACCCTTTCGGAATTGCGCTATGGGGTTGCCAAGAGCAAGCATAGGGAGAAAAACACCAAAGCTCTTGAGGAATTCATTATCCCCTTGGAAATTGCGCTGTTTGACGAAGCCGCCGCCGCGGCTTATGGCGAAATCCGCACAAATCTGGAGAAAGCAGGAACGCCAATCGGTGCAATGGACATGCTCATTGCTGCTCATGCCTTGTCTCTGGGAATCACACTCGTAACTAACAACACCCGCGAATTCAGCCGTGTCCTGAGTCTTAAAATTATCGATTGGACCGCCTGATTACTCTCAACTCCACCAAAACCCGGTTTTCAATCTTTTTTTGGTCAGCGAACATATGGTTTAGCTGCTATGGATCTAATACCTTTAGCATTCTATCAAAACATTTAATGTTGCGGATATTGTAAAATTTCAGTATGTTACAGCATAACCCGTGATATAGCACAGGTTTTTATTAAAATCTTCTCGCCCGTTTCAGTAACTGTGGGAGGTGAAAACACATTTCACTTTTTCTTGTACAGTCCCAATTTTTTCAGCCGACCGGCAGCCCTGAGCCGGGAGCAAACAATTTCATATGAAGACTAGGGGTGATCTTCGGCTTTTAATGTTGCGTTTATTTGCTTAATGGCCTCTCTACCTGGAACCCCCTGTCGAATCAAGTCATCAAAAATTGAGAACATTTTCTCATCAAATTCAGCATTGAACTTTTCATTTCTTTCTTGTTCGGAAAGACTATAGGCCTTTTCAAGAATTCTTTTTTCTATCTTCAAATAATTTGTTTTCCTTGCCGAAGCTTTACAAAGCGCGTAAGCCCCCTCGAAAATGCTCACAAATGCTTTGAGCATTTCTTCAGGAAGCACAACAGAAAGCTGAACAAATCTTTCCTGATACCTTGCTATTCATCAATCGGTTAAGCTCGGATGGAGTCATGTGCAGTTTCCGGGCAATACAAGATAATTTCTCTTTGATTTCCTTCTCGACTCTTGTTCCAATCCTTGGCACCATGAAATTTTTTCGTAGCCCCCCCTGAGACGCAAAAAGGGGATACCGCGCGAGCGGTTCCCCTTAATCATGAAAGAGTCTTTTTCTACCAGATTATTTACGTCCGATAAGATATATTATGTCAAGTACGATGTTATGTATGTTATTAGTTCTCTCAGCGTAATTGTAGTTTGGTTGGGGTTTTCTTGGATGTGAAGATAAACTCTGCTTCTCATAAAAAAAACCCGGTTAGAATTCTGGACAGAATGCAACCGGGTCAAAATGATGGAGGTACGTTTTTATTGTACTCTCATCGTAATTATATTTCTGTTTGATCCCTTGTCAAATGATTACAGTGAAATAAATTCCATTTTTTTCACTAGTTCGACAATTTTTTTCACTACCATTTCTTCTAGGAGGCTTCCCTTTTCAGCCGAAGCCTTGGACGGATCGCCCCAAACGCCGTTTGGCCAATATTTTCTCTTTTCTCTTACCAAAATTCCAAACGGAAAATCGGGAAATTCCCTTTCTCCTTTCCCTTTAACCAGCAAAGGGTGTGAATGTAGAATTCGGGAGGTCTCAATCTCTCCGGCGTGAGCGTCTCCATCGGTTTCGATGATCGCTTTTCCTTCTGTGCGCGCCAAATCATATTCAGTCGCGATTGCTATATTTATATCTGTATATTCTGCTATTAACTCTTCTCCTGCGTCCTGAAGTGCCATTCTATGCGAGCCACCGGCATGCCCGGTAACTACAATGATATTTTTGATGCCTTGTAGGCGGAATGAGCGAACAATATCTTTAAGAAGATTTTTCAGGGTCGAAGTTGAAATGGAAATGGTGCCGGGATGGCAGCTTGTTGAACGACAACAACCGTAATGGATCGGAGGTGCGACAAACAGCGGTATCAGGAGGGCCGCCTTTTTGCCCACCTCGTATGCCTGGATGGTATCGGTGGAAAGAGGAAGATGGTTGCCATGCTCCTCTACCGAGCCGAAGGGGATGTAAACCGTGCGGGTAAGTTTAAGCCCCTCCTCGAACTCTGTCATGGTCATTTCTTCAATAAGCATATAACAATCTCAAATATGGCCGATGAATTTATGGGTCTGCGGTATAATCCGGACTTCCGTGACAATGTTGGAGGCAATTTCCTGCAATTCCAAGGTTCTAAGCGGCGAGATGCCGATGTTGCCGTTCTTCAAGGTTATAGGCTGCAGGATGACCGGAATATCACGGTCGACCTCGGCCACTGTCTTGCACGCCCGTTCAATCTCCCATCCTTCAGTTGCGTTGCTGGCAACGATCTTTACGAAGACATTCTTCTGCGCCGCTATTTGTAAAAAATCCCTGTGGCATTCCCATAAGTCCGTGCACCCCGATGTCGACGGAAGTTTTATATCCATGCTGATATGGTCCAGCAAGTTTATCAGTTTAAAAAGCGCATCATGGAGCACGCCGTTTGTTTCAAGATAAATCGGGAAATAAATTTTAAATTCCGGAAGCCATTCCAGCAGGATTTCCAGGTTCAGTAACGGCTCCCCACCGGTTATGCTGATCGAGTGATGAATCCCTGGCCATTCCCTTACCCAACCGCCAAGTAACGAAACAAACCGTTCCAGGCCAACGGGATTTGCCACTTCGAAAAAATCGCGCCTCCCGGGAGTCATCTCTATTCTGCAGAAGCGGGGAACGGTTGTGATTTCGGTATCACAATAGGCACAACCGAGATTGCAGCCGTGAAATCGGAGGAATATCTGGCGAAGGCCCACCAGCAGGCCTTCCCCCTGAATGGATGAGAATAATTCGACCACATGCGCTGTCTTATCACTCATAAAAGCTGGCGCCGGCAAAATCGGATTCCCATACCGTCACCATCTCGACCTTGATGCTTTCATTGTTGAATTTTTTGCCAAGTTCGAAATAAAGATAATGAGCGATATTTTCCGATGACGGGGAGATTTCCGCAAAGGGAGTGAGTTCATTCAAATATTTGTGGTCCAGACTCTTCAGGAATGAGTTGGTCTCGGTCTTGAGAATTTTGAAATCGATGCCCAGCCCAGCCCTGTCGAGTTCCCTGGCTGTTACGGCCACCTCCACCTTCCAGTTATGCCCGTGGAGGTTCTCACAGTCACCCTGATAATTGATAAGGCAATGGGCCGCTGCAAAAGAAGTGCGGATGACAAGTCTATACATTTATATTTACCTTTTGGATAATCCGGTCCCAGGATAACAACTTTCTTCATTCAACGATGCAATTCGGATGATAACAAGACGACTAGGTGAAAGCAACTGAAGCATAGCTGGACTATGTTAAGGAGCTTGCGACGAGCCACCGTGGTTAGCACCGAATTAATGCATTGTGTATAAAGGATATTTACCAGAAAGGCACCGTACTGGCAATGACTTATTTCAATAAAACCGTTAATGCATTTTTCGAAAAACTTATTATACTAATTACATGGTACTTTCAGAAAATGCGCACAAGGTGTTGGAGGCCCGTTATCTCTTGAAGGATGAAAACGGGAACATTATCGAATCCCCCAAAGAAATGTTCAGACGGATAGCCCGGAACATTGCCAGGTCCGAAAAACACTATAACAACAATGCCTCTTTTTGGGAGGAACGCTTTTACACTCTCCTCTCTTCGCTGAAATTTCTCCCCAACTCCCCTACCCTGATGAATGCAGGGAAACCGCTGGGGCAACTGGCTGCCTGTTTTGTCCTGCCGGTGGAAGATTCGATGCGGGGCATCTTCGATACCCTTAAAAACGCCGCCCTTATTCTGCAGAGCGGCGGCGGCACCGGATTTTCTTTTTCCAGGCTCCGGCCCAGGGCGGATATTGTCCGTTCCACCGGGGGTATTGCCAGCGGTCCAGTTTCATTCATGAAAATCTATAATACTGCCACCAATGTGATAAAACAAGGAGGTGCGCGACGCGGCGCAAACATGGGGATTCTCCGTGTCGATCACCCCGATATACTTGAATTTATAAGGGTAAAAAGAGACCTGAGTGAACTGGCCAACTTCAATATCTCCGTGGCTATAACCGACACTTTTATGGATGCGCTTAGCTCTGACCGGGAGTACCAACTTATAAATCCGCGCTCCGCCAAAGTTGCCGGGAAATTAAGGGCAAAGGATGTCTTTGCCGAAATAGTGAAGAGCGCCTGGGAAACCGGAGATCCGGGGCTGATATTTATCGATCGAATAAACAGAGCGAATCCAACTCCGCTTATAGGGAGTTTTGAAAGCACCAACCCTTGCGGCGAACAACCGCTCCTTCCCTATGAAGCATGTGTCCTAGGCTCTTTGAATCTGGCCGCATATGTGCGGCAAAATAAGGAGATAGATTATATTTCTTTAGGTGATGATGTAAGAACCAGCGTGCGTTTTCTTGACGATATTATCGACGCCAATATCTATCCCTTGCCGGCCACCGAACGGATGCATAAGGGAAACCGCAAGATCGGCCTCGGGGTAATGGGGTGGGCCGACATGCTGATTTTGCTAGGAATCCCGTATAACCACCGCAGGTCGTATGAGTTGGCCCGAAAGCTCATGAAATTCCTCAGGGACAAATCCCGTTCAGCATCCGTGGAACTTGCCGAAGAAAGAGGCGTTTTCCCGAATTTCAGCGGATCCATCTACGACGCTCCAGGCCAGCCGAGGTTGCGCAACGCCACCACCACAACCATTGCCCCAACTGGGACCCTAGCCACCATAGCGGACTGCTCCAGCGGCATCGAACCACTGTTCGCCATTGCTTACAAGCGTCTTGTGCTGGATACGGAACTGCCTGAGATCAACAAATACTTTTTGAAAATAATTCAAGAGCGCGGCATTCACTCCGCCGGATTAATGAAAGAAGTAATGAAGCGAGGGAATTTGCGGGGAATCAATGATATTCCCGCCGATGTTAAAAGACTCTTTCGGACTGCGCCGGAAATCTCCGCCAAAGATCACATAGAAATGCAGGCTGCCTTTCAGGAATACACGGATAATGCTGTTTCCAAGACCATCAATCTACCCAACAGCGCAACAAAAGGTGATGTGGCAAAGGCCTATCTTCTAGCATACTCCAAAGGAGTTAAAGGAATAACAGTCTTCAGGTACGGGGCGAAACAAGGGACCCTGGTGAAGTTTACCGATACGGATTGATACAGTATCCCGCTGGATTAAAATGACGAGCGAGTTGAAACTCCCTCATTTTTAAATAAAAGAGCTTTTGCAGCAACTTAAATTTCGCAAGTACTCTATAGTCATTCTGAAGTGCAGGGAGCCACTTACAAAACAGTGCCCTAAGCTGCAGCTTACATTGCCGCCGCACAGAGTTTGAGTCGACAGAACTGAATAAGATTGTCACTGGGAAAGAGGCATATGAATGGGACATGGAGGGCCATGCTCAGAAGCCAAATGAATTGCTTGGCCAGATTAATGAAAAACTGCAGCTTGCTGCCAATTCAACCAACAAAAACAAAGGCAAGTAGATTTCGAAACCGAGCTTTCATGCAATTCGCTCAACTCGTTGTGCCCATGCTGGCATTTAACCGAGTGCGGGTCAATTCCCCGCAGCTTGCCGCGTTGTGAGGAATAGAAGCTACCTGCTTAATGCCCCGCTGCTTGCGGCGGGGTTGTTTATTTGCACTAAAATGGACTGGTGACATGCTGAAGGGAAGTTAGCCCTTTGCAATGCGCCATTTCCCAAGTTCTCTCTTTGAACTTCGCACTTTGAACGTTGAACGGATTGTATGGATTTGAAAGAACAAATCAAAACTGCCCTGGCTCTCCACAACCGGGTGCCACTGGCGCGCGTACCGGTGTCGGCCGCAGTGCTCATCCCCCTTTTCCTGAAAAACGGCATCTATCATATCCTTTTCACCAAGAGAGCCAAAAACCTGGTTCACCATCCGGGGGAGATATCGTTCCCGGGCGGCATCTACGAGCCGGAAGACATCGACACTCTCGGGACCGCTCTGCGAGAAACCTGGGAAGAAGTGGGGATCGCTCCTGAGGATGTGGATATCCTGGGGGTGCTCGACGACTTCCTCTCCATCCACAACTACCTGGTGACCCCTTATGTGGGGATGGTCGCGGCAGGGCATCAGTTACGGATAAACCTGGCCGAGATTGAGCGTATTGTTGAAGTACCCCTTAGCTTCCTCCTGAAGACCGATATTTTCCGGATCGAGGAGGGGAACGGGCAGGAGCACAATTACCCGCTCTATTCCCTTACCTATGAAGGCAATAAAATTCGGGGGCTTACTGCGGCGGTTCTCAAACATTTCACGGATATCATTTCGGCTGGGGCTAAAGAGCATGTTCTTGAAACATAAAGTGATTATAACCTATTCATCGGCACTTCTCCGTGCCTGCGCGCAGAAGCGGTTTGGCACGATAACTGAGATCTTGTTTGCTTCTGCGAGGTCATGAATGAATCATGCGGGAGAATTTTTGTATTTAAGTTGATATTGCACAATTAGTTAAAATAGGAGCGGTTTTTATTTTAGGCCTTCGAATCACGTTTTTTGCTCCATTTGAACACACAGGTCAGATCAGCAACCTGTCCTTTTTAATTTTAATTACAATAGATTATCAAATATCCCTACTGGAAAGTATTGACCAGTATAAGCACACATGGTAATCTTAATATATTATAATATTATGCAAAATGGTGAACAAAGAGTCAGCATTTCAATGGCTATAAAACCGCTTGCTGAAATTAAAAACTTATTATGGAGGTAACATGGAAAAAATTGATAAGATCATGGTCGCGCTTGATTTCTCGGAAAATTCTGAGCATGCATTTAACTATGCGTATACCTTAGCCAAAAATTTAAATGCCCGTCTCCTCTTGATTCATGTTGTTCATGAAGCACTTGATTTACGCGGTTTTTATCTCCCTCATATTTCATTTGATAAGTTGGATAAGGAGGTTGAGGAAGGCGCCAAGAAGATGATGGAAAGATTTTGCCATGCCAGACTTAGAGATTTCGACAATTATGAATCGTCCGTAGTTATCGGCATACCTTATCTGGAAATTCTTAAAAAGGCTAAAGCAGAAAATGTATCGATGATTGTAATGGGGACACAAGGACTCACTGGGGTCGCACATTTACTCTTTGGCAGTACCGCACAGACAGTTTTGCGAAATGCAAAATGCCCAGTCTTGGTAGTTAGTCTTCCCCAGGCTGTATGACAATGTTTTTTTGATGAGAATCTATGCTAAATCCCATGTTGCTACTACGACCCGGTTCCTTCCTTGGGCCTTGGCTGTATACAGCGCTTGATCGGCAGCGCGCAACAAATCTTCATTTGTTGCGCCATGGACCGGATAGGTTGCTATCCCTATTGAAACGGTAAGGCTCCCGGAGATGCCGATGTCTGGCAACCAAAGAGACTGTACTCTCTTGCGGAAATCTTCTGCACGTTCATAAGCAGACTGGACCGACGTCTCCGGCATCACGATGACAAACTCATCGCCACCAAAGCGGCAGGCTGTATCGCTGCGGCGAATGCAGGAGAGAATAAAATCCGCCAGGGTCTGAAGGACCTGATCACCTGCTTTGTGGCCATACGTATCGTTAATGCATTTGAAATGGTCGATATCCATCATGATCAAACTTACCGGGTAAGTCTTCCGGTCGGCTTTGGCTAGCTCTTGGTCCAGCGTTTCTTCCAGGTTGCGGCGGTTAAACAGATTGGTCAGTGGATCTCGTATGGCGCGCTCGCGCAATTGCTCCTGCAGGGCACCAATTTCTGTCAACCGGGCCTGTAGCCCTTCGTTGGCCAGGTGTAGTGCTTCCTGAGCCTGTTTGCGAACGGTGATATCCTCAAGACTGCCCTCGTACCAAAGCAAGCGTCCAGCGCCGTTCTTGATGGCCCGCGCGGTGTTTTTCACCCAGATTGTCGCGCCATCATATCTGTGCGCCTGAAACTCAAAATCCTCCACAATTTCATTCTGTTTCATCAAAGCCTGCCAGCATGAGCGGTCATCGGCGTTTGCATACAGTTCGGCGGCATTGGTGGAGAGCAGAATTGCCCGGTCCGGATAACCCATCATCTTTATCATTGCAGGGTTGGCATCCAGGAATTGTCCTGTCGACGTAGTGCGGTAAAGTGCCACCGGTATATCATTAAAAAGGTTGCAGTAACGCGCTTCGCTCTCCTGCAATGCCAGCTCGATCTGCTTATGGGCCGTTTCAATCCGTTTAAGTTCCGCCAATTGGTTACGGAGACTTTCCAACTCCTCGATGAGTTGCCTTTTCGTTTTATCGTTGTCTCTCATACCAGGCCCGTTCCACGATACATTGTGCTTCCAGAAAGATTTCCAATTTGGGTTACAGTTGTCGCGCATTGGTGACTGATCCGGAAGATTTATTCCTTTGATTCACCCCAATGCCAGGTTTGTCATCCCACCCCCGCGCACCACTCTTTTGCCACGCGCACCCCTACCCGCGGGCTGCCGTCCAGTTCATATATTCTCAATGGCGGCATGCCATTTACGAGGGGAACATTTGCGAATTTCTCCGCCATGTGCCGGACGAAATCACGTCTAGCTGTGGTCATGACGAAATTGCAGCGCGGCTCACTTTCCAGGACGAGCATCCTTAAAGTGTCCATCAGTGCCACGCGATTCAGATCGTCAAGATGGATAACGGGTTCGTCAAGGTAGAATGTGCCTTTAACTCCTCTGGCACGGGCGAGGAATATCGAAAGGGCCAGGTCCTGTCTCTGCCCCATGCTGAAATGGTGAGAAGGAGTGAACTCGTAGGATGATGATTTTGCACCCCAATCGAACGGATTTTTCAGCGGGCCCCTTTGCAGCGAATCGAATACCTCGTTTGCCTGGATCCTGGAAAACATCGGGGACACAACAACGAATAACCGATCGAGCTGCTCGGCACAATATTGATTGGCCTTCCCCCTTAAAAGTCTTGCCGCTTCAAGCGCCTGATCTCTCTTCCTTTCAATCTTGGTTACTTTCTCCTCAATCGTCCTGACTACCTCCTCCATTGAAGCCACTTGTCTTTTTTGGTTCAGTGAATAGAGGGTCGAACGGAGCTCGGTGACTTTCTGCCCGGCACGGTGCGACTCGCGAATCTGATTGAATGCGGATTGATTACTTAATCCAAGCAGATCCTCACAATTTTTCAATGAAATCAGAATCTCCCGAATCTTTTCGGTGTAAACCAACTTCTTGCGGAAAAGGTCGTTCAGCCGCGATTCACGGGAAACCAGTGAGATATCGAGCCGGGCCCTTTTCAAAAGCGTATCATTAATATCTATTATCAAGCGGCGCAACTTTTCAGACCAGTCTTTTTGGTCCTTTCTCGCCCGGGCGACGGAGGTTTCGATCCCCTCGATTTCCGGCAAATATTCGAGGAGCTTGTTGATGACACGTTTCAGTACCAGCAGACGTTTCTTCTTTGCGCCGAGTGTCTCTTTCAGCTCCGCCAACCTCTTCATCTGTGAGGCGCCATACAGCCGGGTTCGTCCTTCCTCATCCCGGACAGACGAGGCTTCCGAAAGCTCACCATGTATTAGTTCGTCCAACTCAAGCGAGTTTTCACCGGAGTCCGCCATTGTTTTGCGAAAACGCGCCAGTTCCTCTTTCCGACGCGCCAGTTCCTTCTTTGTAGCGGCTAACCCTTCTTCTCCTCCATATCCATCAATCAGGTGCCTGGCGAAATTTTCGAATCTATCCGCCCGCGCAAAAAGCTCACCCACGCCCAGAAACCCACCAAGCGCCGTTTCTCTGGCTGTTTGATTCTGACTGTCCGTGTCCACGAGGAGCGCCAGAGTGCTCCCGGTAAGGAATCTGGTCGAGCGTATCCAGTCACGCTCAAGTCTTGGCGCGACACGATAACCTCTCTCTTTACCGAACTCTATGGGGCCGAAAAGCTTCATGACATCTCGACTGGTCGTCCGGTGCGGCACGTCATCACCTTCCCGATACAGCAACCATGCTTCAGGAACACGAACCAGTCGGAATGCCTCTTCGCCCTGCAGGAACCAACCTTCCACTTCCATCCGACTTTCAGCGGGGGCGAATTTACATCTGAGTTCACCGGCGTCGCTTCTCTCCGAAAAGTCGCTGACTCTTTTCACCCCACCGGTCAGGAGCCATTCGGCCGCGTCGATCACACTGCTCTTCCCAGTACCGTTCGGGGCATAGATGATGGTCAACGGTGCGGTAAAATCCAGTTGCAGTTCGCCAGGAACCCCCCGAAACACCGCTAGTCGAAGTCGCTCCATTTTCACCATCGTTTGCACTCCTTCAGCACTTTCCGCGCTGCATTCGCACTGCCGCTCCTGCGGATCTCCTTCCATATCTCCTTGTAAGACTCCTTGAGCTCAGGCATGTCAACCATCCTCCCGAGTGGGGGGGATTCAGGCAGACCGATTACCGTCGTGCGCCACAAACGTTCCCATCTCGCTTCGGGGGTGTCTCCTTCCCTTTGCCAGATAAAGTTCTTCCGGCATACATTGGTGTCCATTTCAAGGCTTCGGATCAGAGAATGGAGATCCTCGTCCGGCTCATTCCACAGGAGGAGCAACAAGTATCCGTCAACCACCCCTGATAAGCTTTTTTCGGCGGAGACCAGGAGCGTGTCTAGTATCTCCTGGGCTTTTTCCACTTCGGCGAGAACACTTGCCTTGCCTGTCGATTGAATCATCCATAACATGAGTTGCGCATATGGTGCTTCCCAGCGGATGCTCTGATCTCCCTCTCCGCCGTCGACTCCCCGTGGAGGGATCCTCTTCAATCCGACAGCTCCGGCATAAACATCAATAAGGTCCATCAACTCGTAAACGGACTGCATCAAACCTCCCCACATCTCACTGTGTCAGTTCCCTCAGCGGCTGTTCGAGCTCTTTTTCCAGTGCCGCAATGAAGTCCGGCTCATCCAGATGGTTCTCTATTCTCCCCAATCTCAGGATATATGCCTTGTTGCAGATCTCCCTGGGATTGATAATGCCTGATTCTCTCGGAGAGATGCTTTCCCTTGGGTAGGTGTCGCCTGTATTCCTCGGAGAGGTAATATTTCCCCTGTGGGTCGCTTTCACCATCCCCTCTTTCTCGAACTCCCCTCCGTTTCCTTCGGCCAATACGAGCAGGGATCTCTTGACTGGAAAATCACGGGACCATATCTCGACCGCCCGCGAAATCGCCAGGCGCCCATGATCGGGATCCGACCAGACCAGAATATCCACACTCCTCGCGGAATCGATCAACTGGCCCTCCTGTAAGACGTCGTGTTGCCAGAGGGTGGATTCCCTCCGTTTTATCGCCCCAATGGCGCGGAGGCCCTGCATAAGCTGTTCATGCTTATTGAAAAGGGTATCGGGGTCGACATATTCACCCTTCTGGTCAGCCTGGAGCCCAAGGAGCACGGTGTACACAAGGCGTTTGGCGTCCGGTTGATCATGGCCGTTCAGGTGGTTGTCAACCTCATTGAAAGCCGCCTGCTCGTTCCTTGCCTTCCATTTCTCACCCTCAGCTGCGACCGGGGCGTGCGAGGGTGAAAAACGCCTGATAGCCCTGTATAGCTCATCCTGGTAAGCATCGCCCAGATCAGGCTCCAATAGCTTCCCATTCGGGGATGCAAGCGCCCGGCGAGTGGCCCGCCAGACGAAGCGGGTTCCACCTCCCCCAAAGTCCCATGAGAGCTTACCTGTGAATACTCCGGGCATATTCGTTCTGGCCAATACACCGAAGACCGTGTTGTCGTCCGCCAGACACCTGACCGGGGGCAGTCCTTCCTGTGAAAGGAAATAGCTCTTGTCAACGTAAACACCGGTCAGGCAACGCCATTTATCCTTAATTTCATCAGGATGGCTGAACCAGAGGGCATTGTTGACAATGGCGGCAACCACAGGAATCCCTCTGGCAGCACCAGTTGCCGCGTAAATCCCACGTTGCCAGAGAGTATGCACCTCATTGTTTTGATAGGCCACACCAGTAACAAGTACCTTGCGCCCGCCGGCTCTCCGAGGTATGTCCCGTGCCACCCGGTCTAGGGGCCTGTCCCCTTCTCGAGTGCATGTGAACTCAGCGCAGATCAGGGGGTATATGACAAGGTCCGGGGCAGTCAGGCATAACAGTTCACTTCCTTCTTCAAGACCTTCCTCCTTGAGCGCCTCTTCGCGCTGCTCCAGGAAGTTTTTTAGGGAGATCACGCAACTTGTTCTTCCATCCGCGTGATGAATCCAGGAGCAGGCCGTATTGAAGAGCATGTTGGGGGTGCCTAAGGCGTCCCTTTCGTTGAAACCGAATATTCGCTTCGTAGCCGCTTCATTGTCGGATTGGGCCTCTTTCCATACTTTCAGTTCCGCAGAGCTCGCATATCCCAGCCCCCCGATGACAATCGCGGTTCTTGTCAATCCTCGGACTAATTCGTCCACGCGCTCCCAATTGGAGATGGTGATTGCGCACTCGGGGATGAGAACTAACGCTGTGTCCGCCCTAGAAGTGGCCATGGCCTCAAGTCGACTCGACTCTCCGGTAACGGGATCTTTTTGAAATAGACTCTCGAGAAACGGCATCGTTTCTGGCGCCGCTTCCCTTTGAAAGATTTGTTCAGCTGTAGGCGGAGGTGTCTGCGCCAAATAAAGAAGGATTTCGCTCTCGTCTATGAGAAGCGGAAAGTCGATTTGAACCTCAAAAATCCTGTTGCCATCGCCCATATATTTTCCGTTATCACTATACTATTAAATAGACTATTAACATTATACTTGATTCATTCATCGATGTAACGAATGGTCACCGGAATAATTGACAACATGGATTTTCTGACAAGCAACTAGGTTATAAACCCGCCTGGGGTATTGAGCAAAAAACAGCATCCGCCATCCGGAGGTTGATGGAGCCGACAATGATGAAAAGAGGTTATTGAACGCGTAAAAGGGAGTCATGGAGCAACAGAGTCTGGTAGTTTGTAGGTGGCGAAGTTACACGCAAAACCAAGGAGCTTGGCGTTAGCGTAAAAAATATGCTTTTCCTTTTCGATTAACTCGGCAGGAGCTGCAAAGGCTGCCATTTGCCTGTACAGCCTGGCGCGGATGAATTCATCCACGGCGGCACGGGCGGCTGGACGAAACTGCCAAAGGGCAACATCGGAAACACGTCGGACCTTTTCTTCGAGCAACTCTGTTGTTCCTATCCATGTCTTTGTGACGCAGACTCAAGTCCAGAGTTCATCTGCCATTGGCGAATGCCAAGTCGGTACATGGATGCCGTTGGTTATACGTGCAACCTGTCATTAACACTCCGGCCAGTGTGGGAATAGAGGCTAAAAAAGACGTCGGCTCACTTCCCCATGCAGGCGCTCACTCCGTTGACCGTACCGCTGCCTCACATAGCCAAATATGCCATATAGAATGGTTCTGTCAAGTCTAGAGGGTTCACACGGCTTAGAGACAGAAAGTCCTGGAGGGTGATGCCGACACCCATTTCAGCATATTTATTGAAAAACTGTTCCATAAGAGGTTGAGAGAAATGGTCAAACCGGTGGCAACCGGCGTATGAGTTGTGGGAAAGTTGCCTGCTCTAATAATGGCCCGCACCATGGCCCCCGAACATTACCGGCTCCTATCCAACAGTTAGAAAAGCCCGCCGCATTGACACCTTGACCGTTCAACCCGCGTTATTATAAGTGGATAACTTCCGACATAAAGGTCTCCCTTACTGTCTGAATGATAGGCGACGGTTTATTCGCTTATCCACGTGGCCGAACAGGGCCATGGAAATGTATATGAGAACTCCCACAAGGGACATCCCCAGCAGTTGGCGGAAATAATAGTCACCCTTTATCCTTAGGTCGAAATAGTCTTCGAAGAAGTAAATCGATTTGATGAATAAGGTTGAAGCAAGTCCCATTAAACCCCCAGGCCAACTTAACTCAGGAGTAATATCGGGTTGCCTAGCTGAAAGTATGGGGTCTCGAATGCTGGGATAACAAAGGAGGGATGCGCGCCGATGAATATCTGGCCAATGTAGGTGGTTGTAACCGTGGAAACAGCCACCGGAACAAGGGTCTTCACGCTCACCTCCTGCAGCAGCAGCTCAACGGCGAAAAGCATTCCGCCTACCGGCGTATTGAATGTGGCTACAATACCACCTCCAGCCCCGGCCGCTATCATTATGACACGTTCGTATGGCCGCATTTTAAGGATCCGGCCGACTGTTGAGCCGAAGGCGGGTCCAATCTGGATGATCGGGCCTTCACGCCCTACGAAACCTCCGCTGCCGATTGAAAGCGCTGAGGCAAAGGATTTAATGATCGCAACCACTGGCCGGATGTCGCCCTTCTGATAATGGATCACATCCATGACCTCCGGCACACCATGCCCCTTTGCTTCGGGTGCGAAGTTCTTAACCAGGAATGCGACACCCGCAGCGCCGACCACCGGCACGAGGATGACGAACGGTCCCCATGGGCTGGCGGGGGTATGGATGTTTGCGTCATATACTACCGACAATTTGCCGAGAAAGAGCAGATTGTGAAAAAAAGATATGAGTCCGCAAAACAACACCGCCCCAAGGCCGCTAATCACTCCGACCAGGACAGACAACAACAAAACGCTTAACGGACCGAACGGCTTGCGATGTTCAGATTCGACGAGAGCCATGTGCCGGCCCCACGGGTGCGTTGTCAAGAAAGCCGTTCGGCGTTATTTGCCACGACGACGACTTCCGACTGCAGTAAGTACAATATTAAATTAATACTATCTGAAAATTAGATTTATTCACCTTTTGATTCCTTTTTTTTGCGGTTGCAGCTCACATGGCATGATAAAAGTCAGCGCCATTATGCTTTTTCCGAGACATCGGAGCAGGCGCAATTCGCAAATTACTCGAAAAACCCCGTAGCAATAACACATTTTTTCATGCTCTCAATCCTATTTTTGGCTGTTGCTCATGGGAGCCTGCCTTACTACCCATATTTTGCTCATCCAGTCCATCGGCACAAGCAGGAAAAGTGTTTATTTACAACAGATGTTTATTTCATTGACATCATTAAAATATTGATATAATTTTATGCACCATCCGGCGATGAAGTTCGTCTCAAAGAGCTCTTTTTACGAATGCTGATGACTCCTACCCTCTTTTTGCAGGTAGGAGTTTTTTATTTGCAGGAGGGGATTATGTCTGAGGCCTACGGAATTGCCTTACTCTAGCTGAGATTGTCCTTTGTCGCAGTACTTGTCATCGCCATCGGAAACGGCAATGACTTTAGAAAGATGTTCGCGGCGGCCCGGATCTACGTTGCGGTGATCTAAGGAGAGGGTTGTTCCGTCACCGCGCTCCTAAACGCCGAAATAGGGATAAGGAGTATCCATGACGGTCTGGTGCTTCTCTTCAAACCGGCCTGTTTGAAATCGACATAGGGAATTTAGCGTTAAAGGAGATTTCAATGTATGCGGTTGTGCTCATCGCGGGATTAGGAGCGCTTGGCTGCGTGACCCGCTACTTACTTGTCGGGATGGGCCTACAGCCTGCTCGGGAGGCTTTCCCTACGGGACCTTTGCGGTCAACATCGTGGGCGCATTCATCATCGGCCTCATCATGGAATTCGGCATGCGCAGCACGACTCTCCCGGCAAGCCTGCGCACCGGGCTCACCATCGGCTTTCTCTGCGGGGTCACCACATTTTCAACATTCAGCTATGAAACATTCAGGCTCCTTGAAGAGGGAGAATACCTCATCGCTTCATCCAACGTCCTGCTCAGTGATTTCACCTGTCTTCTCTTCACCTGGTTTGCTATTAATTACAGCACGTTACTTTTAGGAGGCAACACATGTCAAAGTTCGTCGGCGAGAAGGTTCTCATGCGGATTTTTACCGGAGAAACAAAGATGTTCGGTCTCATACCGCTCTATGAAGCACTGGTGGAACTGTTCAGGAAAGAGGGACTTGCCGGAGCCACCGTCCTGCGGGGGGTGTCGGGGTTCGCTGCGCACGGGGTATATCACACCTTCAAACTGCTGGATCTCTCCTCCGACCTCCCAATGGTGATCGAGGTGGTTGAAACGAAGGAGAAGATCGACTCGATCATGCCGAAGGTGGATGAAATGATTGACAGCGGTATGGTCACCCTGGAGAAAGTAAATGTAATCCTCTATACCCACAAGCATGCGAATGAATAGGCCAAAGAGAATATTTCCATTACCTTAAGAGGAAAATAATGAGTGAAATATCTCTAACGCTTGTGCCAGGGAAGTGCTCGATCCACAGGTGAACCCAACTGTCGTGGTTTAAAATGCAGCATGCCTCCTAAAAAGCAATCACATGCGTATCCGCGTATATCACAGCATCTCTTCACCAATCGCGATCGGCGGTGGCTTCCCCCTGCTTCGTTTGAGGCCGTGCCGGAACATTCCACAGGTTTGGGGTTACCCTAAAATGCGGGCTCCCCTTGGGAACCCGCTCTCTTTTGTTTGTCTGTCTGGGGATAAGGCTGCTTATTTTTTCACTCCCATCTTATCCATCTGATCCATTACATCCTGCAGCTTCTGCTCGAGCGTTTTCATTTCTTCCGGTGAATACATGGTGCCCTTCTTTATATCGGCTTTCATTTTCTTCATCCTTTTTTCAACGACTTCTGCCTTATTCAGGCAGGTGTTGGCCGAAATTGCGCATTGTTGTTGCTCTTGCGCCGTCTGGGCGAAAACCGGAACCGCCGCGGAAATCAGGAACACCGCCATTACTGCCAATGCAATCTTTTTCATAACTTTCCTCCTATAGTGTTTGATATTTCAGGGATGTAATTATCCCTGAACAGCATTATTTGCTCAATTCCCCCTCGATTGCTGTTTGGAAGCCCTGAAGCGAACGATCTTTCAGAACTTTACCGTCAACATACACGGTAGGAGTCCCAAGTATACCTAGTCGGCTCACATCTGCCATATCCCGGTCAATCAGCTTCTGAATGGAAGGACCTTTCATTTTTTAGTTGAAGCGTTTCAAGTCGAGTTGCAACTCTTCGGCTATTGCCGTAACCTTCGGTTTGTTCAGTACCAGTTGATTATAGGAGAGCAGATCGTGATACTCCCAGAACTTGCCCTGATCCCATGCAGCATAGGCGGCTGCAACTGCTTCCCGGGAAAAATCGTGATGAGGGCAAAGCTTGTGAACCAGCTTTACGTCATTAGGATATTTCTCCAACACCTGATGAAGGACCGGCTCAAGGCCATTGCATGCTGGACAAAGATAATCAGAAAAGACAATGATGGTTACGGCTGCATTGGCCGGCCCTTTGACCGAATGTTCCGTTATATCGATCACCTGTCGTTCTACGGCGGCAATTGAATTGGCGTCAATACCGGCGATTTGACTCAGAAAGGCCGCGAACAACAGGGTCAGCAGATTTTTTCTCATTAGCATTACTTCACTGTCGAATTCGCTATTCCCTTGGATTCATTATCTGTGAGATTAACATGATATGATGTAGATTGGCTTATATCACGCATAAATTCCGTAGATAACTCCCGATTAACTTTTATGATTCAAGGCAACTCAACGGCAGCTTTACAAATTTGAGATTGTATATTGCATCAATACAAAGATCATGCAGGTCAATGACAATGGCAGTGCAGTGATAGGTTGTTTCAGAATGGCTGCCACGTTCTCACTTTATGTCTTATGGCCTCGGCTCTGATGTTGCCAAGTTATGCGATGACCAGGGTGTTTATTCTCCTTAGCGTATAAAATATACCATCTTCTGCAGGGATTGCAATTGGACCACATTGAGCGGCCAGCACTTGTAATGCCTTTGGCTTTGCCGGAGGATATTGTCGTCGTGGTTTTCAACTTTCATTGCCATAGTCATTTCTCCTTTATTAAATTAGCCATTTGAGATTATGAGCATTTCCCATGGTCAGGAATAAGGTCAGTTCAAGTCCCGAACAGGGACTTGAACCTTGGCAGTATAATATGCGAACCCACGGGCTAAGGCTTGGCGCGAAGTGCTATCCGTCTCTTCACCTTGGCCCATGACCTAGTTATCAGGAAGCTTTCGTCCATGTTGTCAACCATCCGTATGAATTTCGCAATGGGCACTGCGAAGGACAGCACCGATTCCGGGACGAACGGCCGGGCCGAGACGTCTAACATCCCCACTACGGCGCGCGGTCTGGAGCTCTTGCCCTCCAGCCACGGATATTGCGCGATCGTGGCGCAGCCGGCACCAAAAGGCGCGATGACGCTGTCGCGCTCCTTCTCGTCGAATCCGGACAGGGTAAAAAGGCCTGAGAGCACGTCCGGCGGGGAAAAGAATACCACAACCTCCGGCATATCCTCGGCAGCAAGCCTGTCCCAGCGCTTGAAGACCGCATATTTAGCCGGCGCCGACATCATGGGTGCCTCCTTCATGAACTCGCGAACTAGTTCCGGGGTTTTCTTGTACCGTTCCCCTTCCAACCGGCCCGGGATCCCGCAGGAGAGAAAATGATCGAACTCCGGCATGATCTCTTGAGAAAACCCCAGATAGCGTCTCCCGCCCGGACAGCCGACTGTTTCGCCGACAAAAGCGATATCCTCCCCCTCGTATACGGTCGCCAATTGGCCGATGAGGCACGTTCGACCTTGAACAGGGCGCAAGAGCTGTTCATGAGACCCTTCATCCGTATAGAACAGGCAAATAGGCAGCTGCGCGCCGTCGAAATGCTTCGTCCACAACGAGACAAACCTGTCCCTGAGTGCTATGTCCATAGCTTCCTCCCCGATATTTCAACTTTGCCAGGCACCGACCCTGGAATTACAAAGAATTGAGATGGTCGTTCTTTCTGCACGGATATTTGATGCGGAAATGCATGACACAATAATATCATAATGCCTTTCAATTCGCCATCATGATGGCGCCTCCCAAAGTGCTGTACATAAATAGCCGTGTATGCCGCGGGATATTGTCGGTGTGCAGCAAGAGGTGTCAGTGGATAGGTTTGAGATTTGCCCTGTTTAGAACGGTATACGTATAATTGCCTGGTTTCCCAGTCGATTTCATCAAGCCGTAGCCGTGCGATCTCTCCCGATCTCAAGCCGTAGAGTGCAAAAAGGAGAATGATGGCGCGGTCACGAATGTCCCTGGTGTGGTCCGTTGCCAGAGAGTCGATGATATGATTAACCTCACCCCAGCTTGGACCTGAAGGAAGAGTTTCCTGTGAAAAAAGGCGTGGCCCCTGGATTGCTCGCGCTATCAATGGTTGACACCAACTGCGCTCTTCTGAATAGAGAAAGAAAGCCTTGAGTGCTTTGGCGCATGTGGCGGTAGAGACGCGACACCAGCCCTTTTCGTTTCGAGATCCAAGGAATGCATCTACATCAGATGCCTGAATTGTGTTCAATGGCCGGTTGTGATCTTGACACCATTGGAGAAATTGATTGGCATGCCATGAGTAATTGGAGATTGTTGCTGTAGAAAAGCCACGTTCGATGTTCAACCATCCGGAAAACTGTTCGGTGAAATCCAAAAACAGTGGCGATTGTTAAATGGGTTCATCAAAGAGCCCGAGGAATCTCAGCCAATCGGTAGCCACCTGAACATAGAAAACTCGAGGCCATCTGAACGTATGGGCGCGACCACGACGACATTGTTCTCTTGCCCATCTCTTGGCAGCAACTTCGATTTGTTCAGCTGTCACAACCGATGTGGGATGGATATCCAATAACTGAATAATGTGGAAAAGTTCTCTGGCTATGCGAAGAACGGTATCACGAGTACACCCTTGCTCGGCGCGGTGCCGTAAATAACGTTCTCGCTCTTCTAAAAGTGGAGCACTTCGATGACGGGCTAAGGCGGTAGGGCAATTAAACAGGCTTGCTAACATGGTTGGGCCTCCTTTGTTTGCGTTTGGATGTCCAACCTATTCCATCAATTTTACTTATGTGATGTCCATAGAGTAAACGGCGGGTGAATCCCCGCCCAGAGGACGGGGTTTTATGATCTTCAATAAATTTATTGAGATTTCGGTAGGATACAAGCTCTATGCAACATAAGTGTGGCCGTCACATAACGATTCCGGTTGACAGCAATGGCTATCCCAAGTGAACCTTCCTATCGAATCCGAAGCTGAAGCGTCCGCCCGCATCCACCCCTTGATTTCGCCTGCTCTGCGGTCACGATTTCAGAAAAGCAGTTGCAGCCGGACGCCCATGATTATGGCGGTGTCGATAGCCAGACGATTAGCAGGCAGCAGCGCGGCAGTTTGTCTCTGGGTGCCACGGATGATCTGAATATCCTGCTCAAAAGCGCCCATGGTGTCAGTGCGATATTGTAATATGCCTCGCCGCCGTTCTCGTCATGCAGGAATTCCCGTGTCGCAAGCGGGCCGGTTAAAGTGGGGTTTCTTATCCACTGGTAATAGTACCCGATGCCGAAGCTGTCATTGGGACGGCTGTACCCAAGCCCCTTGCCGCCGACTCCCACGCTCAGGAAGTAGTGCAAGGGGTTGGGTTTGCCGTCCGAGGCGCCGAACCGGCCGAAGATGCCGAAGCCCTTGCCGGAGCCTTTCTTGGGCTCATAAATGTACTGGTCGAAGTTGTAGTAAGCGGCAAAGCAGCCTTTGACTTGTTGCAGCTGTTGTGTAAGGATATTGCCCACTCAAAGTTCATGATAAAGACCTTGCCCATATCGTGACGAACCAATTCTTTGTAAATGACGATCAGAATGTCTCTATATTCCTCCGGGATAACCGTCCGGGGAGTGACTTCGGACTTTGCCTAATAGTCAATTTATTTACGAGAATCATGCCAATCGTAAATAATATGGAGATGCGCCATAAGTTGTTGAAAACAAGAGATTTTAAAAAGATAAAAGGGTGAGTTTTCGTGAGCCAAGGGACGGAATATCGGCTTCTGGATGATATTTCGACTCTTTCGTTGCGAAGGTTTATGCCGTGTTACTTAGTCCTGGAATAAAGGGTCGACGATTTCATCCTATCCAAGAAAGACGGGGGGCCAATATATCCCCCCAATACCACAATACGCAAATTAAAAAAAGTTTATCGCAAAAGAGATTGAAATCAATCATCCTGGAATCCGCAGCCTCTTTTTTACCATAGATTCTGTGGAAGAGGCGCATTCCTTTTGAATAAGATGATGTTCATTTACACCCATTGAAGAACATTTTAAATAAAAATAACTGCTCGCTTTGTCGAGTGAGTCCGGCTTATTTATAACTGATGAGAAAGAGGAAGAGTCGAATGTTTAGGGGTATTTTAGGGGGTGTTTTTGGATTTTACACCTTGCTTATTTATGTGAATGCAGCATGTTATAAGATTAATATGATGACTATATAGCTTGAACAAAGGTCAACCCAAGGCACTGGCGAGCCGGTCCGGACCCTAACTACTTTATAGCCCCCTGCTCTGAGATGCGACGGTTTCCATTGGTAATTTCTTTCCTGTCGATGTTAAGAACGAGAGAAGATAGTAAAAGTGCACCGGATTTGCCATTTTCTGTGAGAAATTAGGCAATAAAGCATGTTGTTCTCTGAAATCCCCGCAACATCAGCATCTGGCTGGCATGAGAGGCTTTAAGCATGCTTCAGTGGAAATCTATCAGACCCCATCCATTTCTCCCGGGTAAAAATACTGGACATGTTTTATCAGATTTTTACCGCGAAATTGTTACATTATTATCATTTGACGTCAAAGAAATTCCAGCAAGAAAAAAATGGTGATGACCAAACCTCGGTAATTCACTGTCCTGAAACTTGCCTCGGAGTGCCGATCTCTAACCTGAATTGCGCTCCCCCATCCACGTTCGTGACGCTCAGACTCCCTTTCATATGTTTCTCGATGATGCTTTTGGCCATGTAAAGGCCTATTCCCGTGCCGCCAGTCGCCTCCTTGGTGGTAAAATAGAGATCAAAGACCTTGCCTATTGCTCTTTCCGGGATACCTCCCGCGTTGTCCGTTACGGTAACAACCGCCCTTTTAGCCTCAGCGAAGGTCTTTATTGCCAAGCGTGGTTTTTCCGTTCTTCTTTCCTTGAAGATGTCACGCGCATTTGTCAGTATAATCAGGAGAACCTGGGCGAATTCCTTTGGATAGCCATGACCCACTAATTCCGGATCCGCATCAAACACCACGGCTATATTCAGGTGCCTGAAAGCCGGTTCAATAAATGTGAGCGCCTCTTCCACGGATTCCTTTATCCTGAACACCCTCTTTTCCTTTTCCGGTTTGTAATAATCCCTAAAAACTTCGGCGGTCTGGGACATATGTTCCAACAAATACATCGTCTTGTCGACAGTTTCGCGGACTATATCATCGGTCAGTTTACCCGCGGTGTAGTATGACTCCAGAAACTGAATCAGAATGCCAATCGTGTTAATCGGCTGTTTCCACTGATGAACAATGTGCTCAAGAGTTTCTCCCAAGGCGGCCTGACGGTTCTGCTGAATAAGGATAATATCTTTTTCACGATTTTTCGCGACTTCTTTTTTTACCCTCTGGCGCAAGTTTCGGTTCAATTCCTCCAACTGCCGCTTTTTCTGTCTGAGCTGCTCCTCTGCCATTTTCCGCTCGGAGATATCCTTGGCAAAAGAAACGGCGAACCCTTTGTCCTGGTATTCCAGATAATTGACAGAGATCTCCACTGGAAAGGTTGAACCATCTTTGCGACGATGAATTGTTTCAAAAGTCTTGGAGCCATCGGCACGCATGGTTCTCCGATGTTCATGAAACCGCTCAAGGTTGAAGGTCGGATCAATATCAAAAATAGCCATGGAGTATAATTCTGCGGAGGTGTAACCGAGACTCTGGCAAGCGAGGTCATTGGCGAAATTTATGTTCCCCTCCTCTGAAATCCGGAAAATACCGATCGATGCCTTGTCAACACAAAACTGTGTCAGCTGCAGTTCATCAAACATCCGCTTCCGCTCGGCGATCTCCTTCTGGAGCAGTTCATTGGCGGCAACAAGCTGGCTGGTGCGTTCTACCACCCGCTGCTCCAGTTCGGCATTCAGTTTGCGGACTTCCTCCTCTGCCTTCTTGAGATCGGTGATGTCACGAATTACCCCGACAATGTACCTGGCTCCGCTCTTGTCTGAATACAGGTTTTTTTTCGTGACAATGACACGTTTATCACCTTGCGCATTGGTAATCTCTTCCTCGTTGATATTCCCCTGTCCCGTCTTGAAGACGATTTCGTCATTTTCCCAGAATACATCGACCTGTTCTTTGGGGAAAAATTCATAGTCGGTCCTGCCGATAATCTCTTCACGGCAGCGGCCAGCCAGCTCGCACTCGGCGACGTTTGCCAGCAGCAGTCTGTGTTCCCTGTCCTTGACAAATAGAGGGTCGGCAACGGTGTCGATAACCTTTTCCAGGTAATCCATGGAATCATGTAACTTGTTTTCCGCCCTCGTCCGAACCGCCACTTCCCGAGAAAGCTCAAGATTCTTTAACCCCATCTCCGCTATCATCTGTACCAGATTGCGATAAAATTCCATGAAGCTGTGGACTTGCTCGCGGGTGCAAACCTGAACTCTTCTCAGGGCATCCAGGTAATCGGCCTCGTCAAAGCCGTATTCCCTGGCCTGTGCCCGGAAATACTCCACATCCGGCTTGTCGTCTTCGTAAAAGAACTGTCCTGTAAAAAACGTGGCCAGGTGCTCTCCACCTATAATGACCGGTACAGCCACATCCCGCAGACCGTTTTTGCACCTGTAATCCAGATATCCTCCGTTGAAGTCGTGGAGGTGGGCCTTTATGTAAGCGTCACTCTCCCGGCAGCGGGCACAGGTTAGCGGGTTGGCGCGATGAAAGCGGGTACAGATATCCTGCCAGCCTACAGCCACCAAGATGTTTTCTTCCGCATCCAGGATGGCTGAAAGCATGCCTGTAATCTTGAAATGGGCTTCCAAAAGCTGTCTTATCTTCTCTAGATCAACGAGTTGGGGAAAGGTGAAACTTGACACATAATTCTCCATTTTATGCCAATCAGGTTAAAATAAGGCTGATCTCCCCGACGATTGGCACGACCGTGGACCTTCAGCACGACCATTTCAGTAAGCAAATCGGGCAATTGGATGCTCGGACAATTTGCTGAGTGAATAATGCCGAGCTGCGATCGCATATTCAAAGTTTGACCCACTTACCAAGCTTAAACTTTTTAATTATACGCTCTAGTATAGCGTTCTGTAAATAATTTTGTAGTTGTTCTTCATTTGTGCTGCCCTTTCTCGTGATGGATAAATTCACGTGGAAGGTGGCATATGGTAAAACGTTCCGCGTTAAATCTGTCTACAGGAGATGAGAAGAACTTGCTGGGCTTACTGATATTAAGGCGCATTTCCGTTCAGCGATTTCATGGCAGAACTTTTCGATGGATATTTGCAATGTCCGGGTGCCTGCAGTTCCACTGTCTTCTCCCGGACCTTTTGCTCCAGCCCCTGTAAATGTTCCTGGAGCATAGAGTAAGAGGGAGCTGCTCTCCAGCGCATAGGCAGATGTTGGAGAGGCATTGAGGGAGGGGGGTTGATATTCGCGGGTTTGCCTGGTAGACAACCGATGAGTATAATGATGGTTCACACACTGCCAGAGCAAAGCTGTTATCCTCTTTATTTTCCAGTAACCCACCCCCCGCAAAGGAAAGAGCCGCGCAAATTGCGTCAGGGTTGCCCGGAGATGCCTTCCGCGCTTTTGTCCCGATTGAGATCGGCCTGTAAGTCGCTTGAAGAGGTAGAGAGATTCAATCCGGAGGCTGGAGTAAGCGACATACTTTTCGCCAGTCAGCTGCTTCAGAATAACTGTTTGGTATCATTAAAGGCAAGTGTTTTGACGGTGTTCTTCTAAGCTGAGTCTATTATGTCAAACGAGACCAGTCCCCGGATTGAATCGCTCTCTGCCCAGAGCCGCCGAGTCTGGGGAGCCAGTCCAATCTCGGCAACCGCCGACTATTCCTGACCGCCATCGCCATTGCCTTGTATTTAACTTTGTTCAAGGTTTATAGAGGCATCATATTAATTTTCTAACATGCTGTATTCACATAAATAAGGATATCCATAATTTGTGATTGATCTCAAACTTTGAATGGCAACCTATGACTTATAGCAAAAGTATATTTGATGATTGACAGACGTGATGTCGCATGATATGTTAAAACCATATTTAATGATTGATAGTTTTGGAAACGAGCGAAGTCATGAGTTGCGAATATTGTGGATATGAGGGTTGTGAAGTTTGTGAACCCGAAATATGCGCGACTGGTACAGCAGCTAATTCACCTACGCGGTTAGAGAAACTGGACCTGTCCCAGTTTTCCAACCATTAATTCCGAAGAAACAAAAAAAGGAAGGATAAAATGAAACCTTCTGTGGTCTTACAGGCTAATTGCGAAGAAGTGCGAGCTATCGTATTGAGCCATCGTGTTCAAAATGTCCGCGTATTCGGATCTGTATTGCATGGCGAGGATACTGATGATAGTGATCTTGACCTGTTAGTTGATCCGACACCGGAGACGACTTTAATGGATATCGGAGCGATCCGGTATGAGCTTCGCAAATTACTTGGCATCCCTGTAGATGTGATAACTCCTAAGTCATTGCCAGTTAAGTTTAGGGACCGTGTGATTGAGGAGGCAAAACCTATATGAGCAGAGTTGATGAGCTTCGTATCAAGGATTATCTCAATCATATTCTCGAAGCAATTGAGCGCATTAATCGCTATGTAGGAGTCATGGATGAAAATGAATTCTTACGGGACGAAAAGACCCAGGATGCGGTGATCCGAAACTTTGAAATTATTGGAGAGGCCTCCCGGAATATCGAGCGTTACTATCCCGATTTTGCAGCAGAACATCCAGATGTTCAGTGGGTAATCGCATATGAAATGCGCAATTATTTGGCGCATGGCTACTTCATGGTTGATATGGAAATTGTCTGGAAAACAATTAAGAATGACCTGCCAGGGATGGTCGGGCAAGTTCTGCAGCTATTAAACGAGGACTAACGTACATCTGTCTAGCGAACTTCGCAAGCTATTGGCCTCCTGGAAATATTAAGCTGTAACGGAGTAAGAACTTTGCCTACCAATATCCTTAACCTACCTACCTATGTCATTACTAACTTCATTGAGAATGAGTACGATTACCATATAGACGCTGAGGCCAAGGAGCACCCTATATCTTGCCAAGCATGCATGTTGCCGGATATTGTTGGATTCGGCCGCAACGTGCAGCTTGTCCGCGATCTGCCCGTGCATGGCAAGAGAGTCGGCATCTATGTCGATACCAGGAGATACCGATGCCGGGCCTGCAATAAGACCTTCTACGAGCGTCTTCCTGCCATGGATGACAAACGGATGATGACCTCACGTCTGGTAAAATGGATTGGCGAACAATCGGTTAAACGTCCCTTTGCCCATATCGCTGAGGAAATCGGAGTAAACGAAATGACCGTCAAGAATGTCTTCAACGACTACATCAATGAGCTTGAACGCACGGTCAGGTTTGAAACTCCCTTATGGATGGGAATCGACGAGATTCACATCATCAAGAAGCCCCGTTGCGTCATCTCGAATATTGAGAACAATACTATTGTCAACGTCCTGCGAGATCGTAATAAGAAAACCGTGGCAGATTATCTGTTCCGCCTCAAGGGCCGGGAGTCGGTGAAGTGTGTCACGATGGACATGTGGGAACCATACAAAGATGCTGTTCGCGCTGTCATGCCCCTGGCCATCATCGTGATTGACAAGTTCCATGTCGTCAGAATGGCAAATGAATGTCTGGAGACCGTTAGAAAGGACATCCGTGGCAGCCTTACCGATAAACAGCGCCGGGGTTTGATGCATGACAGGTTCATTCTTTTGAAGCGCGAAGCGAATCTGGAGAGACTCGACCGGATCACCCTGGAGTCCTGGACCCAAAATTACCCAGCCATGGGCGCAGCCTACCGGGCCAAGGAAGGGTTCTTTGCCATCTACGACGCGTTGACGGTTCAGGAAGGCGAATCTCTGTTTAAGAACTGGGAGGCAGGACTTGCACCGGAGATCAGGGATGCCTTTTATCCCCTTGTCCGAGCAGTCAACAACTGGATGCCGGAGATCATGGCCTACTTCAACCATCCGGTCACAAATGCCTATACCGAGTCTTTGAACAATCTGATACGGGTTATGAATAGATTAGGAAGGGGCTATAGTTTTGAAGCTCTCAGGGCGAAGATTCTCTTTACTGAAGGTGTGTGCAAGATCAGAAAACCGAAGTTCAAACGTCCAATACAGGACGAAAATATGATGGCCTACAATCACATCACCACATTCTCAAGAACGACTCCATCAACAATTTCTACTGGGCGAGAGATCAACTACGGAGCCGACATATCAACACTGGTGAGGATGATCGAGGAAGGCAGGCTGTAGCATCTCATCAACCATAGATTATGGATACCCATAAATAAGCAAGGCTTAAAATTCAGAAACACCGCCTAAAACAACCCTAAGCATTCGACTCTCCCTCTTTTTCATCCAGTTATAAATAAGAGGCGGGCTCACTCGACAAAGCAAGCAGTTTTTTTTATTGATAATGTTCTTTAATGGGCGTAAATGAACATAATCGTATTCAAAGGAATGCAAAGACCGTATATGAAAAGACGGATCATTGCTTTCATAATCCTTTTCGCCCCTCATTTTTCCGGTATCATCATTCACCCATGGTGGAGGCCATAGCAGTGGTCGTGCTTTCGGCTCATATTATCACTTTTCCCGCAGCTACTGTCATTCGGCCTATTCATAACCGGAAGTCTAATTTTTCCGCCACTAACGGACGGTGGTTGCCACGTCCAGTCTTAAATCCAAACTCGCCTTAATGGAGACAATCATGAATAGAAACTTTGCCATTTTAGCCGTAGCTTTGCCAGCTTCAGTAGGGCTCCCCAGGTGTGGAGGAGGGTTGGAGGGAATATTTCGGCATAATTCATTTTTTTACCTTCCGTTGGAAAAAACCCGTTTTCAAATTTCCCTTCTAAACGACTTTTCCAGCCGGTCCATAACTAGGGCTGGGTCAGGAAAACTCACCAAAACCGGCCCCTTTTCAACAAAACGATATTTCTCTTATGTATAGTAATGCATGTTATTATGCGGTAGCACATTAAAGCATTTACAATCTTGCAATCACACGTTTTTGTAACTACTATCAATGTGACGGACTGTTGACAAAGTTTTTGTGGCGTATAAACAGGAGATGTTCATTGGAATTGTATCCATGGCAACATTGTTTGCGACAAAACCGGTTACGGCTGCTTCTTTTTTTGTGTATTGTTACGACTGGTGCCCTTTTGGGGTCGATAATTGCTGCTGCCTGGGCTGATGATGATACACCGTTCGCTCCCCAAGACAAATTGCAACCCTTACTGAGCCCGGACAGCCCGGCATATCGTACTCCCCGTGCCGGAGAAGGACTTAGGACTGACTTGTTCGGACGGGAAATTGCAGTTAATCCCGAAAACAGGCGTTCTGTTACAGCGGCTGATCTGGGCGTGCAGGTTAATTTACCTGGACCGGACAGTAGGGCAGTCTTTCCTTTTGGCGCACTTTACTTATGGCGTCATCCGGATGACCAAAGCCTCTTTCGAGCAGATATCGTAGGTCTTTACAACGATATCTTTTGGGCCGGTTCCTCCCCGGGTCTGGGGCATTTTGAATGGGTGCTTACATTTGAAAACTACACACTTCCCTTTTCTCAATATGAACTAGTTGACGGCAACGCTGACAAATCCGAAGAGCTGGTCTGGGGCTACGTCAGGCCGGGAATCGGTCTCGGATACCGCCAGAAAGTGTCTCCAGGCCACCAGGACAATATGCTGGCCATTGACCTGACTATTGAGCCGGGTTTTCTTTTCTTTGGCAGAGGGTCAGACACTGCCTCTAATTTTATATTGCCCAAAGATACTTTCGAGCTTCGCGAACATTTACAGATGAGATGGGACGCCTTAGAGCGCAACCTATTGTCCCTGCCACATAATGGCTTTGCTGCAGGCGTCGACTTGGTTAACGCCAACCGCACCAATTGGCAGAATTGGGGATTGAACAGCCAAGAGACAGACGGACGAGAGTATCTTTCGGCCGGCGGTTATTTATTGGGAGCAGGGGCAGTTCCAGGCGTCGACAGCGACCGGCACCGACTTCTCGGCTCGCTTCATGGAGGTATTGGCAGCGATCTCGACAGGTTTTCTGCGCCTCGTATAGGCGGCGGGACCCTCACTTTGGGCGAAGAATACGGCTCCACATGGCGGCCAGTGCTACCTGGCTCTGTCATCCAGGAATACTTTCCCCAACATTACGTTGTGGCTGTCGGAGAATACCGGTGGGAAGCACTCTTTTTAACCTACCTGAGCTTCGATGCATCGATAGGCTGGCTTGACCGCCTGCGACAGACTGGGCCGAGTGTAACCGATACGACTTCGAAAAACGACTTCTTCTCCTCACTGGGAGGCCGGGTAACTACGGGATTTTTCTTTGATACCCATATTCAGCTCTCTTATAATTACAATTTCTCAGAGATTCGAAACGGCAAGTATGGCGGGAACGAAATCGTACTGCAATTTTCGCGTGAATTGTGAGGACATTTAAAATTGTCTTTTTCTATCTTACTGGAAAGTATCAAACGCAGATTGTTTCCTCGATTTTAATAATCTGCTTTCCTCTGCCGTCCGTGCATCCGTATTGAAGTATTTCTGTGATCAACAGTGCGAAGAATCCTTAAAAGCTCTTATTGATTCGTGCAATGGCAGGGCTGGTCTCAGTCTGATCGGGCAGATAGCCGCCCGGCAGCACCTGCTTGAACTGCTCGAAACCCGTTTCAGACTCATTTATTACTGGCAGCGAACACCCGAAATCATGGAGCAGGCGATATTTCCATTAACGGCGTGCCGAAGAGCTCCTCCACTTTCCTTCATCGCCTGTTAGCACATGATTTGACCAATCGTGTGCCGCGTATGTAGGAAGTGATGTTTCCTCTGCCTTCCCCGAAGCGCCTGACGTTCGATTCCGAGCCGCGTATCAAGAAAGCGGATAAACGCCTGCGATGGCTACGCTGGACCCATCCGGCTTGGATACAATGCAAAATCTGAACTGCGAAAGATGTGTTGTGAAAATAACAGCTCAGTCAACATCACCATCTAGGGCTCTCCTCTTTCCGTGCCCTGGCCGCCGCGGGGTTTCGTTTTTGGTACTTCCTCATTTTCGGCGAATTAAACTGACCACTATGTATTCTACAGAAGTAAGATTTTTTGTCCGGGAATTATCTACAGACCATGGACACTACATAGAACCCTTATGATAAAAATAAAAAGCAAAAGGGCTACAGCGTAAACTGTAACCCCTTGATAAAACTGGTGTCCCCGGCGCGATTCGAACGCACGGCCCTCAGATTAGGAAACAGTCTGTAAATCTGAGGGTGAAAGCCTAAATATGTTATATAAAGCAACTATATACGTGATTACATCAGGCTTAACATGCCCATAATCAGCATAATTGCGTGGTCAATACGTTTGTTTGTAAATAATTGAATTTGATTGATATTTGTTGTGGTTTGCCTTTCTTGTTGTTTCTCTTTATTGTGCTTGCTGCACCAATTATGCACCAAAAGCTATTTTCATCCTTCTTCCTTCCCTCTGCCCCTCCCCCCGCCCCTGGGCTCCCAGTTGGGGCGCTCTCGGATGGTTTCCTACCCCTACCCCGTGGGATGGGACGCCCCCTCCTCACCGGCACGGTCCTCAACTAGCCTACACGATTTAAAAGGGGGCCCCTTTTCACTTCCCCTGTGAGCCGTGAACCGATTAGATTTTCAAAATTTATATGAACCAAATAAAAGGACCTCTCTCACCCTGATTTTCCCTCTCTGGCCATGCTCTGATATGCCCGCGCCATCAAAGTCCATCGAGAGGGACCATTTACGCACGATTTCCTCCAGTTCTGCATTAACATTCTGGTGCCAGTAAAGGGGATATTTAGTAGCCAGGCGCAAGAGGTCGTTTCCTTGGCCAGACATGTGAACTTCATCCATTGCGCCGCTATCGGGCTAATTGATTATTATGAATTCATGATTGACGGAGGGAAAAATTCAAGTACACTGTAATTAAGGAATAAAGGTAGTAAATCCAATAGGAAAGGAAAAAATCATGAGCAAAAAAATGAGCAAAAAAGATTTAATGATAGTAATCGATTTACTCAAAAAAGTTGAAGATTTTCTTTCTTACTACAAAACTAATTCTGAATATCAAAAGCCGCTTAAAGATATACATGATGCCACGGCATCATTCGAAAACGAGCTTGCAGAATTTAAAGAGCCCGAAGGTTTGCATATGATTAAGGATTAAAAATCTGACGGTGACGGTCCGTAGTCTCATCACTTGCCCTTTCGTTTCAAAATTCGCCGGCATCGTTTTACAATCTGTCCGGTCCGTCTCATCTTCGCCAGCTGGAGGATCGCCGTCCCGCTCCCGGCCATACTTCCACCTGTCTCAACTCCTAAAGTCCAGCCACGCGGCAGCCTCGTGACGATTGCCGCCGGTCCTGCTTTAACATTCCGATGTCATTGCTCCCATGAGAGACCGTCTCCATTAGTAAACCTTCTCGCCGAAATGGATCAGTTCCTCAGCGCGGACAAATCTGGGCACCAATGGGAAGAACGTATTTCAATGTAACGGCCCCGCCGGATAAGCGGTTCATTCGCCTGCGCCGGGGAAGCGCCGGCCGTCCGGCGAATCTGGCGCGACCCGGCCGGATTCTTTCTGCCAGCGTCCGAGGGCGATGGATTCCATGGCAGCGACCATACCGAAGGTAAAGACGCTCAGCACCAGCGGCATGCCGTGGGTACCGATAAGATCGTTGAGGAATACCTTCGCTGCGCCGATCAGGGTGACCAGGATGGCGACGTTGCGGATCTCCCGGTTTCTCCGGAAAAAAGCGTAGAGCATCAGCCAGGCCGCGGCGAGATTGATGATGATCGACTGGGTACAGCGGTACGAATTAATGACATTCCCCGGCATCATGACGAGGAGATGATAGGCGCAGACTCGCAACAGGAAAAAACCGCTGGTCAGCGCCGCCAGGAACAGCAGGACGGCGCTCCGGTCCTTCCGGTCATAATCGGCGAAAAAGCGGGAATTGGCGGGCGGGGCGGTCCTGCGCGCCATGATGTAATGGCAAAGACCGAGGAGTGCGAGCAGACCGCTCGGAATGATCGTCAGGATATCCACGGATGCCGGGCCGCTCCTCGGCAGGGAGAAAGACAAGGCCGCGACGGCATAGAGCTGGGCAAGGTAAGAGGTGACCCGGGTCCCCCCGTTCTGCCAATGGCGCGAAACGGGCAGAAGCGCGCATGCAGCCAGCGCCAGGGCCGGCAGGGAGTAGAGCAGGCTACCGCTGGCCGTTGGCAACGCCAGGACCAGGAGGGTCATACCGGCAAAAACGAAGGCGTTTGCTCCCGGGTTCTCCGTTCCCCGGCGCCCGGCCAACCAGAAGGCAATGCCGAAATGGGCAACGGCGCAGCCGACTCCGACCCAGCCGAGCAGGAACCTGTTTTCACCCCATGCAGTGACCTGTAGATAGGCGGCGTAGAAGAGCCAGAGGGCGCTGATGGTCGGGAGGGTATAATCGAAGGGGGCGCATCTTTCGGCGCCGCTGCGGAGAATGCCGGCCAGGGCGAGCATTACATAGGTCCCGGCAAAAATTGCCAGCGCCGGGAGAAACCAGGGGACGGCCAGGAGCGCCGCGGTCCCCTCATGACGACTGATTATGAAGGTGATCTTGGTTGCCCAGAGGTGGAGCACCGCAAGGCTCACCACAAGGACTGTCCAGCGGAGCCAGGAGCAGCGTTTCAGCCGGGCGGCGTAGAAACCGAGCAGATTGGCGGTCCAGAGAATCATGGCGAGGTAGGGGAAGAAGGGATTGGGGTAATCGATGGCGGCGCCTGCCAGGCACATCCCCAGGGTGCCGACGGAGATGGGAATGAAGACATTGAACCGGTAGCTGATCAACGCCATGCCGATGCCGGTGGCCATCAGGGTCAGATAGGCGGGCACTAAGGGAAGAGACTGGAAATGGTCATGGGTCTCCACCACGATAAGCGCCAGCAGCACCCCGCCGCAAGCGGCAAAGACGGGCGCCAGGGGGCTTTCCCTGGCATATTTGTACCAGCCCGTCAGGATAAGGAGGGCCGCGTATCCCATCCCCAGTGCCGAACCCAAAAGGGTATTGATGATATTATTATCGGTGAGGGTACGCAGGACCAGCGCCACCACCAGAAGGAAACAGAGGGTGGAGATGCGCGGCAAAAGGTGTGCTTTCCCGGCCCAGGAGAGGATCTCCTCGGTCACTTCGGAAAGATCGTCGGAAAGATCGGCGGGTGCTCCCTCCTCCACCGAGGCCTCGGCTGCGGGCGGGGGCGAAGGCTGGGATTCGGAAAGACGGGCGCTCAGTTGTTCCACAGTGGCGGTAAGCGCCTGAATCCTGGCGGTGAGCTCTTCCACCTTGTCATTTTTCTCGTCATCAGCCATCCGCTTTCCCCTTGTTTACTGATAACTATATTTTATATCAGGGAGCAAAAAATACAAAAATCCTTTATCCCGAAACCGGCATTTATCCGCGAAGTTCACCCTTGCGCGCAGACTACCCTTTTTCTTTTGATATTCCGTAATTTTTTTCCGGGCAAATGACGTATAATGCCGTCGCGCTGTAAAAGGACACGACGATACCTCTTGACTTCTGCATGTTCCCTTGTTTGGGCGCTACCCTAAATGTCCGAATCTGAAAAAATAGCCGCTTTCCAGAATGCCAACACGTTCGAGTGTACCTCCCTTCGTGCCCGGATCACCCTCCTGCAATGCCAAAAGAACCAGGCCCGCGAGATGTAAATATTCCAAAGGTTATTCCATCTCCACGGCAACCAGCTGCTCGATGGTCCTCCGGAACCACTCCTACAAAAATAATTTCGCCGCTTTTCTTCCCCTGGACAAGTCCGCCATGGAGGTAAATGCCCGCCCCACAAGCCCCTGCGACGATCAATTAAATTGATGCAAAATTCAATAAATTTTAGTAAATATTCGTCCAACCCCTTTTCCCAGTCATTATAAAAAAATAACGGAACACAGAAAACATTTTCGTGTATAAGGGGGACATGGAACTTGTCCCTCTTTCTTCATCATCAAATCATCTTCCGCTGCCCACTCCTACTGAAGCCTGCCCTCAGGTATCTGTTCTCACTCTGGTAACGATCACTCAGAAAGAGTTGACGAGACTTAAGTGGGAAGGTAGTTATTGGAAAGCCCAACATCAGCGAGCCTGCGAGCGAGAAGCGCACCTCAAGCAGGAACTTGAGGAGAAAGAAGCGCTGATTCGTGATCTCAGGCATCGCCTCTTTGGCAAAAAAAGTGAGGCAGCCAAGTCCACCGAAAAAGCGCAAGCCAAGCTTGCCCCGTCCCGTCCTCGTGGTCAACAGCGTGGAAGTCGCGGGCACGGGCGAATTCAGCGGCCGGACCTTCCCATAGTTGAAGAACATCTAGAATTCCGTATTTTTTGCAACAGAGCCTTTCCGTCCAGATCCAAACCAATTATGGCCGTCGGAACGGCCTCGATTATGGTGCGAAGCAAGTCGTTAGATCGCTGCAATTCATACTCTGCCCGATCGCGCTCGGTGATGTCGCGGGACAGGATGATGAAGGCCCCACCGGGGACATTGGTACTGGCTTTCTTTGCCACGGAAAGTTCGAACCATCTTGCCCCGTCGGGAAAGTCGATGCGGATGACCTTACCGTAGGAAGAGCCCTTCTCTTCGGCTTCCCAGATCGACGCCATGACGATTTTCGCAGCATCGGGCGCCAGAGCCTCGGCCACGGTATGGCCTAGCAGAAGTTCCTTTTGCCGTGCGAGGAGGTCGGGGTTCTGCGCCCAGATGTTGAGGTAGACGCCGTTTCGATCCATTTCGAACAGCAGGTCGGGGATCGCCTGAAGGGTAGCGGAGAGGTCGGCGTTCAACCGTCTGATAGTTTCTTCAGTGCGCTTGCTCTCGGTTATGTCGCGAGAGATACCGACGATCCGATTAATCCTTCCACTCGGGTCGCGCAGTGGGATAAATGACGAGGAATAAAAGCGGTGCCCGAAGGGCAAGTCGAGTTCCACATCCTCGTGGGTTACCGTACCCGCCTCCACGCAACGGCGGAACTGGGTGATGGCTGCTCGACTCGCAGCCTCCGGTTTGGTTTCGTCCACGAATTTACCGACACACTCTTCCAGGGGGACACCTGTTGATCGCGCAAGGGCGGGATTCATTTCTATGTAGCGGAAACGCCCATCTCCCGTGACTTCCAACAGAAACAGTCCATCCGAGACATTATTGAAAATTTCCTGGTAGCGGCGTTCACTTTCGCGCAACGCCGTTTCCATCCGCATGTGCTCAGCCAGGGTCTCTTCCAGCTCTTTCACCTTTTCTTCGAGCTTCGCCGCCACCACCCAGCTATATCTCCTGAGATATTCCCTTTCCTCCTCCATAGGCTCGGCAATTTCGGGCTTTGCCCTGCCGGTTTGACACTCTTTCAGAATGACGCTCAACTCCTCCCAGAATTCATCTGGTTCCTTTGGTTTGGCGATAAATGCCTCTGCTCCCAGGGAAAGGGCAAGCTCCCTGTCTTTCAGACCGGTATAGACGGCGGAATGGAACACGAAGGGGGTCCCTTTGAGTTCGTCATTCGTCTTGAGCATTCTCAGCAGCTTGAAACCGTCCATCCCTGGCATCAGGGCATCGGAGATGATGAGGTCGGGCTTGTGCGCCTTGGCGAGCTCATATCCCTCCCTGCCATCACGGGCCTCGACTACAGCCTCGCAGCCGTGCCTTTCCAGGTTTAACCGCAACAGCCTCCGGTCGTTGGCGTTGTCTTCGACAATGAGCACTTTCATCGCTGCCTCACATCATTCGCCTTTGCCCTGATGACTTCATGAATTTTCTCGACGATGGTGAGCGGGTCGATCGGCTTTTCGAAATAGGCGATGCACCCCGCTTCCAGGGCCTTGTTTCTGTCGCCATACATCGCAAACGAGGTGATGGCGATGATCGGAATGTCGACGTCCGCCTCCGAGGCCCTGATCCGCCTGATCGCTTCCAGACCGTCGATGCCGGGAAGGTTGATGTCCATGATTATGAAGTACGGTCGCTCCCTGATCGCCAGCTCAACCCCCTCTTCGCCGGTCTCGGCAGGGATGGCCTTGTAGCCGCTCCGCTCAAGCGCATAAGTGATGAGCCGCATGTTGTCCGGATTGTCTTCGACGACGAGCACTTTTTTCATGGCATACTCACCGGTATTCTGATGGTAAATCGGCTCCCTTTGCCGTATTCGCTTGTCAACAGTATGTCACCTTTTAAGACCTCGGCAGCGAGCTTGCGGGTGAGATAGAGTCCAAGCCCGGTTCCGGGGATGGTTGCCTGTAACGGCGAGGCAAAACGCACGAAGGGCTGGAACATTTTCCCGATGTCTTCTTCCCTGATGCCGATGCCGGTATCGGTCACGGAGATCTCCGCGACTCCCGCTTCCAGCGTCGCGCCGGGACTCCGCTCGATCCGCGTCTCCAAGGTCACGCTCCCCTGCTCGGTAAATTTCACTGCATTTGAGAGGAGGTTCAGCACACATTGCAGAAGCCTTTGCCGGTCAGTGAACATCAACAGAGAGGGCGATGTGACTTGCAGGACCAGCCCTTTTCCCCCCAGCTCCTTTTTGACCAGACTGACCGCTTCGAAAATCAGGTCATGGAGGTCGAATTCCTCCGGGGTGGATTCGATCTTCCCGGCCTCGATCTTGGAGACGTCGATCACGTCGTTGATGAGGCTGAGAAGATGCTTGCCGGAACGGAGGATGATGGCGAGGTTCTCCTTCTGCTCGGCATTGATCGGCCCGACCCACTCGTTGAGCAACACACTCGAAAAGCCGATTACGGAATTGAGCGGGGTGCGCAGCTCGTGGCTCATGGAGGCGATGAACATCGACTTGAGTTGGTCGAGTTCCTTCAGCTTGGCATTGGACTGTTCCAATTCCTCGGTTTTCTCGTTCAGGTCCTCCACGATGTTTATCAGCGCCTGCTGGCTTTCCAAGAGTTCCGCGCTCCTCTTGTTCAGGTCGGTAGTCCGTTCGATAACCCGCTGTTCCAATTCTTCATTAAGTTTTTGGAGCTCAAGCTCGGTCTTTCGCAGTTCGGTTATGTCGCGGGCTATTGTTGATGCGCCGACAATTTTACCACCGGCATCGCATATGGGGGAAACGGTTACCGAGACTTCTACCTGGCTGCCGTCTTTCCGCAACCGCACGGTTTCATAGTGCTCTATGGGTAGTCCCTGTTTGACATGATCGAGCATGTAAGACATCTCTCTGGCCAGATCCTGGGGAATCAGGATGGAGACTGAACGTCCCTTGACTTCTTCTTCCCGGTAGCCATATAAGCGTTCAGCCCCCCTGTTCCAGCTCAAGATGTTTCCTCCCAACGATTTGCCGATGATCGCGTCATCGGAAGACTCCACGATGGCTGCCAGGTGGGAGAGCGCCTCCTCCGCTTGCTTGCGCTCGGTGCGGGCGCGCAGGACCATGATGCCGAACGCCAGATCACCGGCCAGTTCTTCCAGGAGCCGTATTTCGTCCGGTGTGAAGGCATTGGGCTCTGTGGAATAGATATTGAGAATGCCGAACGTGTTTGCGCATTCGTCCTTGAGGGGGAGGGAGATACTGGAGCGATAGACTCGCTGCAAGGCGCTCTCCCGCCAAGGGGCCGCATGGGGGTCAGTGGTGAAATCCTGGATGCAGGCGGTCTCTCCGCTCCGGATGGCTGTACCGGTAGGACCTCGCCCCCGTTCCGTGTCGGCCCATGTGAGCCCGGCCTGTTCGAGATACCCATCCTCGGCACCGCCCCAGGCTACGGGACGGACGGTCCTGGCCTCATCGTTTTCGGCATATCCCACCCAGGCAATGAGGTAGCCGGCTTCGTCGCAAACGATGCGGCAGATGTCGTTGAGCAGGGTCTGCTCGTCCTCGGCCCGCATCAGGATCTGGTTACAGCTGCTTATGGCCCGCAGCTCGCGATTCAGACGATGCAGCGCCTCCTCCACCTGCCTGCGCTCGGCAATTTCGGAGTTCAAAGTGGCGATGGCCTCTTCCAGTTGAGCCGTGCGTTCCTGGACCCGTTCCTCAAGGGTTGCATTCAATGTTCGAATGGCTTCTTCTGCGCGCTTGCGCTCGGTGATGTCTTCCAGCAGCGCCAAAGCGTAATCGACCGACCTGTCGACCTGCCGAACACAGCCGACGGCGAGGTTGGTGAAAACGATACTGCCGTCCTTACGCAGAAAACGTTTTTCAAGCATGTAGTCGTCGATTTCACCGTTCAGCAGACGTTCAAACTGGGCAACATCGGGCGCCAAATCTTCCGGGTAGGTCATTTCCGCCCATGTCAAACGCCCCAGTTCCTCGCGTGAATAGCCCATCATCTGGCAGAGCTTGTCGTTGACCTGGAGCCAGCCCTTCTGCGGTGAGGTTATTGCCATGCCGACCAACTGGCGTTCGAAGAACAGGCGCATGCGTTCCTCGCTCATTTGCAGCGCCTGCTCGAAATTCTTCCGCTCAGTGATGTCGATGACACTCACCAGCACCTCGCCCGGATCGGAGTCGGGTGGCGGGAAGGCTACCGTCACCAAGCAGTGGATACAATCCCCCTGGACTGTGTTCAACGCCATTTCGGTGCAATAAACCGTCTCTCCTTGCACCAGGGCGTTGAGTTCATCAATGAAGCCCGGCATGGAATCGGGTGTGCTGAAGAACGTTTCAAGCGAGGCGATTGTTTCTGTCTTGTTCGTGCCCGAAAACATGCCCAGGGTCCAGTGATTGACGTCCACGATTTTTATTTCGTTGAGGGCTCGGGCGACAAAATCGGGATGCTCGCGGAAATAGGCGGCTAAATCGCCGACACCTTGCGCGCGAAGCTCCTTGATGCTTTGGATGACGGGCGTCCAATCTTCCTGCCATATGGAGACGGGCGAGGTCTCGTAGATGGTGCGGAAACGCGCTTCGCTTTCGGCCAGTTCCCGGGTGCGCCGGCGCACTCGCGCCTCCAGACTGGCGTTGAGTACGCGGATTTCATCCTCTGCCCGCTTGCGCTCGGTGAGCTCGATCTGCAATTGCTTATTGGCGTTCTGCAATTCTTCAGTGCGTTCCTGGATAAGCTGCTCCTGTTTCTCGTAAAGAATAGTGTTGCGCAACACCAGCGCCACGATGGCAGACAGGTTGTTGAGCAGGCTGAGCACGGAGGTGATATGCTCTTCATCGGGCAGACCGAGCACGAGCATGGCGCCCACGCGTAATCCGCCCGCATTTAACGGAAGAACCATCGATAACTCAAATCCCTCTCGCCGCAGAAGCCCGGCAACCTCCGCGGGTTCTTCCCCGCGCCAGAGTTGCGCCGCCGGCAGGCGATGGACGACTTCGTATAAATGATTACCGGCCGGCGATTCGGCCCATTCACGCCGGCGCAAAGGATTCACGCTGACAACACGGTGCTCGTCCACGGTTAGGGTGCACAGACACTGGATGAGCAGCACGCAACGCGCGCCGGTCAAGTCCCGAACCTCTTCGGTCAGATAGGTTCCCAGGTCACCGGGATTATCCGCGCGGCTGAGGATATTGCTCAGAATGTCCATGGCCATTACGGTAAACGCCGGGTCCCTATCGCTTGCGTCCGGTTTCATATTGGAGCTCCTGTCCTAAGCATCGCCTCCTCGATGGTGAGACGAAGCCGTTCGAGTGATACCGGCCGGACTTCACAGGGCAATCCGCAGTATTCGGTGCACTCTTTTAACGCATTTTCCGGCACCGGCGCCAGGCCGGTATCCAGAAACATCAGTTTGTGGTGAATCTCCTGCATCAAGCTGGTGGCATTGTCGCGGTTAAGGCCAAGTTCTTTCGCAAAAATGTCCTTCCAGCGACGGGCCCATTCGGGGAGCAGAAAAAACGCGCCCTCATGCAACAGCCGGCGGTATTCTTCAGGTCCGAGCAGCAGCTCGCAGCAGTTCTTGCCCCTGGTACGAGCCACTCCGGGCAAAGCTTCGAGAACAGTCATACTGGCGCAACAATCGCCGTAAATCAATACTACCCCATGCCACTTTTTCAGCTCACTGTCCAGGATCGATTCGAGGGACGACTCCAGCCGTTCAGGATGCATGTGCATCATCGAGGGCAAAATCCTCAGCCGTTGATCCGGCCAATGCGTCTTGCAGAGCGATTCCACTTCGGCCTGAAGCACTGAACAGCAGATCATCACGGCCTTTGGCTGAGAAACACTTTTCATACATCGATCCTCCCGAAGGACTCCGCTGCTTTCCGCATGGCATGGATATTCTCCGGCGGTGTGTTCCAGGCCACGTCTGGACCGGAAGTGCCCAGGACAAAATGCGCGTCATGCCGACGATCTTCCAGAATCGCCCGGCACCCATCCTCCACCTCGGTGGCCGTCATTCGGCTCACGTTGGCACAATCCAGCCCGCCAAACAACACGGTGTCCGGTCCGACCACGGCGCGGGCCCGGGCCAGGTCGTCCCGTTGGTCCACGATGTATGCCGCCACGGAGGGCAATCCCGTCAATAGATCCAGGTGGGCCAGGATCGGCGCGCCCACATTGTGCAGGACCACCGGCCCGCAAAGTTGAGCCAGAACTTGCGCCAGGATGGGCCGCGTAAAATTCGTTACGATCTCGCGCGTGACGATCGCGGGCGAGGCAAAGCCGCAGGGCATTACGACGAACGTCGCCCCGGCGGCAAAAAAGCAATTGATCAGCCGGACATAGAACGGAATGATCTTGTCCATCACCCGGCGCGCCCCGGCGGGATCGAAGAGCACTGTTTCCAGCCAGTTCTCCAGGCCCATGACCAGTTCGGGTATGTCCGCTGGAATAGGGATAACCATGGCGATGGGAACCTCCCCCCCGTGCTCTGCCGCCATCAGCCGGATCGTGTTCCGAAAATAGAGCAGCCGCGGGTGTGCGTCGGGATCGGGCGGCGCAAGTGAATCCCACTGCTCCACCGATTGGACTGCCGGGCGACGGAGGTTGGGGGGCAGCGTGTCCAGAAAGACGAGTTCGCTGCCAAAGGCCGCGCCAATCGAAGCAAACGCAAGCGGCGCACAGAGGACGTCCGGCTGGAACGTCTTACGCACCGCCGCCTGGCCAAGTGCATAGGCCACGGGGTCGGTATAGTAACGTTCGAGCGGGCAGTTTGTGAGCCGCGCGCCGTAAAGGCCCAGCACCGGCGCGATCGCGCGCCGGTCGAGTGGTTTTCCGGCCAGTGTGGCCTGTATACGCTCCATGCTGTTCATGCGCCGGCCTCCTTTCTGACGGACTGTTCCCAGAGCCGGTCAAACAGCCCGGCAACGCCGAGCGCGTCGGGGGCGGTGCCGTCCCCGCCGACCTCCTCGGCCAGGCCGGGACAGACACGGAATACCGCGCCCCCCACCGCCAGTTGAATCCGTCCGGTAAGGCCGCGGCGATCGATCTCTTCCCGCACCCGCTTGATATTGCGGGCGGTCGTCATCATCATGGCCGATACGCCGATCACCCGCGCGCCGACCTCCAGCGCCTTGTCCACAAATAGCGCCGCCGGCACGTCATTGCCCAGGTCGTGGACGATCCAGCCGTCCGTGCGCAGGAATATTCCCACCATCCGACGGCCCAAGGCGTGAAAGTCTTCTTCGATATTGCCGATGACCACCGGACCTTTGGGAGGCTGACCTTCGGACGAGGATTTTCTCCGGGCTGCGATCTTGCCCAACACGTCCTCCGTTACCTTGGCCGCAACATACACCTGTGCGAGCGTGAACGTCCCGGAAGAGCGCCACTCCTCGCCGATCACTATCAGCGCCGGGTCCAGGACCTCTGCGAGGAGACGCTCATAGCTGTGTTCTGCTGCCCAGGCATCCAGCAGCGCGTTTGCGCCCACCCGGTCACCCAGGTGAATCCTCTCGATCAGCGACTGTTGAATATCCATATGGTTATTCTTCTCTCCAAGGCTCTGTCATCTCTGCGTCGTTCAAGCCAGTCTTTCCTCCAGATCCCGGATCTTCTCCTTCAGCTCGATCATCCGCAGTTCCCGGCCGACAAAAACCCGGTTCAGCTTCGCCAACTCCTCGTTTTTCGCCGCGAGCTCTGCGGTCCTCTGCTCCACCCGCTGCTCCAGCTCTTCGTTGAGTCGCTTTAGCTCCTCCTCCGCCCGCTTGCGCTCGGTGATGTCGAGGATCGCCCCGATTAGCCCGATGATTGTTCCCTGACTGTCAGTGAAAACCGCTTTGTTGAAGGTGATGTCGCGCAGTACGCCATGCGTGTTCTTTACCTGAGACTCGTATTGCTGTACCCCCCCGCTCTCGAAAAGCTCGTTATCCTTGGCGCGATAGCTTTCCGCAAGTTCCCGCGGACTGATGTCGAATACGGTTTTACCGATCAGTCGATCCCTTGTTGTGCCAAAGAATGTCTCGTAAGCCCTGTTGAATCCCAGGTATCGTCCATCCCTATCCTTATAGAAAACAGGAATAGGGATCGCATTGAGCAGTGTGTTGAGAAAAGCCTCCCCCTCACGCAGCGCTTCTTCTGCTTGCTTGCGCTCGGTGAGATCATAGGTCAGCCCGACGAATCCCGTGATCCGGCCACTCTCATCCCTTAGCGCGGTCACGGACAGAAGCACCGGTACGCGCGTCCCGTCTTTGCGAATGAAGGTCCATTCGTTTTCCTCCGGCAGGTTGCGCCGGGGACGGGCCGCAAACAGATCGAATCCCAGTGGGATCGTTTCGCCCAGTTCTTCGGACAACCGGAGGGCGCGCCGCGCGATCTCTTCCGGATCGTGCCAGCTCGCCGGTGTCAGCTTGCCGACCACTTCGTCGGCGGTGTAGCCCAAGAGCCGCTCGGCGGCACGATTGAAGCTGGTGACAATCCCATCGGGAGCCGCGGAGACGATGCCGTAGGCCGCGTTGTCCAAAATCGTGCGCTGGAAGAGGTTGAGCCGATGCAAGTCATATTCTCGCTGCTCCAGGCCGGCAATCAGACCTCGCAACTGGCCCGCCATACTCTCAAAAGCCCTGGACAGAATCCCCAGTTCGTCGGTCCGATCCATTCCGGTCAGCACGACATTCAAATCGCCGGTACTGATTTGGGTCGCGGCAGCGGTCAATACCTGCACCGGGTGAAGAATCCGTCGCAATACCACTCGCAGCAGAGCGATACTCAAACCGATGATAGCAACCAGAATCGCCCCGATGAGCGTAATCTGCGTTAGGAGAGCGCGCCACATCTTCTCGGTTGAAAATCCCAATGCGGCCGACCCGATGCGCTTATCGCCCGCGGTGATCGGCGCCGTTACCTCCAGGATCCGGTCGGTCCGTTTCATCGCCTCAATCGCGGTCAGCGGCTTCCTGTCCTTCACGAGGCCGCGAACCTCGCCGGTCACCAACGGGGCTTTCTCCTTGAAGAAAGAGACAAGAGGTATCCCTTGCTCGTTGAGGACGACCGCATACACTGCTTCGTCGTCGGTCAGCACCACCTTTCTTGCGTTGTTGTTCATTTCGACGAAGTTTAACGACAGAATGCCGAGGGGAGTGACTTGGGCCATGAACTGCACCAGGGTGGTGGCTTTGGTTGCCAGTGCCTGATGGAGCTGTCGGTGTTGTCCGAGCAGAGCCAGGCTGCCCACGACCAGCACCGCCGTGACCAATATCCCGGTCACCATCAGCGTCAAGCGGGTGATAATACTGTGGTGCCTGTTGACGGATTCGCCCATGCCGGTTCGCTCCTTCCTTGAAAAACTACTGCGGGGCCGATCTGCGGTGTTGCCGCTCTCTCGGAAACTCAACGTAGCGCAGCTACGCCTCGTTACCTCGCTCGCTTGCGCCTTGCATCTCGGCCTCCTCGCTACGTTTTTCTATTACTGCAGCTTGGCCTTGTTCCCGTAATAGCCCGACTCGTACAGGATGTAATACACCTGGTCGTCGATCATCCTGGCGCCTTTATCCACGCTGATATTGCCCCGCATCATTTCCGTGCCGGTGTTGGCTATAATGCGGGAAATGGCGGGCCATTCCTGGAAACGGGGGCGGTAGATGGCATTGCCGTACCTGTCCCAAGAGGTGACGAGCGGGTCGAAGTAGGGAAACCGCGCCTTCAGTTCCTTGTCTTTATAGGCGCTGCGCCGACCGGGCACGCCGCCGGCCAGGATATAATCGCGCGCCTTCTGTTTCGACGTGAGCCATTGGATAAAGAGCCAGGCCGCGGCCTGTTTTTCGGGGCGGCTGTGGGCGTTTATCCCCAGGGAGAAGCCGCCGAGCGCAGGTTTTCGCCCGGCTGGACCGGCCGGTTCGACGGCTACTCCCAGGCAGTCGGAGATTTTGGAAGTCTTGGGATCGGCCAGCCACTTGTACCAGCCACTAAACTCGGTAATCATCGCCACCCGCCCCTCGGCCAGGGCCTGCACCGTTGGTTCGTGATCCCAATCGATGACCCCCGGAGGCATGTAGCGCAGCAACTGCTGGCGGAACTTCAGCCCAGCCAGAGACCCTTTGGAGGAGAGATTCGGTTTGAACTTGTCGGTAAGGAGCGATCCTCCGAAAGGCCAGACGAAGCGCATGAAAGAGTCGCAGGACTGGGTTTCCCCCACATGGGACTGCAGGGCGAACGCATATCGATTGTCTTTGGTGAGCGCCGGACCGTAGACATCCTTCAGCTCCTGCCAGGTGCGGGGTGGACGATCGAATCCGGCATTTCTCAACATGCATCTGTTGTAGAAAAGGAGACCGGAATAGTTGTCGAAAGGAAGGCCGTAGATGGTCCTGTCCCAGGTGCCGAACGATTCGAGCAGGAGGGGAAAGAAGTCCTTCAGATCCAGGTGGGGATCGGCCAGGGCCGGATTATTGTAGAATGGCGCAAGGGGGGCTACCCAGCCTGCAGACGCAAACTCGCCGATCCAGACGAGATCGATCAGAACGACGTCGAATCTCGGCTTGCCGCTCGTGAAGTTCAATACCAGGGCTTCACGCATCTTTTCATAGTAAATGCTTTCCCATTTGACCTTGATCCCGGTCAGCCTCTCGAATTCCGGAATCAGTTTGATGGCGGCTTCGTAGCCGGGGCGGGGGAGAAAGGATGCGGACACGGTTATCCCACGGTACGGTCTGGCCGCTTCGGAAAGGCTCCATGTGCCTTTGCCCTTTTTGGCAGGACCCCGTTTCCCACTGGTCTCGACCGTTGATTTGGAGGCCTGAGCGGGCGCCGTCGGCATGCCGGACAGTACCGGTTTACGGCCGGCCGGCTCGTCCGCCAAGGCAGCGGGGAGGTGCGAAAGCACAAAAACAAGCGCCAGCGCGATTGTGACGACCGCGCGCATACCGCATTCAAACAGGTACTCTCCCATCCGGAGCCTTCCGATCATTGCAAGCCCTCCCTGAGTTTTCCCTCCAGCTCCCGGATATTTTCCTTCAGCTCCACCATCCGGAGCTCCCGGCCGATGAAGATCTTGTTCAGCCGGGCCAATTCCGCGTTTTTCGCCTCAAGCTCGGCGGTCCGGTCTTTCACCCGCTCTTCCAGTTCCTCGGTGAGTTTGCGCAACGCATCCTCCACCCGCTTGCGCTTGGTGATGTCGGTAAACATCGCGAAGGCGCCCTGGAAACCATGGTCGGCATCGAAGATGGGGGAGGCGGAAGCCAGAGTCCAGACCGTCTCCCCATTTTTATGGCGAAACCGGCGTTCGTAGGTTTCTGAGATTCCTTTGCGGTGATTGTCCATTTTCTGTAGATGGTCGGGCGCATCCTCCTCGAACATGAAGTCGGTCACCGGCCGGCCGATCATCTCCGCGCCCGGATAGCCGAGCATTTTGGACATGCCGGCGTTGACGGAGGTGGTCAGCTTGTCCGGCCCGACCATCCAGATCCCCTCTGCGGCCCCATCCACGATGCGGCGGTAATTCGCGCCGCTCTCCAGCAGGTCGTGATGCATCAATAAACTGGTCAGGGCATCCTCGAGACGCCTGACGATCTCCTTTAAAAGCCTCTCTTCCTCAGGGGTCCAGACACGGTTGTAGGAACACTGATGGATGCCGAATTCCCAGGGCTTGCCTACCTTGGGGTAAACTGCCATCGCCATCATACTCCTGATGCTGAACTGTTCAGCAGTTGTCCCGGAAAGCATGTAAGGCGTTCCGTAACCCATGTTTACCGGCCCGTCTGAGGAGAGCAGGAGGCGAAGCTTCCCGGCGACTCTAGCGTCCTTTGAGAGGTCAACTCCCAGGGCCTTTGATCCGGGATATTCCGGAGTCGTGCGCTCCATGGGGATTACCCACGATTCCGCTTCAGGCTCGCAGGGATACATCAGATACGCCCTGTCGCAGGCGAAGATAGAAAGCACAGCGTCGAGGAGATCGCTCATCATCGTTTCAAGATCATTCGCCCCCTGGATGGCACGATTAACTTTATCCATACTTTCCAGGAACCGGAGGTGGGCCAGACGCTCTTCCTCCGCCCTCTTGCGCTCCGTGATATCGCGCACCAACGCCAGATTGTAGCCCTGTCCGTCGTACTCAAAATAGTTGGCGTTGATCTCGATGGGAAAAATGCGGCCATCCTTTGCCCTGTGGCGACCCTCAAACGTAAGCGAACCACGTTTTTTGAGTTCTTCCCAATGGCCTCGCCAGCGCTCCATGGGAAAATCAGGATCGACATCGACCACGCCAAGAAGGAGCAGCTCGTCGCGGGTATATCCCAATATCCGGCAGGATTCTCCGTTCACGTAGCAAAAACGCGCCGATTCATCTGTCAGGAAGGCGGCCTCGTGCACGTTGTCCAGTGCAAAGTTCAGAAGCGCAATGCTCCGTTCGATCTTCTTATGCTCAGAATCCGTAGTACTACACATTCCGTCTCCCGTTACTAAAAAAATCGATTCTATCCCTTTTAACGGACGTTTCAAAATAGGGCAAGCGTAACTTCAGTCAAAATGATGAATTTATTGAGGTTTTCTCCCAGGGACTAGTTTCCGCCTAGTGACTACTTTTATCCCCCTTAGCTGAATCACCTCCGGCAGGCGGATGTCGGCCGCAT